>Ga0256837_1000158_pt1 | contig 62288 bp, 41 predicted proteins | sample 4562384metaG_FD_185976 | JGI IMG/M metagenome (GOLD analysis project Ga0256837, IMG submission 185976) | Hydrothermal vent microbial communities from Guaymas Basin, Mexico - 4561-384 | ecosystem: Environmental > Aquatic > Marine > Hydrothermal vents | place: Mexico: Guaymas Basin | collected... | reverse complement strand
TGATGGTGTAGTAGCAGTACTGGCTACGGCAGTGGAGAGCCTACCTAGTGTGGCATAGAAGGCATCGACATACGCGGATCGCTTTGCTGGAGTCGCTTCTACTTGTGTCATGATCTCTGTAACCAAGGGGAGTTGAAGGACATTGGAGAGGTGGGAGAGGGTATTGACCGCACTGCTACACGCCTTCTCTTGTGTTCCACGAAGATCCTCTTCTAGTGTGAGTGCTGTATCGATATACTCATTAAGGAAGGTGTTGTAGTCCTCATGGGAGATCCCGATCTCTTCACTCACTTTATTGATATCGATGAGAATCGGTGTGGTTTCGTGTGCCGAGGTGAGGAGTGGATCCTCCTCTTGAGGCTCGATCTTTTCGATGATCGTATCACTCTCATTGGGGAGGAGAAGCTCAAGATGCTCCTCCTCCTTAGGCTCCTCTGCTTTGGGGCTACTCACCTCGAGTGTACTCTCGAGTCCCAACTCTAGTGCAGGCTCTGCCTCGGGTTCACTAAGGCTCTCCTCTAAGCTTGGGGTAGGTTCAAGGTCAAGCTCAAGATCAAAGAGATCCTCTTGTGGTGGAGTTGGCTCTGTGGGTGGCTCAGGGCTAGGCTCGGGTATAGTAGGGGTATCAAGGTCAAGATCGAGATCAAACAGTTCTGCTTTGGGTTCAGGTATCTCAGGCTCAACGGAGGAGCCAATATTTAAGCTGTGGTCGATATCGGCATCGGAGAGACCTAAGTCAAGTATCTCATCATCGAGTAGCTCCTCTAAAGGCTCTTGGGGGGTAGGGAGTTCGGTGGGTTCCTCGGCTACTTGTGGAGTCTCTTCTTCTTCAAAGAGCAGAAGGTCATCACTGGACTCTTGGGGTGTTTCTGGCTCCTCAAGGCTAAACAGATCTGCTTTACTCGCCTCTTCAAAAATCGTATCGAGGTCAAGCTCAAGCTCCTCTTGGATCTTCTCTTTAGCAGGGGGTGTCACCACAGGCTCTTGGGTTGGCTCTCCTAGAATGATATGCTCTTCCACGGCTGTCTCAGGGCTACTTTCAAGCGAGAGGCTCTCTTCCTCTTCCGCCTCTGGCTCTAGGAGAGGAGTCGTTTCACTGCTTGGCTCTTCGGCTAGGAGATCCTCATCGAGTAGACTCATATCAAATGCACTCGTATCATCTAGACTCTCTAGAGGCTCCTCTAGGCTCTCCTCGCTCTTCGCTAATGCCTCTAGTGGTGCTTCGTTGCTCTCTAGTGTGGTGGAGGTAGCGGGGGTGAGGGTGATAAGCTGTAGCTCCCCCAGTAGGCTTGTTATCGGTATAATTTGACTCTCATAGTGATGGGATTTTTGTGGTGTTTGAATGGTGAGTTGAGGCTCTTGTGGTGTGAGGGGTGAAAAGCTGATCTCCGTTAAGGCGATACGCTGATAGAGTTGATGGATATCGTCAACTTCAAGTATGCGCAGTAGTGTAGGGTCAATAGCAATAATTTGATGATTTTGATTGGTGATATAGTACATAATAAAATGACTCCTTTTAGTTCTCTTCTTGTTTTTGCATCGCACGATAGAGTGGGATACTCTCCTCTATCTCATTGGGGGTTGCAGGTCGTCTTGCTGCGGTATAGCCTACTACGACACCCTCTTTTGTGATCGGGGTGATATGTGAATAGACCCAGTAGTATTTGCCATCTTTCCGAAGATTTTTGACGACACCTGTCCATGATCGTTCAGAGTGAAGTGCCTGCCAGATTGCTTGAAATGCCCCTTTAGGCATATCAGGGTGTCGGACGATATTGTGATTTTTTCCTTTAAGCTCTTCTCGTGTATATCCCGCAATCTCACAAAATTTACGGTTGGCATAGGTGATAATACCTTTGAGGTCAGTAGAGCTTACGATGACACCTTCGTGAAAGCTATACTCCTCATCAACGGGTGTAGGTCTATTCATGGTATTCCTTGATTTTATTCAATACATCTAAAACTCTATAACAATAAAGCTAAAAATAGAATGAATTAACTACTTTTTATTTTGCAATAGAGAGGAGTGTAGCGTTATCTCTATTTGCCTGTTAGAATTGTTGCGATTTTACGATTGGTTACCAACGCGATCTCTTCGGCAGAGGCGTTTTCAATCGCTTCAAAGGTGCCAAAGTAGTCGATGAGTTTTTTGAGTGTCGCCTTGCCAATCCCTTTTTTGTTGAGTAGTTTGATGCTCTTATCGGCTTTTCGTTTGCTGTTTTGATGGTAGGTGATGGCGTAGCGGTGTGCCTCATCGCGTTGGCGTTGTATCCAGTGGAGGCGTCTGTCATTGGGTTTGAGTTCGAGGAGACCTTCAGGGGTGTAGAGTAGGTCTTTGGCTGAGCCTTTGGCTCGGTGGGCTTTGGCATCGAGTTTGGCTTTGGCGATGGCGATCACATCGAGATGTACCCCCGCTTCGTGGAGGAGTTTGCGTGCGAGGTTGAGGTTGGCATCTCCCCCATCGAGTATCCATAGATCAGGGGCAGGCTCCTGCTCAAACTTCGCAATACGCCGTGAGAGCATCTCGTGCATCTGTCCATACTCATCTTTGTGGTGGAGTTGGTAGCGTCGATAGGCACCTTTTTGCCATGCTCCCTCACTCCATACGACCATCCCACCTACGGTGGCGACCCCCATCATATGTGAGTTGTCAAAGCTCTCTACACGGTAGGGGATCGCAGAGAGATTGAGTAGGTCAGCGATGCGTTGCTCTATGAGGCTATCCCCACCTTTGGTACGCAGAAGCTCTTGGCAGTTTTGTTGGGCGAGTGTGACCAGCTTGGCTTTGGCACCTCGTTGGGGGGTGAGTAGGGTGATCTTTTTCCCAAATCGCTTACTCAAGATCTGTGCGACCTGTTGACTATCCTCAAAGGGGTGAGCGGTCACGATCTCTTGGGGTATCGTGGGGGTATCGGGGTGATAAAACTCCAAAATCGCTTGTCGATAGACCTCATTGGGTTCAAAGATATGGGTGTGTCGAAAGTAGCTATGATCGGAGGAGATGATCTTGCCTCCCCGCATAAAGAGCTTCACAATCACCCCCCGCTCATCGCCATTCTCAATCGCAAAGATATCCAGATCCATCGCCTTGGCAAGGTCGATAGTGGAGTGGAGGGAGAGGGTGCTAATCGCCCCTATCATATCGCGGATACTCCCCGCCTCCTCATACCGCTCCTGCACGGCAAGATCTCCCATGCGTGCCTCTAGGGCGGTGATGAGGGGTTTGCGTCGGAGGATAGCCTCTTGGGCTTGGGTGATGATGGCATGGTAGGCTTCGGGAGTGATGCGTCCCTCACAGGGGGCTAGACACTTTTTGATCTGATAGAAGAGGCACGCTTTGCCCTCTTTGAGACAGGATTTTTTCTGGACGAGTGGGTAGATCTCGTAGAGGGCATCGAGCAACGCCTTGCCCCCCGTAGGGAAGGGACCATAGTAGGTGATATGGGAGCCTGCTAGCAGGGTGCGTGTGAGTTCAAAGCGTGGATAGGGGGTGGTGGTGTCGAGGTAGATATAGGGGTAGGTTTTATCATCTCGTAGGAGGATATTGTACTTGGGGTTGAGCTGTTTGATCAGGGAGTTCTCTAAGATCAAGGCATCCTCTTCACTCGCTACGACAAGATACTCAATGTGTTCTGCCTCCCCTAGCATCTTGAGGATACGGGGACTCTGTGTGGGGTTGGGGGTGAGATGAGGGGTAAAATGCCAGTAGCTCTTGAGGCGGTTTTTGAGGTTTTTGGCTTTACCCACATAGAGGAGTCTGCCTTGCTTATCGAGGTACTTGTAGACCCCTGCGGAGTTTGGGAGATTTTGGAGGGTTGCTCTCATCGATCTACTCCTTTGATCTGCTGTTGTATCTTCTCAAACTTCTCTTTGAGTTTGCTATCCTCTGTCAAGATCGCAAACTCTGCACTCGACTGCTCCTCGTAGTAGGGGACGGTGGTCGCCTCTGTCTTGGGTGGGGTGAGTGGGTGGTAGCGACTATGGAAGATCACAATCTGCTCCGCTTGCATCATCTCACAGGTTTGATCGTATCGTCTCAGTTGTGTTAATAGGCTTTTTAATAAATCTTTATTATAATTGAGTTCCATCTTAAATCCAGGGTGTGTGACCGCGATAAAGAGTGTATGGTTTTTGATATAGATAAATGCCACAGCTTTTTGGTACTTAGCACCAAGAAGTTTGATATACTTCTCGTAGCACGCCTGTTTTTTAAGAAATCTAAATTGAGGTTGATTGGTAAGATGAGACAAAATTGTATGCATGTTTTTCATACGGTGATTATAGCATCTGTTTGCTGTGTGGTATTGGCAGGGTGTGGCTATAAGACTGACCCAATCTATGTGGCAGAAGATCTACACAAAGTAGCAAAGAGTAATCCATGAAAAAGTATGATGTTCTAATAATCGGTGCGGGGATTGCAGGACTCTATGCGGCGATGCAACTCCCCAAAAGCAAAAAGGTTCTCGTCGTCTGCAAAGATATTCCATGGGAGTGTAATACCTTCTATGCCCAAGGGGGGATGGTCACCGCACTCAATGAGGCCGATATCGCAGTCCATGTCGAAGATACCATGGCAGCAGGGGCGTATCACAACAGCCAAGAGGCGGTAGAGATACTCTCTCGTACTTCACTAACAACCACTCCTGATATCATCGAGAGAGGGATGGCGTTTGACAAAGATGAGGCAGGAGCACTACTCTACACCAAAGAGGCGGCACACTCTGTTGAGCGTATCCTCCACGCAGGTGGGGATGCGACGGGGCGGTATATGCACTACTTTATGATGGTACAAAACACCCACCAGCTCCAACGCAACACCCTCGTCTATGATCTCTTGATAGAGAATGGTCGTTGTTATGGGGTCAAGGCGATGGTCAACTATGAGCCAACAACCATCTACGCAGAGGATGTTATCATCGCGAGTGGTGGGGTGGGGTCACTCTACGCCTACAATACCAACTCGCGTACCGTCTCGGCTGATATCCACGGTATCTGTGTGGAGAAGGGGATTGCTCTAGCCGATATGGAGTTTATGCAGTTTCATCCGACGGTCTTTGTCGATACCCCTTTTGCACGGAAGCTTCTGCTCACTGAAGCCCTGCGTGGGGAGGGAGCGCATGTGATAGGAGAGCAGGGTAACCGCTTCTTGTTTGAGTATGATGAGCGGGGTGAGTTGGCGAGTCGGGACATCGTCGCACGGGGTATCTTCGACTATATGCGAAAGAGTGGAGAGCGTGCCTATCTGGACTTCTCGATGTTTGACACGGTGTGGTTTGAGCAACGCTTCCCCAATATCACCCGTACCTTTGAAGCCCTAGGGTATCACTTCCCACAAGATCGTGTCGCAATCTCCCCTGCCTTTCACTACGCCAATGGAGGGATCAAGTGTGATACCCATGGGTCTATCTCGGGTATGGAGGGGTTGTATGTGATTGGTGAGGCGGCATGTACGGGTGTCCACGGAGCCAATCGCCTCGCCTCTAACTCTCTGTTGGAGGGGGTGGTTTTTGCTAAGCGAGCCGTAGATCACCTTTTGGGAAAAGCGGTAGAAAAGGAGCGAAATATACCTACTTTTGAGAGGGATTATGGTAATATCCTCCACAAAGAGAAGGATAAAATCTACAAACAAAAATTACGGAAAATTATGTGGGATGATATCGGAATTATCCGTACGACCAAGGGGCTACACGAAGCCAAAAACTTTATCTATGATATGAAAAACAGAGAGATAGGGAGACTCCTACAGCTCCGACTCAATACCGCTTCGGCGATTGTAGATGCGGCACTAGGGCGTAAAGAGTCACTGGGTTCACACTATATTGAATCTGACTAATCCCGATGTATAGACATATCGATATACTACAACTTATTTCAGGAGCAACCATGCATGAACAACTGCACTTAACCACAACTTGGGTAGGGATACTTTCCCTTATCATCTTTATCGTAGGCTACTACTTTATCGCGACAGAGGACAAGTACCATATCAACAAAGCCAAACCAGCCCTTCTAGCGGGGACAGGTATCTTTATGTTGATTGGACTCTACTTTGCGATGAATGGTATGGATGGACATCACCTAGAGAAAGAGGTGGAGCATCTCATCGTTGAGATTGCGGGTATCTTCTTCTTCTTGCTTGTTGCGATGACCTATATCGAAGCGATGATCGATCGTGGGGTCTTCTCTGCGTTGCGTTATCAGCTTGTGAGTAAGGGCTATAGCTACAAAAAGCTCTTCTGGGTGACGGGGGTCTTGGCGTTTTTCATCTCGCCTGTAGCGGACAACCTCACCACGGCACTGATCCTCTCTACTGTACTCTTGACGATCGATAAGGACAATAGAGCCTTCCTCGTACCAGGTGCGATCAATATTGTCGTTGCTGCCAATGCAGGGGGTGCGTGGTCACCCTTTGGGGATATCACAACCTTGATGGTATGGGTAGCGGGTAAGGGGACTTTTACTGAGTTTCTTTTTCTCTTCCCGTCAGCTGTCTTGGGGTGGGGGATTACGGCGTTCTTATTGAGCAACTTTGTCCCTGCGGGTGAGCCTCCCTTCAACGCGGATGAGAAGCGTGAGGATATCTTGGAGGGGGGTAAGGTGATTATCGGTCTCTTTGGATTGACGATCGCTTTGGCGGTACTCTCGCATCAACTCCTTCACCTCCCTGCGATGTGGGGTATGATGTTTGGTCTAGCGATACTCAAAATGTATGTCTATAAGATCAACCAAAATAATAGTGATACACAGCTCAATGCCTTCTCTTGGATTGCCAAGATTGAAAATGATACGCTCCTCTTCTTCTTTGGTATCCTCGCTGCGGTGGGTGGGCTTCACTTCCTTGGGTTCTTGGAGTATTTTACGGCACTCTATGAGCAGTTTGGTGCGACTGCGGTCAATATCGGGGTAGGGTTCCTCTCTGCGGTTGTCGATAATGTCCCAGTCATGTCAGCCGTACTCAAAGCCAACCCTGATATGGGTATCGATGCACAGTCACAGTGGATGCTTGTCACGATGACTGCGGGAGTGGGTGGAAGCCTCATCTCCTTTGGATCTGCTGCGGGTGTGGGTGTCATGGGTAAGATGCACGGTATCTACACCTTTGCGTCACACATGAAGTACGCATGGACAGTGCTAGTAGGATATATCGTCTCCATCGTAGTGTGGTATGTACAGTTTGAGATGCTTCATATCGGGGCTCACCATATGTAGCTTATAGGGTGCGTAAGGCACCCTATTTGTATCCCTAACTGTTATGCGTAAGGGTTAGACATACAAATATAAGGATGTTATCTATGAAACAAGTACCTATCTTAGTCCTCGACTTTGGTTCACAATATACACAACTCATCGCAAGAAAACTCAGAGAGTCGGGTGTCTATACGGAAGTTGTACCCTACCGTGAGAGCTTGGAGGCGATCAAGGCTCGTCAGCCCCAAGGGATTATCCTCTCTGGTGGACCCGCGTCAGTCTATGCCGAAGATGCCTACAAACCCGATGAGGGGATCTGGGATCTTGGACTTCCGATCCTTGGGATCTGTTATGGTATGCAGTTGATTACCCAGCACTTTGGTGGCTCTGTCGTCCCTGCAGATCATCACGAGTATGGCAAAGCCAAGCTCAAGATCGAGAGTGATGCGAGTATCTTCAAGGGTGTGAATGATGATAGTATCGTATGGATGAGCCATGGAGATAGAGCCGAGAGCTTGCCAAGTGGGTTTGAGGTGATAGGGACCTCAGAGAACTCCCCTTACGCAGCGATTGCAGATGAGAGCCGTAGGGTCTATGCGTTTCAGTTTCACCCTGAGGTACACCACTCTGTAGAGGGGACAGCGATGCTCAAAAACTTCGCCAAACATATCTGTGGATGTGATAGCACTTGGAATATGGGAAGCTTTGCCAAAGAGAAGATTGCTGCGATTAGAGCGCAAGTAGGGGAGAAAAAAGTCCTCTGTGGTGTGAGTGGTGGAGTAGACTCCTCTGTCGTAGCAGCACTGCTCAATGAAGCGTTACCAAAAGAGCAACTCATCTGTGTCTTTGTCGACCAAGGACTCTTGCGTAAAAACGAAGCAGAGGATGTTCAAACGATGTTTAAACTCCTTGATATTCCGCTTATAACAGTCGATGCCAAAGCGGAGTTTATGGAGGCACTCAAAGAGGTGAGTGATCCTGAGACGAAGCGTAAGGCGATTGGTGAGAAGTTTATTGAGGTCTTTGATGCAGAAGCGAAGAAGCATAGCGATGTGGCATTTTTGGCTCAAGGGACACTCTATACCGATGTGATTGAGTCTGTCTCTGTCAAAGGTCCCTCTAAGACGATCAAATCACACCACAATGTAGGGGGTCTTCCTGATTGGATGACTTTTGAGTTGGTTGAACCTCTAAGAGAGATCTTCAAAGATGAGGTACGCAAGCTAGGGCTTGAGCTAGGACTTCCCAAAGATATGATCGGTCGTCACCCCTTTCCTGGACCTGGTCTGGCGATCCGTACGATGGGTGCGGTGACGGAAGAGGGCTTACATCTCATCCGAGAGAGTGATGCGATTATGCAAGAGGAGCTTAAAGCCACAGGCTACTACGACAAAGTATGGCAAGCCTTTACCGTGCTACTCAATGTCCAGTCTGTCGGTGTCATGGGTGATAACCGTACCTATGACAATACGGTCTGTATTCGTATGGTAGAGTCTGTCGATGGGATGACTGCGACCTTTGCCCATGTCCCACACGATGTACTCGAAGGGATGAGCCGACGCATTATCAACGAAATAGATGGTATCAACCGCGTCGTCTACGATATCAGCTCCAAGCCCCCTGCAACGATTGAGTGGGAGTAGGCTTCTCTTACTACCCCTTCTTCCTCCCTCTTGGGGAGGAGCTTACCGTTTTTTTTCTCATTTTTCTATTAAGTTTTGACAAAACTCCTCTAATCCCTCTTGTAGACTCCACCACACTGGAAAGGCTTTATCGTAGTAGGGTTGTGTGACTTGGGCAAAGGTGGTGTGGTCTTCGTGGAGGTTGACACACCACTCGTAGGAGAGGTGTCGGCTCTGGAGGAGTGTGAGGGAGAGGAGGGTATCGTTGATACACCCTAGACGACTAGGGGTGACAAGCAGGAGGTGTGCATCGAGGGCTTGGGCGAGGTCTATCATCGTGAATGTTTGGGTGATTGGTACCATCAATCCCCCTGCTCCTTCAATGAGTAGGAGGTCACAGAGTTGGGAGAGTTGGTCGGCTTTGGCTAGGAGTCGTTCTACTTCGATACACTGGGTGGTGTCTGCACAAAATGGAGCGGCGGGGAGTGGGAAGGTGTAGGCGGTGATATCACTTGGAGTGAGTGAGCCAAAGGTGGGATTGTGTCGCTGTACGGCATGGAGGAGTGCGGTCGCATCAGGGGCGTGTGTGGTCACCCCTGTCTCGATGGGTTTGTAGACCCCTACGCGTATGCCATGAGCAGAGAGTATCTCGATGAGTTGGAGGGTTGTGTATGTTTTGCCTACATTGGTGCCTGTGGCGGTGATAAAGAGTGGACGCACTTGAAATTCCTTCTATTTTCTGTATAATATAGCGATTATTTATAAAGGAATATTACCACACTATGCCAAAGTTTGAAGAAGAGATAGAGAGTGCCTTAGCACTCGATGAGCCAAAGATGTTTAAGGTACTGCTTCACAATGATGACTATACGAGTATGGATTTTGTTGTCGAGGTGTTGGTGGGGATTTTTCATAAGACAGATGCTCAAGCGGAGCAGATTATGTTGGAGATACACCAGAAGGGTCAGGGGTTGTGTGGGGTCTATAGTTTTGAGATTGCACAGACCAAAGCGATGCAGGTCAAACAGCAAGCCAAACAGCAAGAGTTCCCACTGCTTGCTACGATAGAAGAGGAGCAGTAGAAGTCACGATGATTAGTATCACACTCAATAGGGTATTTCAACACGCACTAAGCTATGCCAAAGAGCAACACCATGAGTACCTCAGTGTCGAGCATGTTTTTTGGGCGATTGTCCAGAGTGCGGAGGGGGAGAAGATCCTCTCTACACTAGGGGTCGATACCATACCCCTTACCGAGTCTATCCTTGCCCATATCACCAAGAGTTTTCCTACGATGGCAGAGGGGATTGAGCCATTTGAGACGGTCTCTCTCTCTGATGCGATCAATGAGATGATGAGACATATCCATAGCTCAGGTCGAGAGGAGGCGAGTGTGGGGGATATGCTCATCGCACTCTTTGAGCAGGAGCATGCCTATGCACGCTACCTCTTGGTGCGAGAGGGGATTACACGGGTGGATATCTTGGAGGTGATTGCACATGCTGATCTCTTGGAGGAGTCTGAGACAACCCCCAAGGAGGAGAAGCAGTCACTCCTAGCAGAGTTTACCGTGGAGCTAGTAGCTCTCGCCTCTACAGACAAAATCGACCCTGTCGTAGGACGCACAGAGGAGATCGAACGGGTGATGCAGACACTCTGTCGTCGCAAAAAGAACAATCCGCTACTCGTGGGTGAACCTGGCGTAGGGAAGACGGCGATTGCAGAGGGATTGGCACTCAAGATCGCCCAAGGTGCTGTACCTGAGATACTCCAGTCAGCGAAGCTCTACGCACTCGATATGGGGACATTGGTCGCGGGGACTAAGTATCGTGGGGAGTTTGAGAAACGCCTTAAAGGGATTATCGCTGAGCTTATCGCCACAGAGGGGGCGATCTTGTTTATCGATGAGATACACACGATGGTGGGGGCAGGTGCAACCAGTGGGGGGAGTATGGATGCCTCCAACCTCCTCAAGCCCGCACTCGCGCGTGGAGAGTTGAAGTGTATCGGGGCGACGACCTACGCGGAGTATCGTAACTTCTTTGATAAGGATAAGGCTCTGAGCCGTCGTTTTGCCAAGATCGATGTCGAAGAGCCAAGTCAAGCTGATACGATGACGATCCTCCAAGGGGTGAAACACAAGTATGAAGCCCACCATGCGATCTACTTTAGTGATGCCTCACTCTTGCGTGCGATTGACCTCTCGGTGAAGTATCTTCACGATCGGTTTCTCCCCGATAAGGCGATGGATATCATCGATGAGACGGGGGCACACTTTATGCTAAGGGGCTTGAGTGGGGTATCGGTGGAGCCTAGTGATATTGAGGAGAGTGTGGCAAAGATCATGAAGCTCCCCTCCTCTGTCATCGGTAAGAGTGATAAAGCCAAGCTTCAACACCTAAGCCGTGATCTCTCTGTGGAGATTATCGGGCAATCTGAGGCGATAGAGGCGTTGAGTCGAGCGATCAAACGCTCCTATGCGGGACTCAATGGTGCCAATAGACCGATTGGGTCGTTTCTCTTTGTGGGACCTACGGGGGTAGGGAAGACCGCCCTTGCGACACAGCTAGCCGATACGATGCAGATACACTTTGAGCGTATCGATATGAGTGAGTATATGGAGGCACACACCATTAGCCGTCTAGTCGGGGCTCCTCCAGGGTATGTGGGGTATGAGCAGGGGGGACTACTCACTGAGATGATCAAAAAGCACCCCCATACGGTGCTACTCCTCGATGAGATAGAGAAGGCACACCCTGATATCATGAATATTCTACTACAGGTGATGGATGGTGCCAAACTCACCGATAACAACGGAGTAGTAAGTGACTTTAAAAATGTCATCTTGATTATGACCTCCAATATCGGTACCAAAGAGCCTAATACCATGGGCTTTCACAACACGACGACCTCTCAGAGCGATAAAGCACTCAAAGCGTTTTTCTCTCCAGAGTTTCGTAACCGATTGAGTGCGACGATACGCTTCAACTCCCTCTCCCTAGAGATACTTGTGGCAATTGTCGATCGTGAGATTGTGAAGCTCAATAGACTCTTGGCACCCAAAGAGGTCACTGTAGAGGTCACCCCCAAAGCCAAAGCCTACCTCGCCCAAGAGGGGTATGATGTGCAGTATGGGGCTAGAGATATTGCACGGGTGATTGATGAGCAGATCAATGAGGCGTTGAGTGATGCGATACTCTTTGGTTCACTTCAAGAGGGAGGAGTAGTAAAAGTGAAGTACAAAAATGGTGCGTTACGCTTTGACTACCGTGCGACTCCTTTGTCCACACAGCTTTAGGGGTGTGTGATGGGGTCGATGTTTGAAGAGGAGGAGTACTTTATCCCACCGTTGAGTGGCTACGCGTATACCTTTCCCAATCCGCGTGAAGCCTCTGATGAGGGGCTATTGGCGTATGGGGGTGATTTGAGTTCTTCACGCCTTTTGACAGCCTACCGTAAGGGTATCTTCCCGTGGTATAGTGCAGGAGATCCGATCCTCTGGTGGTCTCCAAATCCTCGTTTGCTCCTCTACCCTGAGCAGTTTTATCTGCGTAAATCGTTTCGTCGGGTGCTTCGTAGTGGGAAGTTTCAGGTCACTTTTGATCGGGCATTTAGCGAGGTGATAGGATACTGTGCCCATGTCCCTAGAGAGGGGCAAGAGCATACTTGGATCGTCTCGGAGATACAAGAGGCGTATATCCGACTCCATGAGGAGGGGTTTGGGCATAGTGTAGAGGTCTACTTAGAGGGGCGTTTGGTGGGGGGACTCTATGGGCTTGCGATGGGGAAGGTCTTTTTTGGGGAGTCGATGTTCTCCTTGGTCGCTGATGCCTCTAAAGTCGCCTTTAAGGCACTTAGCGATGTCTTAGGTGCAAAGGGGTATGATTTTATTGATTGCCAGATGCCAACAGATCATATGGTGGGGTTGGGTGCAAGAGAGGTCTCACGAGATAGCTATCTCGATCAGCTTGATCTTGCCCTACAGAAGCCCAGTGATTTAGGGGTATGGCACAATTTTTCTTGGGAGTATAGTGATGGTTGATAGAAGTTTAGGGTTCTCGTTGTGGTTGGATTTTGTCGAGCGTGAGTATCTTCAGCGTGACTTTGGGGCGTTGATAGAGCAGGGGGTTATCAATGGTGCGACGAGTAACCCCTCTATCTTCGCTACGGCTATCACCTCCTCACCCGCCTATAAAGCACAGCTTGCATCTCTCAAAGAAGAGAGTCCCAAAGCCAAGTATGAAGCCCTCGCTATTGAGGATATCCGTACCGCAGCCAAGGCACTAAGAGGAGTCTATGAAGCGGGGAGTGATGGGTATATCTCTATCGAAGTCGATCCCTTTCTCTCCAAAGATACCGAGGGGACAGTCGCTGAGGGGCGACGACTCTTTGAGGCGATTGGTGAGCCCAATGTAATGGTCAAAGTCCCTGCGACGCACGCAGGGTATGAGGCGATGCGTCAGTTGCTGAGTGAGGGGATCTCAGTCAATGCGACACTAATCTTCTCTCCCGATCAAGCCAAGCGTACCCTCAAAGCGATGCAGGAGGGGATAGAGATCGCCCACTCACACGGAAAAGGTAGAGTCGATGGGGTGGTCTCTGTCTTTGTGAGTCGTTTTGATCGTCTGCTTGATAGTGATTTGGCAGGGGAGGGGATCGAAGTATCCAAGACGGGTATCTACAATGCCGCACACATCTACAATCTCATTGAAAATGCTGAGGTACCGCATATCCGTACTCTCTTTGCGAGTACAGGGGTCAAGGGGGATGCCTTGGAGGCGGACTACTATATCCGAGAGCTTTTGGCTTCTCATAGTATCAATACCGCACCACTGGCGACAATCGATGCCTATATCAAACGCCCTCAGGGTAAGGTCGCACTCCCTATCGAGCAGTCCGTGATTGATGGGTACTTTACCAAACTCTCTGATAATGGATTTGAGATGGATGAGGTCTATGCCCTGCTACTTGAGGATGGACTCAAAGCGTTTGAAGAGGCGTTTACGCAGATGTTAGTAGCACTAAAAGGAGCATAAGATGGCAACGATAGGACCAATGGAGACAAAGTTACAGCAGTATCTACGGGTGATGAGCAAAAATGGAGGCTCTGATCTCCACTTAAAAGCGACTGCCATACCACGCGTACGGATACACGGTAGCCTCAAAGCACTAGGCAAAGAGGTGTGGGATGCCACGATGATGGAGAATCTTGCTAAGGAGATTCTCACGCCCGATCAGTATACCAAACTCTCTGAAGATCTTCAGCTAGACTTCTCCTATGTGATTGGGACAGAGGGGCGGTTTCGTGCCAATTTCTTCTATCAGATGAATGGACTCTCCTCGGTTATGCGTATTATTCCTGTAGAGATCTTACCTCTTGAGAAGCTCAAGCTCCCTAAGGCAGTGGAGGATCTCACTGAGATACAACGGGGGATGATCTTGGTCACAGGGGTGACAGGATCGGGTAAATCTACCACTCTTGCGGCGATTGTCGATCGTATCAATGCGACACAATCTAAACATATCATTACGGTAGAGGATCCCGTGGAGTTTGTCCACCCCGATAAGAAGTGTCTGATCAATCAGAGGGGGGTAGGAGAGGATACTCACTCCTTTGCTGATGCACTTAAGGCGGCACTACGAGAGGATCCTGATATCATCTTGGTAGGGGAGATGCGGGATATCGAGACGATTGAGATCGCACTACACGCAGCCAATACAGGTCACTTGGTCTTCTCTACGCTACACACCTTGGATGCCAAAGAGACGATCGATAGAATCATCGGTACCTTTGGGGCAGAGGAGCAACCGCGTATCCGTCTTGCTCTCGCATCGGTCTTGGAGGGGGTTCTCTCACAACGGCTTATCCCTACGATCGAGGGGGGGCGTGTTGCAGGGCTTGAGATACTCAAAAAGACAGCACGAATCGAACAGCTTATCGCAGAGGATCGAGATAGTGAGATCCCTGATGCACTTGCAGAGGGGAAAGAGATCTATGGGACACAGACCTTCGATCAGTCACTACTTGACCACTTCTATGATGGTAAGATTACCGAAGAGATGGCACTTGAGTATGCGACCAACCCCTCTGATATGAAGCTTAGAATGCAAGGGGTCGGTAAGGGAGCGAAGGTCAATCCTGAGGATGAGGGGAAAGAGGCAGAGTTCTTCGGTCTTAAGGGGGATGATGAGGACGAAGAGTAGAAAGCCTACTTAAAAGAAAAGTGGGTATAATTGCCGACTATTTTGTCAGCGGACAGGATAATATTACTATATACAAGGATCGACATGTTAGAAGGTATCGTTAGAGAGAGTATCGGAAAGCGTAATGCAAAGCAGCTTAAAAGAGATGGTTATCTAATTGCAAACATCTATGCAAATGGTGTAGAGAATATTCATGCTGCGTTTAAACGCGGGGATTTTATTAGAGCAGTAAGATCAAAAGAGGGATTGGCAATGCCAATCAAAGTTGGTGATACTGAGCTTAATGTTGTAATCCAAGAGTATCAACTACACCCAGTCAATGGTGATGCAGTCCATGTAGATCTTAGAGTAGCTGTACCAGGTCAAGTGACAAACTTCCTTGTCCCTGTTGTAACACACGGAACACCTATTGGTCTCAAGAACAAAGGGGTACTTGTTATGGCGAAAAAGAGAATCAAAGTAAGAGGCGCTATCGAAGATATGCCAGCAAGCTTTGACCTCAATGTAGAGCCACTTGATAGAGATGACTCTATCTTGGTAAGAGATATTGAAGTACCAGCAAACTGTCGTATCATGGAGAGAGAAGATGTGGCACTTTGTGGTGTAATCAAAGCAAAATAACCCACTAAGATAGTGTTGTGATGCTCTTTGTAGGTCTTGGAAATCCAGGAAAAGCATATGAAAATACACGACACAATATCGGCTTCAAAGTTATTGATCAATTGATTGATGACCTTGGGGCTAGAGATATCTCCAAAAACTCCTTTCACGGTGAACTCTCCCGTATCTCCCAAACACTTTTTTTGAAACCTACCACTTTTATGAACCTCTCAGGCAAGAGCCTACAGGTGGTCAAACACTTTTTTAAGGTCGAGTTAGCTGATATTGTAGTGATACATGATGATATCGATCTGCCTTTTGGTGCGGTGCGTTTCAAAAGAGGTGGAGGAGACGGGGGACACAATGGGCTCAAATCGATCGATGGAACCATAGGCAAGGAGTATCTGCGTGTCCGTGTAGGGGTAGGGAAACCAGCCTATAAGTCACAAGTTGCAGACTATGTACTCCATGACTTCTCTGAAGAGGAGTTGAGGAAGCTTACCTTGCTTATTAGGCATGTTGCCAAGGCTTCTATGGCGTTGAGTCGGGAAGAGCTTAACATAGTCAAGTCACACTATAGCCTCAAATCTATTGAGAGCTTAGGGTGATGAGCCTTCTCTCCCCACCCCTCTACTTTACCTATATCGCCAAACTCTACACCAAAAATCTTCTTGCGATACTCTTTGGACTCTCCACCGCGTTTGCGACGATTGATTATTTTCAGCATCTCCCCAAGCTTGATGTTTCAGGGAACTATAAGATACTCTATATCTTCTATATGTGGCAGGAGGCGTTAGGACTTCTCTACCCCTTGGCGATTGTCTTTGCGGTGATTATGACTAAGTTTGCCTTGATCAAAAATAGTACCATGGGGGCATTTCACGCCTTTGGCTATAGCAAACGGAGACTCCTCTTACCTCTCATAAGTGTAGCGATGATGACCTATATACTCTTTACGCTACTGCATACGACGAAGTTCTCCTATGCCAAGGATATGGCGATGCAGATTTTGGAAAATGAGCTACACACCTATGATGTCAATGATCTCTTCTTTAAATACAATGATACCTTTGTCTATATCAAAAAGCTTGATCCTATAGCGAAAAAAATAGAGGATATTACGATCTTTAAGGTGGATAAGTATCAAGTGCGTTATACCATTCATGCACCTATGGCACACTTTGATGGGGAGTTGTGGACAGCAACAGATGCGACACTCAAGACCCATATTTATGAGAATGGTGAATTGATACGATACCGTGTGGAGCATAAGGAGCATATCAAGACACTCTATGGTTATAAGCCTAAGATTATTGAGTCACTCTATGAGGGGAAAACACTCAATATTATCGATGCGGTCAATACATGGAAGCTCCTTGCTATACAGGGACTCAGCTCCAATAAAATCCGTGCAGCACTCTATGAGAAAGCTATCGTACCCCTCTTCTCTATCGCGTTGGTACTGCTACTCTTCTTTAAGCTCCCCTTTCATGCACGCATGGTCAATCTCAGTGGGGTGATGGCACTGGCGATGGGGGTGACTTTTATCGTATGGGGACTACTCTTTGGACTCAATCAGATAGGCAAAAATGGTGTCTTGGCACCTGAGTATACGGTGATACTCCCTATCCTACTCCTCTGGGGCTATGCCCTCTATACCTATCGTGTCAATGAGAAGCATATCGTATAAATTTAGAGGTTGATTGAGTCTAGATAAGATTGTGCTGCTTCGCGTATCTTGTAGTAGCGTGTTTGACTGATGCGTCGATTAGCAATCCATTTGGAGATGACATAGTACTCAAAATACTCTCGCTCAATACGGCTAAAGTGTTGTGGATTGACTCTTCCATTGTGTAGAAAGTAGAGTTTTTCTTGCTGGACACTATAGCCCATTTTGAGTGAGGGAATGGCTCCTTGGAGTGATTTATAGGTCACATGGCTTCCATCAAACTTGGCTTCAATGAGTAGTTTTTGGCTATTGGAGGTGATCGTATCAGGGACAAGAAAGAAGGTACGGTTGTGTAGTACCTCTGAGAGACTCTTTTGATATGTTGGTGTGGTAGTAGGGATTAGTATCCCTGTGTGTTTTGTGATCTTCTCAAGAGGAGTAGTACGATTCTCCTCTACGGTTTTTTCTACGGTTGGAAGAGGTGTTTGGGTGCTATTTTGCTCTTGGGGTAGTGTGGGTGTGGTGCGATTCTCCTCAGGCTTGGTTATCACTAAGCTAGAAGGGGGGAGGGTAGAGGGCTGAATATCGGCTTGATAGCTCTCAAAGGCAGGGTTTGTTGTGGTGTTCTCCTCTACTAAGTGAGCTGTGGGGGGTGGTGTGTGTGTTGTGTGATGGATAGGGTGTGTGGTGATATAGGCATCCCCAAAGAGTTGGCGGTAGAGTGGAAGTACCGCAAGTGCCTCTTGTTTGGTCTTGAAGGGGGGTGAGTAGGCTTTGTAGAGGGATCCCTCTTTCTGGATGATAACCCCCTCTCCAATCCCTTCACTGAGTGCCTCTATCTCTTGGAGTAGACGCGTTTTATTACTGTAGCTTGCGAGTTTGATACTAAAACTATTACTATAGAGCAGGGTGCCACAGAGTAGTAGTAGAGTGGATACCTTTGTCGAGCGTTTCAAGGTGACTCCTTTAGGTTAAATAGGGTAAAATATCACGATAAATTTTGACAAAAGTATACGATAGTTTCCCTAAGTTTTACCCAATTCATTCTATTTAACATTTTTTAATATGTATTTAATATTAATTAGTTTAAAATCGGGTATCGGATTTCCTATCTAAGTAGAACTTGTTATGGAAAATATAAAAAATCAGGAGAAAAGGAGTAAGGCGATGAGAAGTATTCGAATCATGGCAGCAGCAGCTGTTTTAGTCGGTATGACGACAGCTACTTTTGCACAAGAAGATGAGATTGGTATCAATGTAGGATTGACCTCCCTTCACAACAACGACTCAATCAATCCAAAAAACATCAGTGGTGGTGTGACTTATCAGTTCAATGAGATTAATGATTTCGGACTCAAGCCAAGAGTTGATGTGGATTATGTACGCACCACAGACTATAAAACAGTCAATGCCCTTGTTAAAGGTTCAATCAATGCTGTCTATGAGTTTGGTCGTGATAATGTTGTCTCTCCTCATATCCTTGCAGGTGTAGGGTATGAGCATGTAGATGGTGCATTGGATCATGAGTTTGAAGATCATATGTTTATCCAGACAGGTGCAGGGGTAACCTACCACCAAGAGGATGGCTACAACTTTAAGCTTGAGGGTAGACTAGTTGATATCAGGTCAAGTAATGAGAATGAGGACAATGAAGTAGTACTTACGGCTGGTGTCTCTACTCCTCTTTCAAAATTTAGAAAAACAGAGAAAAAAGATGAGAATACCTGTCCTAAGAAGATCGATGCGCCTGATGAGGATAGAGATGGGGTAGCTGATGTGATTGACCAGTGTCCTGGAACGCCGTGTTACTTCACTGTGGATCAGTATGGATGTCCTATCAAAGCGACACTTCGTATCCACTTTGATGTCGATAAAGCGACTATCCGTCCCTACTCACTACCAAAAGTAGAGCGTTTTGCTACATTCCTTATGGGGAATAGAGGGACAATGGTGAAGATCATTGGACATACCGATAGTGATGCGAGTGATGCCTACAATATGATTCTCTCTGAGAAGAGAGCCAAAGCGGTACTCAATAAACTCGTAGAGCTTGGAGTCAGTCCCAATCGTCTTAGTGCAGAGGGGAAAGGTGAGAGAATGCCTATTGCATCTAATGCAACCAAATCAGGGAAGAGTCTCAACAGAAGAATTGAAGTTGAGTTGACTTATCCTGCAAATGTAATACAAGCGAGAGAACATGCTACTAAATAGAAATTTAATTGTAAGTACAGCACTGATTGCCCTTTTGGCACTCAACGGCTGTGGGGATAGAGCAGAAGGTTTTGAGAAGGCTTCAGGGATACCTGTAGCAGATGTTGACACCGATAGTGATGGACTCAGTGATGCAGATGAGATTAACAGCTACAACACAGACCCTAAAAATCCTGATACCGATGGAGATGGATTTACTGATGGGGAAGAGGTCAATGGTGTAGATAGTGATATGACTACAGCAGTTGCCACTGCGATTAGTGATCCTCTTGATCCTTGTGATCCTGCACAGAGTGCGGGATATAGAGGGTATGACAAAAACAGTACCGTATGGCAAGCAGCCAACTGTGATGGGGATGACTATCTTAACGGAGAAGAAGATAGTGTAACAGAGGGGTACCTTAGTGATCCTTATGATGCCAAAAGTGAGTGTTTTAGATTTGAAGATCACACCTACTGTGAGATTGATAATGCAGAAGGGAATGTCACTTGGATGGATAGAGCTTTGGGTGCAGAGCAACCTTGTGATGCCAATAAAGAGTGGAGTGCAAACCGTAAGTGTGCGGGAGACTACTACCAGTGGGGTCGTGTACGCAGTGGGCATGAGAAGCTTAGCTCTTCTATCACTGATACACAGATCACCTCTCTTGTAGCAGCAAAGAGTAGTCGTAAGTTTGTTACCCTTAGTAATGATTGGTTGACAGGAGCTGATGCTACCAAGACTGAGCCTCGTATCACGCTTTGGAGAGATAGCACAACAGGTGATATCTGTCCTGTAGGATGGTATGTACCAAGTAAAGCAGAGATGCAAGAGATGATTGCTGAAACAGATGCACGGGAGCACTTCCTGATCCCACTTAATGGTGGATACCGTGCAGATGATGATGGAGACCTAACAGCTCAAGAGGATGTTCACTCACTCTGGAGCTCCTCTGCAAGTGCTGCGGGTAAAGCCGATACCGCGTGTCACCTACGCTGTAAAGATACCATTGCTACCCCTTCTCTGTGTGAGATAGAGGAGCATGTTAATGCCTATGGTTCAATGGTACGATGTATCAAAGAGCCTAAAAAAAGTAGTGCGAAATAAGCCTACCGTATTGTTGAAGTGCTACCCTTACGGATAGCACTTCACACTATGATTAAAATCCCTCACTTTTCTACTCAATAGGGTACACTCCCTTAGGATACTTTAGATTTCTTTCCTGATTTACCTCTCCTTAATATTCATTAGTTTAAAATCAATGTAGATAATATATACTACAAGGAACACGAATGGTTTTCAATACAAAAGTGGCTATTTTTACTCTATTGACCGCACTCTTTTTTATGAGTGGATGTGGGGATAGAGCGATGGAGGAGCCTCCTCCAATCTGTGAAGTGGATATCACCGCAGGGGAGTGTGATCAAGATTTTGATGGTTTGAGTAATGCGGATGAGAAGAGTCGGTACTTTACTGATCCACTCGATAATGATACCGATGATGATGGACTCACCGATGGGGAGGAGGTCTTAAATCGTGATGATCTCAATACCACACTCCATCCAACACAAATTTCAGATCCACTTAATCCTTGTGATCCTGATATCACCCATGCGATGTGTGATAGAGATAACGATGGGCTACTCAATCGTGAAGAGGATCTCAATATGAATGGTGTAATGGATGCCAATGAGACCAATACTACCAACCCTGATACCGATGGAGATGGGGTAAAAGATGGAGCAGATAAGAGTGCCGATGGTAACAGTACTGCACTCCTCTCGTGTCTACCAAAACAAGCTGTAGGGTATCGTGACTATAATAACTCCAATGTGATGTGGCAGGTAGAGAACTGTGATGGAGATGACTATCTCAATGGTACAGAGGATAATATCTCATTAACACCTGATAACTACCTCAGTGATCCCTATGATCCGCTTGATGCCTGTTTTCTCTTTAGGGGAGCTGTCTACTGTGAAGTCATCGCTCAAGATAACCGTACTTGGTTTGATCGAGACTTGGGTGCCAATGCAAAGTGTAGTAGTGCCATAGATCATAACTGTTATGGGGATCTCTATCAGTGGGGGCGTGGGTATGATAAGCACCAAGAGCGTCAGAGTACGCGTACACAAGATCTCAATCCACACACTTTCCCCTATGCCTCTAGTAGTTTTGAGCTTGCGACCTCTGGACTTTTTGATTGGTTGACGGGTAATGGCGATGAGAATACTACAGGCTTTGTAGCTGATAGAAACGCCTCATGGGCGGATAAAAACGCGAGTGTAGTCTGTCCTAAAGGGTGGTATATCCCATGTAAAGATGAGATCGATACCGTGGTACAAGCAGAGGGAATCAATAGTGCAACCACTGCCTTTAACTCCTCACTCAAACTTGCCAAAGCAGGGTACCGCTCTAATGGTTCGGAGACGATTGAACAGGAGGACAACAAAGGGTTTATCTGGACAACCTCTGTGGCTCCAGGGGATAAAGGGTACGCCTTCTCGTATGAAGATAGTGCAGTACGCTGGTCAGAAGCTTATCGTGCCACAGGGTATGCTTTGCGTTGTATCAAACGCCTCAAATAGTAAAAAACCGTCGGGTAGTCACACCCGACACCCCTACGCCTACCTCTAATCAAGTTTTAGATAAAATCACCCCAAAATAGCCTCACAATGTGAGTAGATAGAGGATAGGATAGATGAGTATTGATACCAAAGCACTGGTCAAGAAGTATGGTACACCACTGTATGTGTATGACTTTGATTATATAGAAAATAGATACACCACACTCAAAGAGGCATTTGCAGGTAAGAAATCGATGATTAACTATGCTGTCAAAGCCAACTCAAATCTCTCAGTCATTGCACACCTTGCCAAGCTAGGTGCAGGAGCGGACTGTGTAAGTATCGGTGAGGTCAAGCGGGCATTGGATGCGGGGATCGATCGCTATAAGATCATCTTCTCTGGTGTAGGTAAGAGAGATGATGAGATACGCGAAGCCCTCCAAAAAGATATTCTTCTGCTTAATCTTGAGAGTGAAGCGGAGATGAAGCGTGTGGAGATGATCGCCAAAGAGCTTGATAAAGAGGCGCGTATCTCTATCCGTGTCAATCCCAATATCGATCCCCAAACCCACCCCTATATCTCCACAGGATTGCATGAAAATAAGTTTGGTGTAGAGATCAATATGGCAAAACGAATGTATATCTATGCCAATAAGTCTACCCATCTCAATCCTGTCGGGATCCACTTTCATATCGGTTCACAACTTACCAAGCTTGATCCCATTCGTGAGTCGTGTATGATTGTAGCAGATCTCGTGCGTTCACTCAAAGCGATCAAGATCGATATCAAGTTCTTTGATGTGGGAGGGGGTATTGGTGTGGTGTATGATAAGGAGAAGACGATTGCTCCACAAGCCTATGCTCAAGCGATTTTTGAATCGATCAAGGGATTAGACTTGACACTACTGTGTGAACCTGGACGCTATATGGTCGCCAATGCAGGGGCGTTTTTGACGCGTGTGCTCTACGAGAAGGTCAATGACACCAAACGCTTTGTGATTGTTGATGGAGCGATGAATGATCTACTTCGTCCTAGTCTCTACAACGCCTATCACAAGATAGAAGCCATAGGGGTTGAGGGGGAATGCTCTGAGGCAGATGTGGTAGGGCCTGTTTGTGAGAGTGGTGACTTTTTGGGTAAAGCAGTCAGCCTCCCACCGCTAGAGCATAATGATCTACTCGTGGTACACTCCGCAGGAGCGTATGGGTTTACGATGGCGAGTAACTATAATACCCGTCCCAAGAGTGCTGAAGTGGCACTTCAAGGTGGTGAAGATCGTTTGATTCGTCAGCGAGAGAGTTATGAAGATCAGGTACGCTTAGAGATGGATTATTTGCGTCCTTAAGTAGTAAACCCCCAGTAAGGAGAGAAGATGACACTAGATGAGTTACGCATAGAGATAGACACCATTGATGATAGCCTCTTGGAGTTGTATAACAAACGCATGGAGTTGGTTCATCAGGTGGGTGAACTCAAAAATACCACGGGTGCACCAATCTATCGCCCTGAACGAGAACAAGCCATTCTCAATCGTCTCAAAGCACACAATAGGGGTAAGTTGACGGATGAGGCGATTGATGCACTCTTCTTAGAGATGTTTGCAGTTGCACGCAACCTTGAGCTTCCTGAAGCAGTTGCGTACCTTGGACCTGAAGCGAGCTTCACCCATCAAGCAGCAGAGAGTAAGTTTGGTGCGTTGAGTAGCTATATCCCTATCGCCTCTATCCCTGGGATCTTTCGGGAGGTTGAGCGAGGAACAGCCAAGTTTGGTGTGGTACCTATCGAGAACTCCTCTAATGGTATCGTCACAGATACTATCAACTCACTCGATACCTATAGTCTTAAAATTATTGCGGAGGTGGTGGTTGATGTGCACTTTGTCTTTGCGACTATCAACCCCTCTTACCAAGCGGTCAAACGCATCTACTCTCGGGATATTGCGTTTGGACAGTGCCGTAAGTTTTTACAAGATCTTGGACTCGATGAGATAGAGCATATCCCTGTGGAGTCGACTGCTAGAGCCGCCCAACTTGCCAAAGAGGATCCAGAGGCAGCGGCACTCTGTCCTGCGGTGGCAGCTAAGATCCATAATCTCCCCGTGCGGTTTGAAAATGTTGAAGATAATGTCAATAATAAGACCCGATTTTTTGTGATATCCAACTTTGATAATCTCCCCTCAGGGAGTGATAAGAGTACGATTTTAGTGAGGTTGTCTAATGAGCCAGGTGCTTTGGTGGATTTCCTCAATGACTTTGAGAAGGTCAATGTCAATCTAACCAAGATCAAATCACATATCGTAGCGGGAGAGTCGATCTTCTTTTTGGAGTTTAATGGGCATAAAGAGGATCCGCATATTCGTCCAATTTTGGAAAAACACAAACAAGAGATCACGGTTCTTGGCTCCTATGTCAAAGAGACAGATGATATTTAATCCAAGCATACAAAGAGAGAAGTAGATGGTAAAGTTCAATAAAGTACTACAAAATATTAAGACCTATGAGGCAGGTAAACCAATCGAATTGGTGGTGCGTGAGTTTGGTATCGCACCTGAGGATGTGGTGAAGCTCGCATCCAATGAGAATCCTATCGGGACAAGCCCTGCGGTTGCTGAAGTGATTAGAGCACACGCTACCAAGGCACATCTCTATCCTGATGACTCGATGTTTGAACTCAAAGCTGCACTAAGCCAACGCTTTGGGGTCAAAGAGGAGAGTATTATCATCGGTGCGGGGTCAGATCAGGTACTAGAGTTTATCTCACGGGCGGTACTCAATGAGGAGAGTTCTGTTTTGATGTCTGGTGTGACTTTTGCGATGTATGAGATCTATGCCAAGCAGATGGGGGCGAAGGTGTTGCGTACGGCGAGTTATCAGCATGATTATGAGGAGTTTATCGAAGCGTATGAGATGCGTAAACCCAAAATCGTCTATATCTGTACTCCCAACAATCCAACAGGTGATGCCCTCACCAAAGATGAGGTGATTAAGATGGTCAAAGCGATGCACAAAGATACGATTGTGGTCGTTGATTGTGCTTATATGGAGTATGCGGCTGCCAAAGATGAGCAGTACCGTGTTACCCCTCAAGACCTTATGGAGTATGAGAATGTCATCTACTTAGGGACTTTCTCTAAGGCGTATGGATTAGGGGGTATGCGTGTGGGGTATGGGATTGCACAGAAGTGGCTGATCGATCAGCTCTATAAGATGCGTCCTCCCTTTAATATCTCGACACTCTCTCTTGCTGCAGCGATTGAGGCGTGCAAAGATGAGCAGTTTGTCACCGACTCTCTTGCGTTGCACCAAGAGCAGATTGGACGCTATGAAGCGTTTGCCAAGGAGCAGGGGTTTGCCTATATCGAGAGCTATACCAATTTCATCACCTACTGTTTTGAGGAGGATCGTAACTCCACACAGATCGCCAATGGACTGTTAGAGCGAGGGGTAATTGTGCGTGATCTCGCCTCCTATGGGATGAATGCACTGCGTATCACAGTGGGGACAGCCACACAAAACGACACCTTTTTTAGACACTTTAAAGCACTTTAGATGAATATCAAAGCCTATACGACACAAGAGCTTGAAGTGTTGGCACATGAGATTAGAGAACGCATCTTAGAGACGGTAAGCCAAAATGGTGGACACCTCTCCTCTACGATGGGGGCAACTGATCTGATTGTGGCGATGCATAAGGTGTTTGATGCCAAGCAAGACCCCTTTCTCTTTGATGTGAGTCACCAAGCCTATGCCCATAAACTCTTGACCAATCGCTGGGAGGCGTTTGGCTCGTTGCGTCAGTTTGGGGGATTGTGTGGTTATACTAAGCCCAGTGAGTCAGAGTATGATTACTATGTAGCAGGACATAGCTCGACCTCTATCTCCTTGGCAGTTGGAGCCGCCAAGGCGATCGCACTCAAAGGGGAGAGCCGTATCCCTGTGGCGTTTATTGGGGATGGAAGTATGAGTGCAGGGATGGTCTATGAGGCACTCAATGAGTTAGGAGAGCGAAAGTACCCTGTGGTGATTATCCTCAATGACAATGAGATGAGTATCTCCAAACCTATCGGTGCGGTGAGTCGCTACCTCTCCCAGAAGATGGCGAGTCCTTTCTACCAGAAGATGAAGGGGCATACAGAGAAGCTCTTAGAGCATCTACCCAAAGGTGCTACCTATATGGCCAAACGCTTTGAGGAGTCTCTGCGTCTGATTACCCCTGGTATTTTGTTTGAGGAGTTGGGGGTGGAGTATATCGGTCCCGTCGATGGACACGATATCGCTTCACTCATCGAGACGATGGAGGTGGCAAAACATCTTGGTAAACCAGTGATTATCCATGCTCAAACGACCAAAGGGAAAGGGTATGAGATCGCAGAGGGGAGCAAAGAGCATTGGCATGGGGTAGGTGCATTTGACCTCAAGACGGGAAAAGGTCCCTCAAAACAGAGTAAGAAGAGTGCTACAGAGATCTATAGTGAGGCACTCATGGCTTTAGCGGATGAAGATGAGCGTGTGGTAGGGGTGACTGCTGCGATGCCAAGTGGTACGGGTATGAGTCCGCTACTAGAGAAGTATCCTGAGCGTTTTTGGGATGTGGCGATTGCAGAACAACACGCGGTCACTTCGATGGGTCCCTTAGCCAAAGAGGGGTTTAAGCCCTTTTGTACCATCTACTCTACCTTTCTCCAACGAGGCTATGATCAGGTGATTCATGACATCTGTCTCATGGATTTGGGTGTGACATTTGCACTCGATAGAGCAGGGATTGTAGGAGAAGATGGAGAGACCCATCAAGGGGTGTTTGATATCTCATTTTTACGCACTATTCCCAATATGACACTGCTAGCCCCCTCCAATGAGACGACCATGAAGCATGCGATGGCATTTGCCAAAGCGTATGATCACCCCTGTGCCTTACGCTACCCTAGAGGTGCTTTTGGTGCGATAGAGCAGGAGAGTCCAGCCTTTGAGCTAGGCAGATCGCATCTACTCCAATCGGGTGAAGCGATACTCTTTATTGGGTATGGTAATGGTGTTGGACGAGCAGAGCAGACGGCTAAGCTACTCGATATGCCTGTTGCTATCTTGGATTTACGATTTGTGAAGCCTTTAGATTGTGTGATGCTCTCTCAACTGAGTGGGCAGTATAAGCGGTGGTTTGTCTTCTCTGATTCTGCTAAGATGGGTGGAGTTGGCTCTGCTCTGTTGGAGTTTTTGAGTCAAGAGGAGATTTTAGATGTGGTGTTAACCTCTTTTGAGTATGATGATGCGTTTATTACCCATGGCAATACCAAACTCGTAGAGGAGAGTTTAGGAGTGCTCCCTGAGCAGTTGGCTAAGCGGGTAACCCAGAGTCTCTAGTGTGTGGTCAAACCGCACACTCGCGTGGATTGAATAGAGTCTATTGTAGTAGACTCTGTTAAGTTCAGTGACAGTGGACAAATATTTAGAAGGAACTAAAAAATGGCTAACGAATACATTTTTACAAGTGAATCGGTTACTGAAGGTCACCCAGATAAAATGGCTGATCAAATCTCTGATGCGATCTTAGATTACATCATCAACAACGATCCACAAGCTAGAGTAGCGTGTGAAACACTACTAAGCAATGGTTTTTGTGTTATTGCAGGAGAGCTCAAAACACACACCTACGCCCCAATGCAGGAGATTGCACGAGAAGTGATACGAGAGATAGGCTATACCGATGCGAGTTATGGGTTTGATTACCGTAGTGCAGGGGTACTCAATGGCGTAGGCGAACAGAGTCCCGATATCAACCAAGGGGTTGATAAATCGTGTGGTGAGATCGGTGCGGGAGATCAGGGATTGATGTTTGGGTATGCCTGTTCTGAGACACCTGAGTTGATGCCACTGCCTATCTCTCTTGCTCACAAGATCACAGCAAAGCTAGCAGAGGTACGCAAAAATGGTACGGTACCCTTCTTGCGTCCTGATGGTAAAGCACAGGTCTCAGTGAAGTATGTCGATGATAAACCTGTCGCGATCGATACCATTGTCGTCTCCACACAGCACCACCCAGAGGTCTCCCTAGAGCAGGTACAAAAAGCAGTCCTTGAAGAGGTGATTAAAGTCGTTATCCCTAGTGAGTTGATGCGTGATGATATCACTTACCACATCAACCCTACAGGGCGTTTTGTGATCGGCGGACCTCAAGGGGATGCAGGACTTACGGGGCGTAAGATTATTGTCGATACCTATGGGGGATCGTGTCCACATGGTGGGGGTGCATTCTCTGGAAAAGACCCCACCAAAGTAGACCGCTCCGCAGCCTATGCTGCACGCTATGTGGCTAAGAACCTTGTCGCTTCAGGTGCGTGTGAGAAGGTGACGCTACAGATTGCTTACGCCATTGGTGTGGCAGCACCCGTCTCAGTCTATGTCGATACCCATGGTACAGCAGTCGTAGCCGAAGAGAAGATTGTCGCCTGTGTCAATGCATTGTTTGATCTGACACCTAAGGGAATTATGGATGAGCTAGATCTTCTTCGTCCTATCTACCGAAAGACCGCAAGCTATGGACACTTCGGAAGAGAAGAGGAGGGGTTCACTTGGGAGCAGAGAAGTCGTGTAGAGGATATCAAAAAGTATCTCGATCTCTAGAGGTGTTAAAAATTGACACCACCCATTAAATTTTTACCCCAATAGGGTAGTTATTTAAAGGTTTATTTAAAATATTTTGCTATAGTTTTAACATATTAAACATAAAGGATAAAGAATGGCAGTTTTAATTACTGATATTTGTATCAACTGTGCGGCATGTATTGACGAATGTCCAGTAGAAGCAATTGTAGATGAGGATGATAACCCAACAGGTGAAGAGATTTACTATGTTCATGCTGATAAGTGTGTTGAGTGTGTAGGTCATCATGATGTACCAGCATGTGCTGAAGCATGTCCAACTGAGGGTTGTATCGTTTGGGACGATGTTGTTGATGGTATGCCATCACTTGAGAGTAGAGGCGAAAAAGGCGAAGCTGTTATCGAAGACTAATCCCTCTCTTTGTCAGGCTTCTGCCTGACAGTCCACTCTCTCCCCTCATTATTTAATAATTTTTTAATAATTTTTTAGCTATAATCCCGCCCGAATACTCTTCACTATTTACAGTAAATAGTTTGGAAGTAAATTATCGACTAGGAATATAGATATGGAACAGACACTATCAATCATTAAACCAGATGCAGTTGCAAAGAATGTTGTAGGACAGATTCTTGCTAGATTTGAAGCGGCGGATCTTAGAATCGCAGCAACAAAAAAGATTCAACTTTCACAAGCAGATGCAGAAGCTTTTTATGCAATCCACGCTGAGCGTCCTTTCTTTAAAGACCTTGTTGAGTTTATGATCTCTGGTCCTGTAGTCGTTACAGTACTTGAGGGTGAGAATGCAATGGCTAAAAACAGAGAGCTTATGGGTGCAACAAACCCTGCTGAAGCTGAAGCAGGTACAATCAGAGCAGATTTTGCAGAGAGTATCGATGCCAATGCTGTACATGGTTCTGACTCTGTAGAGAATGCAGCAATCGAAATCAACTTCTTTTTTGCACAAAGAGAGATCAACTAGATTTTTTGAGACTCTCTCATGAAAATAGTTTTTGATAAGGTCGGTTCAACGGCAAAGCCTTTTGAACTAGAAGTGGAGGGTACTACAATGGTTGGTACACTTCAAAAATGCGGTTATCATCGTATTCAACTCGATGCCCTTCTCAAGGGGGCAGTAGCGCTAGTGTGTGATCGATGTGGTAGTCACTATCAGCATCTACTTGACACCCCACTACGCCTCAAGCTGAGTGATCAGTTGATCGAGCAGAGAGATGATTTAGATAGTATTGAGTTTCTTGATGGGGTGATTGATCTTCACTATATTTTAGAGAGTGAGATCAATACCCTCCAAGGTGCCTATCACTACTGTGAACTGTGTAGCAGTAGCGATGAGGATTTTGAGAGAGAGTTCTAATACAACAAGGGGAGGAGACTCCTCACTTTAATAACATACTAAAGGATATAATATGGCAGTACCTAAGAGACGCGTGAGTCACACAAGAGCAGCAAAAAGAAGAACACACTACAAATTGACACTTCCAATGCCAGTCAAAGATGCAGATGGAACATGGAGAATGCCTCACCATATGAATATGACGACAGGTGAGTACAAAGTAAACAAAGAAGCGTAATCGATGATTAAAATCGCGATTGATGCTATGGGTGGGGACTTTGGTCCTGAACCCATTATAGAAGGTGTGGTTCAAGCACTTGAAGAGAAAAGTTTTGTACCGATCTTGGTAGGAAACAAAGATGAAATCCTCTCCCTCCTCCCCCAATACTATTTTGATAAAGTTGAGATCGTTGAAGCGTCTGATGTTATCGAGATGTCTGATTCAGCTACAGATGCACTCAAACGCAAAGACTCCTCGATCTATAAAGCAGTAGAGCTTGTGCGTGAGGGGAAAGCTGATGCGGTGATGTCAGCAGGACACAGTGGTGCGACCATGACCGCCGCAACCTTGCGTATTGGGCGTATTCCTGGGATCAATAAACCAGGGCTTGCGACACTGATGCCGAGTATCACGGTGACGAAGACACTTGTACTTGATGTAGGCTCGGTGACAGACTGTAAGCCTCTTAACCTCTTTCAGTTTGGTGCGATGGGTGAAGCGTATGCTGAGAAGATTCTCAAAATCCGTAATCCCAAAGTGGGACTCCTTGCCAACGGCTCAGAGGAGAGTAAAGGGAATGAGCTTACCAAAGCAACTTTCCCACTCCTCAAAGAGCTTAAGGGATTTGTGGGGAATGTTGAGGGGAAAGATATCTTCAATGGTAAGGTCAATGTTGTAGTCTGTGATGGATTTACAGGCAATATTCTACTTAAGACGAGTGAGGGGGTTGTCTCTACCGTCTTTGGTCTGATGAAACAACATATCCGTAAATCACTCCCTGCAAAAATTGGGGCTTTTATGATGAAGAAAAAAGTCTTTGCCAATATGAAAAAGCAGGTAGATAAAGATGAGTATGGTGGTGCGCCACTACTTGGACTCAAAGGGTGTGCGATTATCTCTCATGGAGCTTCAAGCCCTAAGGCGATCAAAAATGCACTCTTTCAGGCGATACACTATGTTGAGTCTGATGTCAATGCGAGTATTGAAAAGTTACTATCTGAAACGAAACTTAAATAAACCTCCCACTATACATCCAAAAATGGGTGTATGGTAACACTTTTTAGACGATACCGTATAAAATTATGGTAAAATATCCTAACTATTAATCAGACTTATTGCTACAACAAGTCCATCGTTAAGGATAATTATGTCACAACACACACCAGTTTATGCCTCATTTCGATCGATTGGGGCGTATGTTCCCGAGAAGATTTTAACTAATGCAGATCTTGAGAAGATGGTAGATACAACCGATGAGTGGATCTTGAAGCGTACAGGTATCAAAGAGCGTCATATTGCCGAAGAGAATGAGGCAACCAGTGATATGGGTGCGAAAGCGGCAGCCGTAGCGATAGAGCGTGCAGGTATCAGTGCAGAGGTGATTGACCTCGTACTCTGTGCTACTGTAACCCCTGACTACTTCAATATGCCTTCGACTGCGTGTGTGATCTCTGATAAACTAGGGATACATAATGTACAAGCCTTTGATATCTCCGCAGCGTGTAGTGGATTTGTCTATCTTCTCTCCCTTGCCAAAGCCTTTATCGAGTCGGGTATGAAGCAACATGTACTGATTATTGGAGCAGAGAAGTTCTCCTCTATAGTGGATTATCAAGATAGAAGTACCTGTATCCTCTTTGGAGATGGGGCAGGGGCTGCGGTGATCTCTGCGACTTCTGTTGCGTCGGAGGGTTTTATCGATGTTCACGCGAGTGCCGATGGTTCTTATGCAGATTTCCTTGTGACACCTGCTCCAGGCTCTATCAATCCTGTAAGCCAAAAGGTGATTGATGAGGGGCTTAACTTTGTGCAGATGAAAGGCAATGAGACCTTTAAGCTTGCGGTTAAGACGCTTACCAAAGATGTCAAAGAGATTCTTCAAAAAAATGATATTAAATCAGAAGATATCCCACACTTTGTTCCCCATCAAGCCAACTATCGTATCATCAAAGCGGTGGGTGATGCCCTTAAGATGCGAGAAGAGCAGGTGGTTGTAACGGTAGGGAAGTATGGGAATACCTCTGCTGCATCTATCCCGATGGCACTCAATGATATCTGGGAATCGGGTAGACTTCAGCAGGGGGAGTTAATGCTACTTGATACCTTTGGTGGTGGATTGACTTGGGCGAGTGCACTGCTACCGTTTGCAGGAAAAAGCAACGCCTAACCCCACCCGTAGTCGTATGAAAATCGCATTTATTGGGGATATTGTCGGTAAGCCTGGTCGCCTGATGCTCAAAGCACATCTTACACGACTCAAACAGGAGCATTTTATCGACTATGTGATTGCCAACTATGAGAACGCCTCTCATGGATTTGGACTCACAGAGAAAAACTGTAAAGAACTTCTTGGCTATGGTGTTGATATGATGACAGGGGGAAATCATAGCTTCGATAAAAAAGAGATCTTGACACTCTTTGACTCCTATCCTCTTATCCGTCCACTTAACTATCCTGATGCCACACCTGGAGAGGGGGTATACACCACTACAGTGTGTGGAGACTCTCTGGCTATCTTAAATCTTATGGGACACTATACCATGCCGATGGTCGACAACCCCTTTACCCGTATCGCTACAGAGGTCGCACGACTCAAATCCCAAGGGATCAAGCATATCATTATCGATATCCATGCGGAGGCGAGTTCAGAGAAGCAAGCCCTCCTTCAGATGCTCAAACAAGATGTCTCTGCGATTCTTGGAACCCATACCCATGTCGCAACCGATGATTTGCAGGTTGTGGAGGGGTGTTGCTATGTAACCGATGTAGGATTGACAGGGTGTCGTGATGGGGTGATAGGGATGGAGAGTAGTGTACCGATTCGACGCTTTTTGAGTGGTCTAGGTGGACACTTTGATGTACCCAAAGAGTGCAAAGCGATCCTACAGATGATTGTGTTTGAGCTTGATGATGAGGGACGCTGTCATCAAGCCCAACGGGTCAAGATCTACGATAATCATCCTAAGATCGTGACGGATGCTTGGGTAGAGAGAGGGTAACCATCAGCTATTTTTTTGTATCTTTACCCGCTTAGGATCAAAGAGTGCAATCGCCTCTTTGACCATAGGCTCCTCTAGGAGCATGGCGGGATCTTTCTCTTTGGCTGCTTCCACCTCACCCGCTTCAGGTGCGATACATGAACTTTTCATCTCAATATCCTCAATCATCGACCCACTATCTGCATCTTGATGGGCAGGGGGTGGTGTCTGGGGTTGTGGGGTTGGTTGAGTAGGCTTAGCGATATTGGTAATCTTCGTCTCAATTCCAAAAATCTCCTTGACAAACATATTGATAATACCCCAGTGGGTAATGAGTTGTTTTTTCTCCTTCTCTTGGGCGGTGGAGACCCAAGTAAGCCGTCCCTCTTCAAAGCTCTCAAAGGTGATATTACTCTCAAAACAACTTCCAAGTTCATAGTTGCGATCGTAGATCTTTTCGATCAGTTTGGTAAACTGTTTGAGATAGGGATTGGGAGTTGGTTGGGAGGATGTTTGAGTGGATGTGGCGGGGGGAGGGGTATCGGGCTGAGGAGTCGGTTTAGGGGTTGGCTCCGTGGTTTTGAGTGGTGTGGATTGGTGTGGTGAGCGTTGTCTATGTGGTGGTGTCACTTGGGGGGTAGGGTGTGTGACCTCTACCCCTTTAAGCTCCTGTTCGAGTGCCTCTATCATCGTATCGATCTCTTTGATATTGAGAGACTCTAGCATCTTGAAGAGGGTCAATGCCAAGACAAACTCTCCATCACTTCCCAATGCAAGGAGCTGTTTGGAGGAGGCGAGTAGGCGAAAGAAGCGTTCGATAATTAGTGGGGTGAAGGTGGTGTCGCGTGAGAGGAGCAGGGTTTTGAGATGAAGGGTCAACTCATCGAGAATCATCTCCGCCTCATAGTTGGCAGCAAGGGAGATAAAGGAGAGAATCTCCGCCTCATTTTTGGCAAGGATACTCTGTAGCAGTCCCTCAAGGATACTCGGCTCAATGATACCTAACATCCCTGTGACAGTAGAGAGGTCTACAAAGTTTTTGGAGTAGACGATGGCTTGGTCAAGAAGCGTGAGGGAGTCCCGTAGACTCCCTGCTCCTGAGCGGGCGATAATCTCAATCGCCTCTGGCTCATACCCAATTGCCTCAAGGTTGAGGATATGCTCAAGGTGCTTGACGACTAGGGGGTGTGCGATCTTCTTAAAGCGAAAGTGTTGTGTCCGTGAGAGGATGGTTGCGGGGAGTTTGAGTGGGTCGGTGGTGGCGAGGATAAACTTCACAAAACTTGGAGGCTCCTCAAGGGTCTTGAGTAGGGCATTGAAGGCTTGATTGGTGAGCATATGGACTTCATCGATGATAAAGATCTTGTAGCGTGCGGAGCTGGGTTTGTATTTGGTATGCTCTATGAGCTCTTTAATATCATCAATCCCACGACTCGACGCGGCATCCATCTCGATCATATCCATATGACGATTTTCACTACACATGATACAGTGGGTACAGTGACCACACGGTTGGGCAGTAGGCCCTGCTTCACAGAGTAGGGCTTTGGCAAAGATACGCGCTGTAGAGGTCTTCCCACTACCCCTCAGTCCAGAGAAGAGATAGGCGTGTGAGAGTCGGTCACTCTCTAGGGCGAGTGAGAGGGTTTGAGAGATAGCCTCCTGTCCGATTAGATCACTAAATGAGGCGGGACGATATTTTCTGGCTAAGGCTAGGGACAACGGGAGCTCCTGAAATTTTTTACATTATAGTTAAAAAGCCATTAGAAGTTTAAGTAGTTGGTGTTATACTTTTTTAACTTAAAAATAAGGGAAGCAGATGAAAAAAGTAATCAATTGTCTACTACTACCACTGATAGTTAGTAGTAGCGTGATGGCAGGGAAAAATGTCGTACCAACTGATGTGAAGGTGATTGAGATACCTCAAGAGGTTGTTGTAGAGGTCGATAAGGCAGGTCCACTCTATGTTAGAGGGATGGGGAGTTTTGTCAAAGGAGATGATGTCGCACGCACAGGAAGCTATGATATGGGTGCAGTGAGCGTGGCGTTTGGTTACAATATGTTTAGCTTTTTTGGTATTGAAGCACGCGCGGCTAAGAGTATCAAAGATAATGCCACCGCAGGAGACTATAGCTTCTCCAATGTCGCACTCTATGCCAAACCTCAAGTGACCTTTATGGAGCGTGTGACACTCTATGGATTGGTTGGATATGGTCAGACAGAAGTCCAGAGTGATAAGGATGAGATGCTACAGTGGGGTGGTGGTATTGAGTATATGATCAACGATACTTGGGGACTCTGTGCGGACTATACACGCGTCTATGATGATACAACCTTTGATACCACAACAACCAATGACAGCACCAACCTCTTTAGTGTGGGTGTCGTAGTTAAACTTTAGGAGTATGAAGATGAAAAAAACGATAACAACCCTAGTACTAACAAGCCTGCTACTACTGAGTGGGTGTGATGATACCAAAGGGGAGGGGGCGTATGCTAACCAGTACAACCTCGACCATAGCAACTATGCAGAGGTGATTGCAGACCTCAAAGATAAAACGAATAAGAGTAGTGAGGAGTTGATGCTACTCGCCTCAGCCTATATGGGTAACTCAGGATTGGGACTCTCCTCTCTCCTTGAGATTGTAGTCGAAAATGAGAATGATGGGGGGGATGAGTTTGCTAGTTTTGCTCAAAAAGTCGGGCAGAAGAGTAGTAACAGTGCCGTAGCCGATACCAGTAAGGCGATCGATCACTACAACCAAGCCCTCTATCAACTCAGCAGTGAGGCACTCAAAGCCAAACTCTTAGCAGATGGTAACCGTACAATGGTAGATTGTGAAGCTGATAGCCCTTTGAGTGATACACAAAAAGATGTCTGTCTCTATATCAGTATCTCTAACCTTACTAAATCTTCTGTACTCCTCTCACTCATTGCAGATGATCTCTCTGCCTTGGGTGATGAGCACAAAGAGGATCCCAAGATGAAGGCCTCCTCTTGTGCGATGGAGTATGCCTTTAGCACAGGAACCTATGATACCAAAAAGTGTACGATTGGTGGACAGAAAAAGGTCGTATTTGATGAGAATGGTCGAGCCTATGACTACTTTACCATGAGTGTATCGGGCAAATCGTTTGGTTATCTTCAGACAGGGAAGTATACCGCATTGACCAAGGGGTTCTGTACGCTTGACTCCTTTGCGTCACGCCGTGAGACCCCCTTTAGTGGAGGGTATGTCTGTCCTGTCTCTGAGGTAGGTGATGAGATCACCGTACTCAACACCCTTACTACAACAATCAACTCAGGTCTTGATAGTGCTAAGGTGGCAGATGATGAGGAGATGCGAGAGGATATTGAGGACTTTAGAGAGGATATCAAAGGCAATGAAGAGGGTGGTGATGTCAGTGAAGAAGAGCTGATAGACTATCTTGGCGATGAAGAGGAGAACTAAGATGAAACGAGTCATAACCATAGCCCTATTGGGTACAACAACAACGCTCATGGCGATGAATGCAGAGTATGCATCACTCTATAAAGACCCCCGTGTGATGGGGATGGGAGGGGCAAGTGTCGCGGTAGGTGGTCGACCCTCCTCCGTCTTCTCCAACCCCGCGGGTCTTGCGAGTATGAAAAAAGAGAAAGGGTTTATTGTCGATATCCTCAACCCTACACTGAGTGCAAGTAAGGATTTTAAAGACTTCTATGATGACTATGATGATGCAGAGGGAGATGCAGAGAAGACCGCACTACTCAACCAATACTCTGGAGAGCATTTTCACTTGGGTATCAACAACTATATGTCACTCTCTAAAAACTCTGATAGTTTTGCATGGACTGTAGGGGCGTTGACCGCAGCGGATGTCAATTTGATGGTACATGGAAATGGGAGTGCTACAGGAGGCTTCTTGGAGACCACTTCGCGTGGGTATGCAGGGGTAGTCTTAGGGATTGCCAAACCCCTGCCAACCGCCTATGGTCGTGTGGATATAGGGGTCTCTTTGAAGGTGATCTCACAATACTCCTATGAGGGGATGCTTGGGATCAATGAGCTGGTTGAAGATGATGGTGAAGATCTTGAAGATACAATCCAAGATAAGTATGAGAAGAAAGCCACGGGTGTTGCGATGGACTTGGGTGTGGTCTACCACCCCTTTGAGGAGAGTTTCTGGAAGCCTACGGTTGGGGTAAGTATGCTCAATGTCGGAAGTCTTCACCTAGAGAATCAGTATGGAGCACAGCCTATGACAGTCAATGTGGGAGTCTCTATCTCTCCAGAACTTGCCTATATTGATGAGTTGACTGTAGCAGCAGACTATATGGATATCTTCCATGCCAATAAACTGCGTATCTACACCAACTCCCCTGATGAGAGTGAAGTGACTTATACCGAGAGCTATGATGAGAGTATCGCCAAGCATATCCGTGTGGGTGCTTCTCTCTCTTTGGTGGACAATAGCTGGATTAGTGTGCGTATGAGTGGTGGGGTCTATCAGTCAGAGTGGACAGCAGGTGCGGATATTGAGCTAGGGGTCTTAAGCCTTCATGCATCAAGCTACGCAGAGGAGGTCGGTATCACCGATTATGAGACAACCGATAGACGCTATATGCTTCAAGTTGGGTTTGGTTGGTAGCACTCTTCTCTACCACCCCCCATCGATGAAAAAAGTGTGAGAGAGGGGACTCTCTCCACTCCCCCTAACGATTAATTTGCTATAATCCCCCTAAAGTATTATCTACTATCCAAAAGTGAGTTTTTATGTCCTATAAACCAAATGAAATCGAAGCCAAATGGCAACAAGTGTGGAGTGATGAGCAGGCGTTTGAGCCATCGGACTCACTCACCCAAAAGAAGAAGTATATCCTCTCTATGTTCCCTTTCCCTAGTGGTCGTCTACACATGGGACATGTGCGTAACTACGCCATTGGAGATGCCTTTGCACGCTACTACCGTAAGCAAGACTACAATGTCCTTCACCCTATTGGATGGGATGCGTTTGGTATGCCCGCAGAGAACGCAGCGATTAAGCATGGTAGACACCCCAAAGAGTGGACCTATGCCAATATCGACTATATGCGTCAAGAGCTCAACACCTTGGGGTTGAGCTTCTCTGAGACCCGAGAGTTTGCTACTTGTGATCCACTCTATACCAAATGGGAGCAGGAGTTTATCATCAAGATGTTCCAAGAGGGACTACTCTACCGTGAATCTACTACGGTAAACTGGTGTGAGTCGTGTCATACCGTGCTTGCCAATGAGCAGGTAGAGGAGGGGTGCTGTTGGCGTTGTGACAATGAGGTACAACTCAAAGAGATGCCAGGGTACTACCTTGATATCATTAAGTATGCGGATGATCTCCTAGAGGATCTTGCTATGCTGGAGTCTAAGTGGCCAAGTCAAGTCCTCACAATGCAACGCAACTGGATTGGGAAGTCGCAAGGGTTGGAGTTTACCTTTGAACTCTCTGAGACCTCGAAGGCAAAGTTAGGTGGGAAGTTTGAGCGATATAGAGTCTTTACTACCCGCCCCGATACGATCTATGGGGTGACCTACTCTGCTCTCGCACCTGAACACCCTATCACTAAGTATCTTCTAGAGCATGATTTGTTGGAGAGTCAGGTCGCAACGCGTATTGTTGAGATTGGCAATATGACAGAGATTGAGCGAGCCAAAGAGGGAAAAGAGGGGTATGACTTGGGACTTACCGTGCTTCATCCTCTGACAGGTGAAGAGATCCCCGTCTGGACAGCCAACTTTGTCCTTGCGAGTTATGGTGGTGGGGCGGTGATGGCTGTCCCTGCACACGATGAGCGAGATTTTGAGTTTGCGACACAGTATGGGTTGCCTATTAAGCGTGTGATTGGAGGGGGTGAGAGCCTACCCTATACACTAGAGGGGGTACTGGAGTCTTCTGCAGCGTTTGATGGGATCAAAAACAGCGAAGCCAAAGCACAAATCATCGATCTCTTTGAGCGTAAATCACTAGGAGAAGGGACAACCAACTACAAGATACGAAACTGGGGAATTAGCCGTCAACGCTACTGGGGGGCACCGATTCCATTTGTCCACTGTGAGGCGTGTGGATTGGTCGCGGAGAAGGTCGAGAACCTCCCTATCGCACTCCCTGATGATGTAGAGATTACAGGAGAGGGGAACCCACTAGACAACCATCCAACTTGGAAGCAGTGTCACTGTCCTGAGTGTGGAGGAGAGGCGACGCGTGAGACCGATACGCTTGATACCTTTGTACAGTCGAGTTGGTATCAGTTTCGCTATGCGACCAACCCTAAGAAGTGGGAGCAGGTAGGGATCGATAAGGCAGATGCCAACTACTGGCTTGGGGTCGATCAGTATATCGGTGGGATAGAGCATGCGATTTTACACCTACTCTATGCACGATTCTTTACCAAGGTGTTGCGTGATTTGGGCTACCATGATGTCGATGAGCCATTTGATCGCCTCCTTACGCAAGGGATGGTACTGATGGATGGGGCGAAGATGTCCAAATCCAAAGGTAACACCGTAGATCCTGATGCGTTGGTCGCGAAGTATGGTGCCGATACTGCACGCCTCTTTACCCTCTTTGCTGCCCCTCCGCAAAAAGAGCTAGAGTGGAATGATTCTGCTGTAGAGGGGGCATTTAGGTTTATCAAAAAGCTCTACGATAGACGCACCAAAGTCACAGGCTCTACCCTCCCGCAGATCGATCACGCTAGCCTAGAGGATGCCTCTAAGTTGGCACGCCAGAAGGTCTATGAAGCGTTGCAGAAGTCCACCGATGTCTATGAACGCACCTTTGCTTTCAATACCCTTATCGCTGCGTGTATGGAGGCACTCAATGCCCTCGATAAGCAGACGAGTGAAGCGGTCTGGAGAGAGGGGATGTATATCATGCTCAACCTCCTTGAGCCGATCATTCCTCATGTCGCCACAGAGCTCTCTGAAGTCTGCTTTGGACGCGAAAACCTCACTGTAGCACTCAGTGTCAAAGAGGAGGTCTTTGTCCAAGATGCGATCAACTATATGGTGATGATTGGTGGGAAGAAGCGTACCGAGGTGAAAGTAGATGCCGCTGCCTCACAAGAGGAGATTCTCCTCGCAGCCAAAGAGGCGGGAGCGAAGTGGCTTGAGGGTATGGTCATCGTCAAAGAGATCGTCGTCCCCAATAAGCTTGTCAATCTTGCCGTGAAACCTGCGTAAGTCAAGGGAGTAGAGATGCGATGGATCCTTCTGAGTATCGTGGCTCTAATCGTCGTGGGGTGTGGCTATAAGCCCTCTTCACAAGCGATTAAGGAGCATCTATTGGATACGGTATTTGTCGTGGTCAAAGTCGATAGGGCAGAGCCTGAGAATGCCCCCTTTGTCAAAGATGAGTTACACCGTATGGTCTATACACGATTTAAAGGACGCATCGCCCCCAAAGCGTTGGCACAGAGTAGACTCTATGTCTCCTACGAGGGGAGTAGCTTTACCCCACTTAGCTACCAAGATGGGTATGTGGTACGCTACCGTGTCAATATCAAAGTGAGTTTTGATCTTCGTACCAAGCAGGGGCAGATCAAGAAGCGGATCTCTACGGTCTATGAGTCTGATATCCAAGCGAGTTCGCTCTACTCCTCTACGCTACGAACCGAAGCGATACGCAAAGGGTTGAGCAAGGCACTCGATGAGTTTTTTGCCTTTGTGAGTGCAAAATTCCTCACCCCATAGCCTAGATACTTTAGGAGTACGGATGTCTATAGATAGACTAGACACATTTTTGGCACGCAAACCGCTTTACTACAAAGAGATAGACCATCAGCGTGTACACCACGCCTATGCCACCCTCTCTTCACATATCGCTCACCCCACTACAGTACATCTTGTTGGTACCAATGGCAAAGGCTCTACAGGTAGGGTCTTGGCTCATCTTGCCTACACGAATGGTAAGGGGCTCTCGGTAGGACACTACACCTCTCCACATATCCTCCGCTTCAACGAACGCATCTGGCTTGATGGAGCCGATGCCTCTGACTCTCTTCTTGAGGAGGGACATCAGCGACTCTTTGGGATTTTGGGTGCAGAGGTCTCAGGTGGATTGAGCTACTTTGAGTATACGACTCTCTTGGCACTTGTGGTCTTTGAGCAGTGTGATCTGATCGTGCTTGAGGCGGGATTGGGTGGGGAGTATGATGCGACCAATGTGTGTAATAAAGCACTCAGTATCATCACCCCCATAGGGATAGACCATCAAGCCTTTTTGGGTGAGGATATTGAAGCGATAGCCACTACCAAGCTACGCAGTATCCAGCACCAACTCCTCCTTGCCCCTCAGCCCTATGAGTCTGTAGAGCAGATCGCCAAACAGATCGCCCAAGATCGAGGAGCCACCCTCTATCATGCTAGAGGTGATACCACACAACTTACCCCAATAGCGGAGGCTAAAGGGTGGGCAGACTATCTCTGTAGCAATGCCTCCGTTGCGATGGAGGCGATGGAGTATTTGGGGATAGACTATCAGGTAGCATCCTTGGAGTCGTTGGAGCTTTTTGGGCGTTTCTACCCGCTGACACCACAGATTCGTATCGATGTGGGGCATAACCCACTCGCAGCCCAAGCGATTGTCTCCGCACTCAAGGAGCCTGTGGTCTTGATCTATAATAGTCTTGATGACAAAGACTACACCGAGGTGCTTCGTAGGCTCAAACCTAAGCTTAAACGCGTAGAGATACTCCCGATCCCTACCCAACGGGCGACCACACAAGAGGCGATTATCGAGGCACTAGAGGCGTTGGAGATACCTTATCAGCTCCACCCCTATACCCTATCCCTAGAGGAGTCCTATCTGGTCTTTGGATCATTTTATGTGGTAGAGGCATTTTTAACACACTACGCTTTTGGGAGCGAAAAGAGGAACCATGTATCAGAGTAATATCTACGAATACCTTGAGTCATTAAGCAGTGAAAAACTTCTCATCTGTCGAGAAGATAAAGAGGCACTACAGATACGCGATGTGGCGGTACTACTTGGGTTTGATACCTTTGTACTTCCTGACTTTCGTGTGAGTGTGGGGGAGGATTTGCGTTCGTATCAAGAGGAGCTTCAGAGGCTCTTTTTGGCACTAGCAGGCTATCACGCCTCGACCCAAAAGCGTCTGCTTATCGCCCCTGTGCGTACGGTACTGCTCCCTTTTCCTAAGCCTGAATACTTTGATGTGGCAGAGATTGAGTTTGCTCAGACGCTTGATCTCTCTTTGCTCAAGGAGCAACTCTACTACTGGGGGTACCACTTCACCGATATCGCCACAAGTCGTGGAGAGGTCTCTTTTCGTGGGGATATTATCGATATCTACCCTATTGATGCAGAGGAGCCATCGCGTATCTCTCTGTTTGATAGTGAGGTGGAGAGTATCCAGTACTATGATCCTCAGACGCAGAAGCGTAAGGCAGAGGAGTGTGAATCCCTTCGGTTTCCTCCCGCATTTTTGGCACTAGAGCGTGAGGCGTATGAGGCACTTACTTCGCGTGTGACACAGAGCCGTTATGAGAGCTTTGTCAAAGATTGTGATGCGTTGGGTTTGTGGCACCTAGGGGAGCTTGGGGAGAGTGCGTTGGTACAGTTTGACGCGGTGTTGGCTAGTTCTGTTAAGGAGGAACTCGATGAGATCTATACGCTAGATACCCCACTGCTACCATGCAGTGCTTTTACGCTACCAGAGATCGCAGAGGGGAAGCGTTATCGTGATCTTGAGGTGGTAGACTACAATAAGCTCCTCACCTCACACCATGATAAGAAGATCACGATTATCGCACGCAATGAGAGTGTGGTGCGAGGGAGTGAGCTAGAGAGCTTTGAGGGGGTGGAGTTTGTCTATCAAGAGGGGATTGTCAACCTGCTTGGAGCTGATCGGCTCATCCTCTCACTCAACAAACCTCCCAAACGCAAGCGGGTCAAGCGGGCGACCATGGTGCTTGATGAGCTTAAAAGTGGTGATCTTATCGTCCATGAAAATCATGGAGTAGGACGCTTCAAAGGGATAGAGAAACGCGATATTTTAGGGGCGACCTCTGAGTTTGTGGTGATCTTCTACCAAAATGAGGATACCTTGCTTATCCCCGTCTCCAATCTGGAGACCATCGATCGCTATGTTGCCGAGGGTGGGGTGTTGCCGACCTTGGATAAGCTAGGTAAAACGAGCTTCAAGAAGCTCAAAGGCAAAGTCAAAGAGAAGCTCTTTGCCATTGCCTCACAGATTATCAACCTCTCTGCTCAACGCCATCTACAAAAGGGGATACGCATCCAAGAAGATAGCCCAAAACAGCGTCTCTTTATGTCTCAGGCGGGGTTTGTTCACACCGAAGATCAAGAGCGTGCAATCTATGAGATGCTAGAGGATATGCGTCGTGGGACGATGATGGATCGGCTCCTCTCTGCGGATGTAGGCTTTGGGAAGACTGAGGTGGCGATGAATGGGATGTTTGCGGTGGTGCAGTGTGGCTACCAAGCGATGATGATCGCCCCCACGACACTCTTGAGTGCACAGCACTATAAGAGTCTAGTTGAGCGGTTTGCTCCTTATGAGATACGCGTCGCCAAACTCGATCGATTCTCTACTGCTAAGGAGAAGCGAGAGGTACTTGCAGGATTGGAAGCGGGGAGTATCGATCTGGTTGTCGGAACACACGCACTGCTCAAAGCGAAGTTTAAGAACCTTGCCTTAGTTATTATCGATGAGGAGCATAAGTTTGGGGTGAAGCAGAAAGAGGCACTCAAAGAGATCGCGATTGATGTCCATCTCCTCTCGATGTCAGCGACCCCTATCCCCCGTTCACTCAATCTTGCGATGTCTGAGGTGAAGAGCTTCTCTGAGATACTCACCCCACCCACAGAGCGTCAAGGGGTGCGTACCTTTGTCAAGAGCTACGATGAGAAGGTACTCAAAGAGGCACTCTTGCGTGAGATGCGTCGAGGGGGGCAGAGCTTCTATGTCTTCAACTCCATTGCAGGGATAGAGGAGAAGCGAAAAGTACTTCTAGAGATACTCCCAAAACTGCGTATCGCGGTGCTTCACTCCAAGATCTCAGCCAAAGAGACCGAAGAGGAGATGATGAAGTTTGAGGCGGGGGAGTATGATGTGTTACTCTCGACCTCTATTGTTGAGTCAGGTATCCATATGCCCCATGCCAATACTATGATAGTCGATGGAGCGGATAACTTTGGGATCGCTGATCTTCATCAGCTCAGGGGGCGTGTAGGACGCGGAGGCAAAGAGGGCTACTGCTATTTTGTGGTGAGTGATAAGTCGCGTTTAAGTGAGAATGCCAAAAAACGCCTCTTGGCACTTGAGACCCACTCCGATTTGGGGAGTGGTGCGGTGTTGGCATTTCATGATTTGGAGATACGAGGTGGGGGTAATATCATCGGTGAGGCACAGAGTGGGCATATCAAACAGATTGGTTACTCCCTCTACTTGCGGATGCTTGAAGATGCGATTTTGGAGTTGAGTGGTAAGGGCAAAGAGGTCGCCCACACCATCGATATGAAGCTGGCAATCGATGCCTATCTCAATGAGGAGTTGATCCAAGAGGATCGCTTGAGACTCGAACTCTACCGTCGGCTCTCCTTGTGTGAGACGACAGGAGAGGTCTATGAGATAGAGTCTGAGATTGCTGATCGGTTTGGAAAGCTTGATACCATCACCCGTCAGTTTATCGATGTGATGGTGATGAAGGTCTTGGCACGCCAGCAGGGGATTAGTAAAATCTCCTCCTATGGGGAGAATCTCTCTATAGAGTTTGCCGAGGTGAGCAAGACGCGTGTCGCACTTAAATCCCCCAGTCGAGATGATGATGATATCATCGCCACGGCGATGCAATATCTCAAAAAGAAGTCATAAATTTTATAAGAGATAAAGATTCTTTATAGTAGCATATAGGAAAATTTTTTTGATAAAAGCCAAACTATCCGTGAGGGTAGGACGGAAAGCTACGGATCTTCTCTCCACTCTGGAACAGACCGCCGGGTTGCCTAATATAAGAAGAACGATTGACTCAATGGTTCTTCTTATTGATGTATCCAAGGAGAACCACATGGCTCAACCCCATTTTTCTAGCACCCATCGAGGATTTGTTCGATCCCTCATATCGCTACTACTACTCAACCTACTCTTTATCGGCACGCTATTTGCTGCGGATATGCAACCGACTGTCTTTGAAGATAGTATGGATCCTGTCCCTGCCAATGCTATCTTCGAGTATCGTATTGAGCTTAAAAACCATGTCGATGAGGATGCTACCCATACCGATCTCAATATCTCTATTCCTGAGAGCTTTAGTTTTGTGAGTACGGATTTCCCTGATGAGTGTAGCTATAGTGGAGATACGCCTAGTACAGGGGCAGAAGCCGATAGAGTTGTGTGTGACTTTGGTACCTTTGAGGGGCATCGTACAGCGCATATTACGATCAAGCTTCAAGCGGGTAGTACCACAGGGGTACATGAAGCTACAGCGAGTACAGATAGTGATGTAGAGGAGAATGATGCCAATAATGATGAGATTGTTAAGACCACCATTGTAGAGAGTGCTGATCTTAACCTCACCAAGGTGAGTCTGATAAATCCTATCGCAGCGGGAGGGATAGAGACCTACCACTTTGAGGTAGGAAACCGTGGACCCTTTAAGGCAACCGCACTTACTTTGACCGATACACTTCCCTCTGGATTGCTCTTTGAGAGTGATGTAAGTGATGACTGGAGCTGTAGTGCTTCAGGGCAGGATGTCACCTGTAGTGGTCCTGATATGGATATCAATGAGACCAGTAGTCTGGAGTTCAAGGTCAAGGTGATTGCTGAGGTGACGGGTACGATTATCAACTCGGCTGAGGTGAGTGCAGAGGAGGCAGAGGTCAATGGGAATGATAATGTCGCAACGGATGAGCTAACGGTGACAGAGGGGACAGATATGAGTATCCTCAAGGCTATCACTACCTCTCCTGCGATTGAGGAGCATAATGTCACTTTTGAGCTAAATATCACCAATGAGGGACCTATGACGGCACACGATGTAGCGGTCTCGGATCCCCTACCTGCGGGTTATAGTGATATTCATATTACACAAAGTGGGTGGAGCTGTAGTGTAGAGGATACTACGGTTACCTGTAGTCGTGATGATGCGATGGATGCCAATGTAAGTGAACTGATCGTCATCACAGCACTCGCACCCGCTGTCTCAGGGGCAGGGGAGACACACCATAATAGTGCAGAGGTCAATACCACGACGCAAGACCCTATCCCTAGTAACGATAGTGATGCGATTAGTTATATCCTCTTTGCCGATCAATCCGATCTGGATATTAGTAAGTCAAAAACCCCCTCACCTGCGGGGAGTGATCCTGATACCCCTGTGGCACTCAATGAAGAGGTAATCTCTACACTCACCGTACACAACAATGGACCACAACCTGCTACGCCTGTGCAGATTGTCGATGTCTTAGATGAGAATGAGAGCTATGTAGGCTCAAGTGGAACAGACTGGAACTGTAGTGAGGCGAGTGGTACGGTCACTTGTGACTACAGTCAAACCCTAGCCAATGGTGATACAACGCCTGATCTGACTATCATAACCCAAGCAATCGCAGAGGATGATAACCTCAGTAACTATGCATGTACGGGAGGAAGCAATGGCAGTGATGAGCCTGATGCACTCGATGAGATCACAGAAAATGACTGTACAGGTGCTGAGATTGAGGTGCGTGGAAGCACCGATATTAGGATCTCTAAGACCACCAGTGATAGTCTCATTGATGGGGGTGAAAATAACTTCACCTATACTATGGTAGTTGAGAATATCAGTGATGAGACGGCAGAGGATGTGGCATTTGTCGATAGTATCCCTCAGTATGTCGCAGCCTATGAGGGACGCGAAGCGACAGGGCTGAGTGTCACCACCGATAAGGGGAGTGCAGAGTGTAATATCACCGCAGAACGCGTAAGCTGTGATCTCAAAGATATGGCTAAAGATGATCGGGTAGAGATCAATATTACGGTAGTCAGACCGATGCGAGAGGGGAGACTGACCAATACCGCGTACGCCTACTCTCAAGAGACAGGAGATGTGAACCGTAGCAATAATGAAGACTCGGTTGATGTAACCGTGAGTGATATCGCAGAGATAGAGCTGGTCGAGAAGCTCGTCACCTATGAGAACCCTAGTGAGCCTATCTTGGCAGGGACAGAGGCAACCTATACGATACAGGTACGAAACAATGGCCCCTCTATGGCACAAGATGTCAATGTGACAGATCTATTTGATGGTGAGGCGTTTACTTTTATCTCAGTAGAGAGTAGTGGCAACAGTTGTAGCTATGATGCCGATCACCGTAGTCTCTTCTGTGAGATGGGAGATATCGCCTATAAGGGTGTTGAGTCGATTAAACTGGTTATTATGCCCGACCACAATGCAACTGTAACCGATGCGTGGGAGATCAACAACACCGCCTGTGTTGTCATGACAACACAGGATTCCAATAGTAGTAACAATGAGAAGAATGCCACTTTGAAAGTACGCCTTGGAGAGCTTGACCTCTCTATCGAGATTAATGAGTCTCCGACATTTCAAGAGCCTGTAGCCTATGATCCTGATAATAATGATAGCAATATCATTGTCTATGAGGTCGTAGTACAGAACCTTGGACCCTCACTTGCAACGGATGTTAACTTTACCTCTATTGTCGATAAGGTATTTCCCGACAACAACCAAACGCTGAAGTTTTTGCGTGATACCAACCATCCTGATGGAACAGCAGGAGACGCAGAGATCTGTACGGCACCTACCCCTAATCCTTTTGAGGTTAATGCCTCTGCTCCAGGGATTAGTTGTCTGCTTGATCGGCTTGAGGTGGATAGAGAGTATAAACGCTATTTGGTCTTCCATATCGATGACTCTCCACACCTTGTCTCTGGAGATGTCTACCATATAGAGGTCAATGTCACTGCGCGTGAGACAGAGCTAGAGTATGCTAATAATACAGAAGATGAGAAGACAACCGTACGGGTTATGACCGATCCTGGGATTACCAAAGTCGCTTCCGTTGGGAGTGTGGATGTAGGAGAGGATTTCAACTATACCCTCACGATTGTCAACCATGGACCAGGGTATAGCCCCGATACTATCGTAGAGGATAGTCTGCCTGATAATATGGAGCTTACGGGTACGCCTGTCCCTACTCAAGGGAGTTGTGATGGGAGTGCGGGGGATCATAGCTTTAGTTGTAGAGTTGACTCCTCAGACTACACACTCCATAGCAAACAAAATGACCCTACAGGTGTCTATGAGGTCAATATCTCTGTCCCTGTACGCTTTACAGCCTATCCTGGAGATATGGATGATGAGCATAACGCTACAGAGATTATCAATACCGCAACAGTCTCTACCACAGGTCCCGATACCAATAGCAGTAATGATGAGAGTAATGCAACAATCAGCGTCAATAAACCCGCACGCATAGGAGATCGGCTCTGGCTGGATCGAGACGCGGATGGTATACAAGATTTGGATAGTAGTTGGAACCCTACAGAGCCAGGAATTGCTAACCATACGGTCTACCTTATCTTAGAGCGTAATGGTAGTGTGGTTCAGCAAGCACAGACCAATGCGGAGGGGTGGTATGGGTTCCAGATCAACCATGTCGACCCTGCAGGGTATCGTCTGAAGTTTGAGCTTCCTGATAATACATGGATGACGGATCAAAATAGTGGTACGGATGATGGTTTAGACAATGATTTTAATGCGTCAGGGGTAACGGATCTTTTAATCTTTCATTATGGTGATCAAAATATGACAATTGATGGGGGGGTCTTTACACCTGTCAATCTTGGAGATAGAGTCTGGATTGATGAGAATGGTGATGGAAACCAAACCGTAGGGGAAGCCAATGTCCCTGATGTCAATGTGACGCTCTATTGGGATATCAATGACTCACAAGTTACCCATGATCTCAATGGTACAGAGCTGGGTGTAGGAGGTATACTCACAACAGATAGCAATGGTAAGTATAAGTTTACCAATCTCAAACCAGCTAGATACTATGTCATTTTTGATAAAAATACTTTACCTGATGAGTATGTTTTTACAACGCGTAGTATATTGGGAGATCACTATCCTGAAAATAAGTATGACTCCGATGCGAATCGTACCACAGGGGAGTCGGTCCATAGAACGGTTAAATCAGATGATGATATTACAGATGTCTATACACATAGACACCTTGATGCGGGGATCTATATCCCTGTTAGTATTGGGGACTATATCTGGCATGACCAGAATGGTAATGGAATCCAAGATGCCAATGAGTCTAATCTCTCTGATATCAATGTCACACTCTGGCGAACGGCGGATAATACTCAAGTGAAGTTTGAACAGAATGGAACGGCTATAGGAGATAATGGGGTCATTAGTAGTGAAGCCAATGGGAGCTACCTCTTTAAAAACCTTAAACCCGATAGCTACTATGTGAAGTTTGAATCACCGACAGGGTATGTTATCACTACACAAGATGCGACAGAGAGTAGTGATAGTAATGACTCAGACCTGAATGCCTCTACAGAGCGTACGATTGATTATGTGTTGACCTCTGGAGAGGATAACCGTAGTGTCGATGCGGGGTATTATGTCGAGATCAAGCTAGGGGATCGTGTCTGGGAAGATCTCAACTATAATGGTATCCAAGAGGCAGGTGAAGCGAATGTCTCAGGTGTAACAGTCGAACTCTATAAAGATAATGTAGCAACAGGAATCACCGATACGACAACGGCAACGGGCTATCTCTTTGAGCATCTCTCTCCTAACCACACCTATAGCGTGAAGTTCTCTGATCTCCCTGAGGGGTATCGCTTTACCCAACAAGATCAAGGTGGGGATGATCTGCTTGACTCTGATGCCAATGTCACCACAGGACTCACTTCTGGGCAGACACCCAAAGCACTCTCAGATGATGTTAACCTTAGCTTTGATGCAGGGATCTATAAGCCTGTGGTGATTGGTGATAGAGTATGGGAAGATGACAATGCAGATGGTATCCAAGATGTGGGTGAGGATGGGGTTGCCAATGTGACCGTACTGCTTATACGCGATGGGGTAGAGTTGTCTGATATCAATACCACCACCGATAGTAGTGGATACTATGAGTTTAATACCAGCTTTGATCTCAAACCTGATCACAACTACAGTGTAGAGTTTGTGATTCCTGATGGCTACCTTGTGACCACACAAGATGCTAGTGGTAGTGGAGATAGCAATGACTCAGATGCCAATGCTACAGGATGCGTCACTACTTCAACACCTACGATGTACTCACACGATGAGAACCATACACTTGATATGGGACTCTTTAAGCCTGCGAGTCTAGGAGATAGAGTCTGGATCGATGAGAATGGTAATGGTAGACAAGATACGGGGGAGGCAAATGTCTCCGAGGTTAACCTCTCGTTGCAGTATAAAGATAGTGCAGGAGACTGGCAGGATGTCACGACAGATGTCTATGGAGATCCTATCGGTGTGGGTGGTGTTGTCACAACGACTGGAGAGGGACGCTACCTCTTTGAGCATCTTCGCCCACACTACTATCGGGTTGTGATCGATACGAATACCCTACCAGAGGGGGGGTATCGTTTTACCCTCAAGCAACACTCAGGTGTAAGCTATAGTCTCAATAGTGATGCGAGTGAGAGTGGTAAGATGTACCGTACCCTTATCTCTGGACAGCATGACAGGACACGCGATGCAGGGATCTTCTTGCCCGCATCGGTAGGAGATCGTGTCTGGCTTGATAGAGATGGTGATGGGAAGCAGGATGCAGGAGAGGAGAACCTCTCCCATATTGCCGTACGCCTCTACTTTGAAGCCAATGATACACAGGTGACAGAGGATCTTGATGGGAATGATCTTACCGCTATTGAGACCAATAGTAGTGGAGAGTATGCCTTTACTACCCTTCGTCCAGCGGAGTACTATTTGGTATTTGAACAGCCAGCAGGGTATGAGTTTACCACTAAACATGCCTCGAGTGCAACAGCCTCGACCAATAGTGATGCCAATGCTTCAGGGGTAACAAGCAAACGAATCCTCACCTCTGGAGAGTATGATAGAGATGCTGATGCGGGACTCTATCAGCTTACGAGTATTGGAGACTATACTTGGATTGATGAGGATAGAGATGGTATCCAAGAGGCAGATGAAGCCAACCTCTCAGGGGTCAAAGTCACCCTTTGGCTCTCTGATGATACACAAGTGACAGAGGACTTCTATGGTACGGTATTTGGTACTGCGGGTACGATTGAGACCAATACAACAGGTGGGTATCAGTTTGCCAACCTTGCACCCAACCGCTACTACCTACACTTCCAACGACCAGATGGAAGTGACTACCGTATCACACAACGCAACCAAGGGGATGATACGCATGACTCTGATGCGACAGGTGTAGATAGTACGGAGGGAAATAGTAGTAACTATCGCCTCACTTCAGGTGAAGATAACCGTAGTGTGGATGCAGGATTCTATGAGCCTATTGTTATAGGGGATTATGTCTGGGAGGATAAAAACGGTAACGGACTTCAAAATGAGTCGGGTGCAGGGATGGAAGATGTTCTTGTCACCTTGCGTATCGATGGGGTACTCCATAGTGATATCAATACCACAACCAATAGTGAGGGGTACTATGAGTTTAACCGTACACGCGGATTGCTTCCTGACCATAACTATAGTGTGGCTATCACCCTACCAACAGGTTACTATGTCACCCTTGCCAACCAAGGGAGTGATGATACCAATGACTCAGATGCCAATGCTTCAGGGGTGACAGATGAGACCCCTATCCTCAGCTCAGGAGAGCGTAATGTGACGCTTGATGTAGGACTCTTTAGACCTGTATCGATTGGGGATTATGTCTGGATCGATAGCGATGCTGATGGTATTCAAGATGCTACTGAAGAGGGGGTTGCGGAGGTCAATGTCACCCTCTATAGACAAGATGACATCAATCGAAACTGGATACAAGTGACAGAGGATATCCATGGTGCCACACTAGGTACCAATGGTATTGTTGAGACCAATGCTACAGGAGGGTATCGCTTCGATCAGCTCTCTCCTGGACGCTATAAAGTACTAGTCGATAAGGATACCCTCCCTGCGGGGTACCGCTTTACCCTCCCCAAAGAGGGTGGAGATGCTCTACTAGATAGTGATGTCAATCAGACCACGGGACTCTCTGAACCCTACTGGGTACTCTCTTCGCAATATCGCAGAGATTTTGATGCGGGTATTTTTAAGCCAGTAAGTATCGGAGATACTACATGGACGGATAGTAATGGTAATGGTATCCAAGATAGCAATGAGGTAGGACTCAAAGATGTCAATGTCACCTTGTGGTGGGAGTCAAATGATAGTCAAGTAATCCATGACCTTGATAATGTAGAGTTTGGTACGGGTGGTACAGTAGAAACCAATGGATCAGGAGCCTATCTCTTTGATAACCTCAAACCTGATACCTACTACTTGAAGTTTACAACCCCTGCTGGTTACCATATCACCTTGAGTGATCAAGGAGCAGGTGATCATAACGATTCAGATATCGATAGCAGTGGACAGACAACTACCGACTACACACTCAGTACGGGTGAAGATAACCGTAGTGTGGATGCAGGGTTCTATGCTCCTGTTAGTATCGGAGACTACACATGGATCGATAAGAATGGTAATGGTGTACAAGATGCAGGAGAGGATCACCTCGCTGATGTCAATGTCACCTTGTGGTGGGAGTCAAATGATAGTCAAGTAATCCATGACCTTGATAATGTAGAGTTTGGTACGGGTGGTACAGTAGAAACCAATGGATCAGGAGCCTATCTCTTTGATAACCTCAAACCTGATACCTACTACTTGAAGTTTACAACCCCTGCTGGTTACCATATCACCTTGAGTGATCAAGGAGCAGGTGATCATAACGATTCAGATATCGATAGCAGTGGACAGACAACTACCGACTACACACTCAGTACGGGTGAAGATAACCGTAGTGTGGATGCAGGGTTCTATGAGCCTGTGATTATTGGTGATAAGGTCTGGGAAGATGTGAATGGTAATGGTATCCAAGAGAGTGGAGAGTCAGGTGTAGCAGGTATCGTGGTACACTTGGTGATTGATGGGGTGGTACAAGATGGCTCAGGTGCCTCCTCTGATATCAATGCCACCACTGATGCGTCTGGAGTGTATCTCTTTGATGGCAGCTATGATCTCAAACCTGGACACCGCTATAGTGTGGTCTTTGCGACCTCTAGTGACTACTTCTTTACGACACAAAATGCAATAGGAAGTGGTGATAGCAATGATTCGGATGCTAATGCCTCAGGAGCAGGGGTAGCACCAACTCCTGTGATGTTCTCCAAAGAGGAGAATCGTACCTTAGATGCGGGGATCTACTACCCTGCGTCACTAGGTAACCGTGTCTGGCTTGATAGCAATGGTAATGGGATTCAAGATGCCTCAGAGAGTGGTGTAGAGCATGTCACTGTGAAGCTCTACTATGAGCATAATAATACCCTTGTCTCAACCCTCTCAACCAATAGTGAAGGGTACTATCACTTTGAGCAGTTACGACCTGCGAGTTACTATGTCACCTTTAGTGATCTCCCTGCCAACCATGTGTTGACACAGTACAATCAAGGGGGAGATAATGAGGTAGACTCTGATGTCAACCTCACTACACTGAAGTCTGATGTCATTACGCTTCACTCTGGAGAAGAGGATAACAGTACCGATGTAGGGATCTATGAGCCTGTAGTGGTAGGAGATCGTATCTGGATCGATACCAATGCCAACGGTATCCAAGAGCTTGGAGAGCCTAACTATATAGGGGATATCAATGTTACGCTGATTGATAACAGTGATGCTTCACATATCTATACGACTACCACACAGAGTGGAGAGTACAATATCAGTAGTGTACGACCAGGAAACTATCATCTTGAGTTTACACTCCCTACGGGTTATATCGTCACCTATGAAGATATCGGAGATGATGCCAATGACTCTGATGTCAATGAGACGCTACAGAGTAGTGGATTTGATCTGGTGAGTGGCGTAGATCAGTATCAGTGGGATATGGGGATCTTCCAGAATGCTTCGATAGGGAATCGTATCTGGCTCGATACCAATGCCAACGGTATACAAGAGAGTGGAGAGGTCAATGTCAGTGTAGGTGTGAGTGTCAAACTCCTTGATGAGGATAACAACACCGTAGACTCTCAGAGTGTAACCAATGGAGCATACCACTTTGAGGATCTTCGTCCTGCACGCTATCACTTAGCCTTTACACTCCCATCAGGGTATCTCCTCTCTCCACAAGATACAGTAGGGAGTGATGATAGCAATGACTCCGATGTCAATGCCACGACCTTAGAGACTGAGCCAACCATCCTCTCCTCTGGTGAACACGATATGCAGTGGGATATGGGACTCTACCAGCCTGCAAGTATTGGGGATAGAATCTGGCTTGATACCAATGGAGATGGGATACAAGATGGGGATGAAGATAACTTCACTAAATCAGTCACTGTCTATCTTGAACATGAGGATAACAGCTCTGTTACAGATGCCAATGGCAGTGTGGTTAGTGCGATTACAACCACAACAGGGGTCTATCAGTTTGTGAATCTTGTCCCTGCTACCTATCACCTCCGCTTTGAGCTTCCGCTCAATACGGAGGTCTCACCACGCAATGTGGGGGATTTGGATAAGGATAGTGACCTTATCTTGGAGTCCAATACGACCGCTGATACCACACTCATCTCAGGTGAGCATAATCGTAGCTGGGATGTAGGGGTCTTTGAGCATGCAGGACTTGGAGATCAGATCTGGATCGATACCAATGGTAATGCGATCCAAGATGCAGGTGATACACAGGTACTCGATATCAATGTCACTGTCAACCTCTACTATGAGGATAATCAGAGTCTAGCAGATACACAGATTGTAGAGGCGGGAAGTGATGGACGCTACCACTTTGATGATGTCGATCCTGATGACTACTTTGTAGAGTTTGTGCTACCTGTAGGGTCTGCTTATCAGTTTGTAGTACCCCATAGTGGTAGTGATGATGCCAATGATTCAGATGTCGATCCCGCGACAGGGAAAAGTGTCGTAGAGACGATCCTCTCCAATGAGTACAATGATACCATCGATGCAGGGATCTATATCCCTGTGACTATTGGAGATCGTGTCTGGCTTGATGCCAATGCCAATGGAGTTCAAGATCTTGGAGAGGGGAACCTCTCTGATATCAATGTGACACTCTATGATGAGTCGAATCTCACCGTAGCGATGACGACGACTGATAGTAATGGAACATACCACTTTGGTGGATTGGTGCCAGGTCGTTATCATGTGGAGGTCACACTCCTAGACAATCAAGGGCAAGCCTATGTGGTCTCTCCCAAAGATGTCACAGTGGGGGGTGATGATAGTAATGACTCTGATATCAATGCAACAGGGGTCGCACCTGAAGCGATGTTTGTCTCTGGGGAGTCCAATCCTACTTATGATGCAGGACTCTATATCCCTGTGAGTATTGGAGATCGTGTCTGGAGTGATCGTAATGGTAATGGGATCCAAGATGCGGGTGAAGTTGGGATTGCGGATGTCAATGTCACACTCTACCAAGAGGAGCAGAATGGTAGCATCACACTGATGGGTTCACAAGAGACCAATAGTACAGGAGGGTATCGCTTTAGCAACCTTGTCCCTGGAGTCTACTTTGTTGAGTTTGTTCAACCTGCACACTTTAGTACGACAGTGCGTAGAGCAGGAAGTGATGGAGCGTATGATTCTGATATCGATACCACAACAGGAAGAAGTGATCGCTTTGAGCTTCGCTCTCCAGAGGATAACCTCACACTTGATGCAGGATACTATGCACTGGGTACAATTGAGGGGAGTGTCCTAGAGGATACGACCAATAATGATCATGGAGATCGTGCGATTGCGGGTGTGGAGATTAGACTACTCAATAGCATTGGTGATCTTATCGCTACGACCCATACCGATAGCAACGGCTCTTACCGTTTTGAGGATATCGAACCTGATACCTATACGCTAGTAGAGCAACAACCCTCAGGTATGGTCTCTGTCTCAGAGAGTGAGGGAGGAGATGATCAAGATAGTGGAGATACAACCCGTAATAACCGCATCGCAGTGACCCTTGATATTGGGGAAGCTGATAGTGGAAATGATTTTGTTGAGGAGCGAGGGATTACGATTGGGGATCGTGTCTGGATCGATGAGAATGGAGATGGTATCCAAGATGCCACAGAGGTTGAGACCACAGGCATCGATGGTATCATCGTCAAACTCTATGATGATCACGATACGCTGATTGCAACGACCCATACCGATAGTGATGGAGAGTATCTCTTTGAGAACTATCCAGAGGGAGTCTACTATATCGGCTTTGATCTAAGTACCCTCCCTGCCCACTATGGAATCACACGCCAAAACCAAGGGGTCGATAGCAACGACAGTGATACCAATGCTACTACAGGGCTAACAGGAAGTGACTATCTTGCTCCAGAAGAAGATAACCGTACCTTTGATATGGGTATCTATCGTCTTGGAAGTATCTCGGGGATGGTACTCGAAGATACCAATAAAGATACCATTGGGGATACCCCTATGGCTGGGGTGACCATCATCCTTTATGATGCCAATGGTATCGAGGTAGCACGCATGGATACAGAGTCAGATGGAAGTTATCTCTTTAGTGATCTGCCACAAGGGGAGTATCGTATCGTAGAGCTTCAACCTGTAGGGTATCTCAATGTAGGCGAGACAGAAGGCGATATGCCAAATGATGGTCTCACCAACTCCATTGGTGTCACACTCGATGCAGGAGAGGATGATAGTGTCAATGACTATACAGAGGAGATCGGGGGCAGTATCGGTAACTATGTCTGGCTCGATAGTAATGGTGATGGACTCCAAGATAGGAGTGAAAGAGGTATCAACCACATAGCAGTCTGTCTGGAAGATGATCAAGGTAATGCGGTATTGGATGCCAATGGTACCCCACGCTGTATTGAGACCAATGCCTCAGGGTACTATCGCTTTGAGGGGATTTTACCCGCAGCGTATGTGGTGGTCTTTAGCGTACCAACCGATATGTCCTTGACACCATTCCCTCAAGAAGGAAGTGATCGTGCGATAGACTCCGATCCACTAGAGAGTATCAATGGTCGTGCCACCGCAGAGGTGAGTGTAGGCTTAGGTAGCCATATCCTTACCGTGGATATGGGCTTAGTCTCTAACAACACCGCAAGTATTGGAGATTTCGTCTGGATCGATGAAGATGAAGATGGTATCTTTGATAGCTCTGAAGAGGGACTTGATGGCGTTACCGTCAACCTCTATACCCAAGCGGGTGATCTGGTTGCCACGATTGTGACACATGATGGTGGAAAGTATCTTCTTGATGGACTCCCCGCAGGTGAGTATGTTGTAGAGTTTGATGTACCCAATCGTTTAGGGTATGAGTTTACACGCTCTAGTGTAGGTGCGGTGGATCTCAACTCTGATGCGGATCGTTTGACAGGACGCACAGGCACCATCACGCTGAGTGAAGGGGAGCATGTGGTGATTGTGGATGCAGGGGTTTTCTGTGGCTGTAAGGATATAGAGTCTGATAGCTCAGATGCCTTGAGTCTTATGGGGGTACTGGGTATGATGTTTATAACACTCTTCACAGGACTCTATTTTATTAGAAGAGAAGAAGAGATGAGAGTATAAGCGATGAAAAGTATAAAAATAGTACAACAACTTAGTATGGTCATGATACTCTCAATGGGGAGTTATGCAGGTGGAAAGCTAGTCACTCCTGCACTCTCCCCTATCGTACCTATTGTGGTGCCAAGTACTCCTCTTTATATCGGGTTAGGTTTTGTGACTGCGGGATTGAGTCGTGACTGTCCGTGTGATCCTCGTGGTCCTAGGATCAATGATATGACCTATGGTGGATTGCTACGAGCAGGGTGGGACTACAATCGCTACATTGGCTTAGAGGTTCGTGGTATCTGGGCAAAACTCGAAAAAGACTTCTCTGAGACGACCCACTTTGGACTCTTTGTGAAGCCCCAGTACCCACTCACAGAGACTATCAATCTCTATGCCTTAGCAGGAGTAGGGAAGACAACCGTCGACTACTCCAATGAACGCTGTTTTAAAGGGAGTCAACTTACCAAAGAGGGTTTTAGTTATGGTGGAGGAGCGGAGTATGCGATTACGGATGCTTGGGGTCTATGGATCGACTACCAACACCTCCTCTATAATGAAGGGGTCTTTGATAGCAAATCCAATATTGGTACACTCGGGGTACGGTATACCTTTTGACTCTAGTCTCTTTCCTCCCAATATAGTAAAAGTTTTAATCTATTTATAGTAGACTATAGTATAAAGGTTTGTGCATTGTTACAAATCTCATCTCATAAAAGGAGTAATATTATGAGTGACTATAGTATAAAACTAAAAGGTATGTTGAAGTGGGGAGTTCTCTTCTCCCTACTGATGGTGTTGCCACTACTTGCAAGAGAGGTGGTGGGAATAGTCCCCCTAGGAGACTCGATTACCCATGAGGATTATCGTGATTCGACGGTGAGTGATGCGATTGCGGATGAGAATCGTAGTGCCTACCGTGATGATCTTTGGCAGATGCTACTAGGAGAGGGGTATAGTGTAGATTTTCTTGGTTCCCTAGAGACAGGCTCAGCCGTTGTCCCTGCATTTGATTATCAGCATGAGGGGTGGAATGGGCTTCGAGATGATCAGATGGCTGCCAATGTCTATGATGAAAACAATGATTCAAGTTATCTTAAAGCCAGAGCAAATGCAGGAGAAGATGTTGATGTTATCTTGTTACATATTGGTACCAATGGATTGGTTACCGATAATGACCCAGGGGATATTAATGCTACGCTAGAGGCGATTGATGCCTATGAAGAGGACTACAATACCCATGTAACCGTTGTCCTTGCACGCATTATCAACTGTTGGAAAGAGTGGGATAATACCGAAGCGGGTGTCTCTGATGAGTGTGATGATGATAAATCAGCCCACTTGACCACCTATAATGACAATGTCGTAACAATGGCACAAGAGCGTATTGCTCAGGGTGATGATATTGTGATTGTCGATATGGAGAATGGTGCAGGGTTTGAGTATAACGCTTCAGATATGGTCGATGATCTCCACCCCAATGATACAGGGTATGCTAAGATGGCAACACTTTGGTTTGAAGCACTCAAGCATATCCTCCCACTCCATCAGTGGCACTTAGATGAGAATGCCTCTGCTGTAGGCTTTGAAGGATTTATCGATTGGGCAAGAGATGCCAATGGGACTTGTAGCCAATGTCCCAAAAAAGTTGATGGTCTGATTGGCTCTGCTGAAGACTTCAATGGTAGTAGCAGTGCGATCAATATCGTAGATGATGGTACCTTTGATTGGGAAGCAAGTGATAGTTTTAGTATAGAACTTTGGATGCAAGCGGATAGGAACGATACACTTCAAGTAATGATTGGTCGTTATGCTAGCAACTCATGGTGGATTGGGCATGAAGATAATAGAGTTAAAGTCTATTTAGGTGGGGAGATTGAGAGTAACACGACTATTGATTGTAGCGGGACGCAATGGATACAAGTAGTGGTGGTGAAAGATGCTCCCAATACAGAAATACGACTCTATATCAATGGTGAATTAGATACAACCGATACTATCTCATTGGAAGACTATAGTGGTGATGAGGATGTCAATATTGGATGGTTTTATAATGGATACTACTTTGATGGACGACTCGATGAGATTACAATCTATAATGGTATCTTGAGTATAGATCAGATTCGAGAACACTACCAACGCGCTACTAAGGAGATTGCCATTGCGATTACCTCTACTCCTCCATCGGGAGTAGTGGAGGTTGATAGTGCCTATAGTTATGATGTCAAGAGTAATGATCTTCGTGCAACATTTAGTTTGACTAAAAAGCCTGATGGGGATTGGATGAGTATCGATAGTGCCAGTGGGGTGATTAGTGGTACTACACCAAGTTATCCCAAAAATGATAAAGTGACAGTACAAGCTACTCATGGAGATAGTGCTGATCAGAATTTTACAGTGAAGACGCGAGATCACTCAACGATGCCAGAGGGAATGATCCACTACTGGAAACTCAATGAAGAGGAGTCGCCCTATCTTGACTACTTTAATGGTATCGATGCCAACTGTACAAAGTGTTCTGTACAGGTTAGTGGAGGACAAGCCAATGAAGCACAAGAGTTTGATGGTGATGTAGAACTCAATGCGCCTAACAATAGTTTATTTAACTGGGGTTCAGGTGATAGTTTCACCGTTGAGTTATGGGTAAAGCCTGAGAGTGGTGGTAGTACAGAGGTATTTTTAGGAAGACATCAAGGGGGAGATGGATCTGCGTCGTGGTGGCTTGGACGCAAGGAGACGAAAGTCAAGCTTGAAGTGGGGAGTAAATCTCTTACGAGTAGTGTGGATATCGTCACGGATGGTACGACATGGACACATGTAGCTATGGTAAAAGATATCGATGCAGATCGCTTAACCCTCTATATCAATGGAGAAGAGGATAACAGTACCACAGGTATTGAGGAGTCTAGCTCCAATGGGAATGAAGATGTCAATATCGGTCACTTTATCAACAGTTATCAGTTCCATGGTCTGCTCGATGAGATTGCAATCTTTGATAGAGCTTTAACCCATCAGAAAATTTTGGCACACTACAAAAATGCTAAGGCAGGAAATGAACTAGATAATCCTGATGAGGTCGCTCCTGATATCACGCTATTAGGAGATAATCCACAAGTGATTGCTGTTGATAGTGCCTATGTAGAACTCAATGCTACCGCAGAGGATGATATCGATGGGAATATCACCGCGGAGATTGTGATTGATGCTTCAGAAGTCAATACCAGTAAGATAGGACACTATGAAGTGACCTATAATGTCTCAGATGCTGCGGAAAACCGTGCCATAGAGGTGCGAAGAGATGTCAATGTCACAGATGCTACCCCACCAACGATCACGCTCAGTGGTGATGCGACGGTGGATGTCGAGGTAGGCTACAGCTACAGTGACGCAGGAGCCACAGCGAACGACAATATTGATGGCAATATCACCGCGACTATCGTAACGGTCAACCCCGTCGATACCAATACCGTAGGAGTCTATACGGTAACCTATGATGTCAATGACTCTGCAGGGAATGTGGCAACCCAAGTGACACGAACGGTCAATGTAACAGAGGATGCTACCCCACCAACGATCACGCTCAGTGGTGATGCGACGGTGGATGTCGAGGTAGGCTACAGCTACAGTGACGCAGGAGCGACTGCGAACGACACTATCGATGGCAATATCACCGCGACTATCGTAACGGTCAACCCCGTTGATACCAATACCGTAGGAACCTATACGGTAACCTATGATGTCAATGACTCCGCAGGGAATGTGGCAACCCAAGTGACACGAACGGTCAATGTAACAGAGGATGCTACCCCACCAACGATCACGCTCAGTGGTGATGCGACGGTGGATGTCGAGGTAGGCTACAGCTACAGTGACGCAGGAGCCACAGCGAACGACACTATTGATGGCAATATCACCGCGACTATCGTAACGGTCAACCCCGTTGATACCAATACCGTAGGAGTCTATACGGTTACTTACAATGTCACCGATAGTGCAGGGAACCACGCTGTAGAGGTGACACGAACCGTCAATGTAACAAGTGATACGACCCCACCAACGATCACGCTCAGTGGTGATGCGACGGTGAATGTCGAGGTAGGAGATAGCTACAGTGACGCAGGAGCGACTGCGAACGACACTATCGATGGCAATATCACCGCGACTATCGTAACGGTCAACCCCGTCGATACCAATACCGTAGGAGTCTATACGGTTACTTACAATGTCACCGATAGTGCAGGGAACCACGCTGTAGAGGTGACACGAACCGTCAATGTAACAAGTGATACGACCCCACCAACGATCACGCTCA
>Ga0256837_1000156_pt1 | contig 63583 bp, 87 predicted proteins | sample 4562384metaG_FD_185976 | JGI IMG/M metagenome (GOLD analysis project Ga0256837, IMG submission 185976) | Hydrothermal vent microbial communities from Guaymas Basin, Mexico - 4561-384 | ecosystem: Environmental > Aquatic > Marine > Hydrothermal vents | place: Mexico: Guaymas Basin | collected... | reverse complement strand
TTATATAATATTAATAATATATATATATATATATATATATATATATATATATATATATGTGTATATACTAAGAATACACTTTTTATATTCTTATATAAACCTATCTTAATAGGCTTATAAAAGAAGAAGAAGAAGAAGAAGAAATTACACTTGAACTTCCCAAGCATAATCAGTATCTAAATAAACACCTCTTTCTCTAGTTGTTACAGTAGAATAGTCAGCTTCCCAAGATCCTGAAAATCTTAAATCCCAAAGATCTAAATCGATAGGGTAAACTTCTCCTATAGACTTACCTTTGAAATCTTTTCTTAGTTCTGGAGACCATCCATAGCCACTGTTACCAATAGCTATTTTATACCCTCTATCAAGAAGAGTAGAGAATACTTCTCTTACTCTTTCTTTTTGAGAAGCGTAATCTCTTCTAGATTCAATAGAGTCAAATACAATATAGCCTTTTCTACTATCAATCCACATAAGAGATTGAAAAACTACAAGACCTTTATTATCAACTAATGCCCATACAGTAGCATTTTCATTAATAATTGAAAACTCCATAGCAGTTTCTCCAGCATCATCTAGTCTCTGACAACAATTAGAGTGTAGTTCTTCTCCACACACTAACATTTCTCTAGCTGTCAGTTCTCTAAAAGTATAAGAACCTACTTTAAAAGGTTCTATTTTTAGAGATTTAACTGAGTCTTTAAAATTGTCAATAATAGCTTCATAAGAAGCTACATCATCTTTAATAACTCTAAAATCTAAATGACTTCTTAAAGAAGTATCTTTAGTTATTTCTCTTAGACATCTTTTACCTCTAAGCACTCTCTTACTGTTAGAATGGTATTTAGACTCCATCTCTAATACAGGTTCAATATTAAATATATCAACACCTGATTGAGATAAAAATACTTCAAATTCTGTCAGCTCTGTATGTTTAAGCACATTAAACTTATTCCAACCTTGAAATATCACATTGATATTCCAATTATTTACGATACATCTAACAATAAAAGTAGAGTCAAAATCTATCTTTTTATTATAGATACTGTTTATAATATTTCTAAAGTCTATAGATTTTAATTTCCCACCTCTAAGATGTTTTTTAAAATCTTTATACGGAGAAAATAAGTAGAAAAACTCATTGTTTCTACTTTCACTGTATTCTGCATAATCTATATAATCTACCCATGAACTAGCATCATTTACCCATGCCCATTGAAGATGATTAGGTAACGCTTGAGCAAATTTAAAATCTGGTATCTCGTTAAACCAAAAGTCTTTTCTATATTGCCAATTATTCAAAGTAAACAATTGTCTTTTAACAGATAACATACCTAAGCTGTTTATAAACTCTTCTATACCATCTAATGATAGAAGATAATTCTTATAATACCATCCTCTATTTAATGCTTCATATTGAGTCACTAATTCATTACCTTTATCAATAAATACATAACTATCAACAAGAACTCTCCATGTCTTTAGACTTGAAGCTGAATGTAACATAGCCCAAGCTATATTAAATACAATCTTATCAGATTCTTGTTTAATTAAATCTTCATAAAAAGCTCCTAACTCTATAACTATATTACTATCACCAAAATCAAACTCTTCATCCCAATCTTCTCTATCTAAAAGAATAGGATGGAAATCTTCTTCTGCATCAGCATCAGGATCAAAGATACCTTTACTGATTAACTCGTTTGCTAACTCTTTATACTTCTCTAACTCTTTTGTACTACTGATAAAAGAGTAATCTTCCTCTAAATTCATAGAGAAGTTATGTAATACTTGCACTAAAAATAAACTTAATACGTTCATCCTATATCCTTTAATGTTGATTTTAAGAGTATACTTTTACTCTTATAGATACACACCATAATGTGCATTTATAAAAGGAGTAGTTTATAGACATACTCAGGTCTTAGTGTAGACAGAGTGTACTTATATTACTATAGTCTCTTGAAGAGGACCGTATTCTAGACCTGTTCTAGCATCTCTTCTAATGAAAGAATAAAAGAAACTTTTAACTTCCCATACTCTATGAGTTTTAAAGAATCGTTTACAAAGATCTTCTTTTAATTGACCAAAGCTAATGTCCATTGAACCATAACCTATAATTGTTTTATTGCTTATGTCTATCTCTACTCTATAACTGTTATCTGCTGCTGTTACTATCATAACATTTCCTTTTTGTTAATTTATATATATGTGTATGTATATATGACTACATGTCATACTTTGAGATAAACTCTATACTTTATAACTCAAAACCAATTGAGTTCAATAAAGTATAGAGAACAATACCTCATTTAAACACACCTTAATGTGCTTAAAAGAAGTAGAGGAAAACCCTCTAACTTATAGTATTACTGCATATAATTTCCATAATAAGAAAAGTGCTAATACTTCCTGTACTTCCCATCCTTTCACATTTGTAACTTTAAAAGTGTTGTTTTCTAGATCTACCGTAGCTGTATGTATTAATCCTCTTTGTCCTCTCCAAGAGAATAAGAAATTACCATTTGGCAATATTCTTCTGTCTAGTAATTCCATACCTACTCTAGTTAACACTCCATTAGCTACTACCATTAATTCACTTACATTAATTCCTAACACACCACACTTCACTGTCACTACATTTACTTGATTTCTCATAGTATTTCCTTTTTGTTATATATGTATATATGTATATATGTATATTTCTATACCTCTATACTTAGAGCATAGTCTTGAACCATGCTCTTAACACTTGTCTTACCAAGTTTTAATTAAGGCACTATTGCCTTATATTAACCTACCTTAGTAGATTAATAAAAAGCAATTAAGCAGGAGATTATTCTCCTAGTCTTAATATAGAATATGATTTATTTCTAATCATTTCTGCTTTCTTAGCTGCTGAAGCTTTTTTAAACTTAGCTCTCATGTCATTAATATAACCTGCATCTACATTGTCTTTAAACCAACTGATTACTGCTGCTACTGATCCATCAAATGCTGCTACCAATAACTTCCAGTTCTCTGCTTTGAACACCCAACTAACTAAATCTAAAGTTAATTCTGCTACTTTTAGAACAAGTTTTAAACCTTGTTTAACTACTACTACTGTCTTTTTAATGATGTTTGTTTTCATCATAGCTCCTTTGAATTTTCCTATAAGGATTGTTATTTAGAGGTCTGTACGGGGGGTAACCCACCTTGGCTCCTACCGTCGCCTCTCTACTGCCCTTATACTAAAAAATAATAATCTCACACGGATTTCCCTCTCTACTAAAATTATTATTTTCCACATGGATTTTTGCCTTACTCCTCTCTTCTTGTTATAATTAGATAAAAAGATAAGGAAGGTATAATGGGAACATTAAAGTTAAAGATACAGGTAGAGAATAATAAAGTAGTTAAGAGTACGTATAGTACATGGTATAACGTTATAAGAAGTTTATTTCCTAAAACTGCTACTACTGCAGAAATAGAGACATATGTATCAGGAGAGAATGCAGGTAAAATAGTTATTACTTATAAAGATGAGAATAATGATGGTACTGTTACTTCTATTGTTAATGATATTGTAGGAGCTACGCATAAAGACGATGATGATAATGATCTTATTAAAGCTATATATGATGATTTAAAAGATAAAGAAGATGATATAGCAGACTATACAGAAGTAGAGTATGATTAATGGCTTTCTATAAAAGAAAACAATTAGAGTGTGAATTAGAGGAAGGTAGAGTATACCTTCTTAAACTCCACTTAGATGATAAGACTGTTTACAAGATAGGAATAACATTTAGTGAAAGAGTAGAAGATAGAATGATGGAGATATTACTTAGCTTTTTTAAAGCTTATAGGTATATACCTAAAACTGTATTGAAGAAGAACATAAAAACTAAAATACCTAGAACTTTTGAAAAACATATACATCATATGCTAAAAGATTATTCTTATACATTTAGTAAGAAGTTTAACGGCTACACAGAATTCTTTACAGATATTGATGAGAAAACACTAATCAATTACATGACCAACTTAGATTATAAAGCAGTTTTAGAAGGTGTAGATCGTATGCCTATTAAAGAATATAATACAGTAAAAGAAGAACTAGATAAAGACAAAGAAAAGTTATTAGATGGTATATTACCATTTTAAGGAGAATTAATGAGTAAATTAACTAAAGAATTATTAACTGAAATAGTACCTAAAAGGATGAAGAATAATATAACAGATGAAGTAGTAGGTACTATTAACCATTTAATAGAAGATCCAGACTTTGGAGAACAATTTAAAGAAGAGTTACTTACTTACTCTAACTTATTAGATCATAACCCTAATTGGAATATAAAGAATTATATGAATGCTATTAAATTCTATACTCAAGTAAATAACGGTAAAACTATAGTAGATGCTTACTGTACTACTTTTCCTGAAAGATTACAGAGAAGGTTAGATAAAGGAGAAACTAAAGCTGATATTACAGGAGAAGCTAGTAGATATAATAAATCTCAATTAGTTAATAAGATTAGAGAACAAGCATTAGTTCCTGTACATTTAACTAATCAACATCTATTACAGAAAATGATAAATGAAGCTGCTAAGTTAGCTACTAGTGCTAAGAGCGAGATGGCTAGAGTTAAAGCTATTGATACTTTATTAGGTTACTTAACTCCACCAGAAACAGCTAAAGTAGAAGTAGACATTAAGACAAGTAATGTCAATGCTATAGATGAATTAAGAAAGGCTACTGAAGAATTAGCTTTACAACAATTACAAAGTATTAAAGCAGGTAAAGCAGTAAAAGAAATGATAGAGATACCTATATTAGAGGCAGAGTTAGATGAGTGATTTAGCGATACCTTTAGAACAAAGAGTAAATCAAGTAGATTATAAAGCTTTATTTGATAAAATTCCTAGTAAAGAAGCAATGGAGTTTATTAACTTTATTAAATTAGTTAACGGTAAGAAAGGTGAAGAGAATAAATCTTCAATTATCCACTTAGATATGATAGATACAGTAGTAACTAGCAGAGAAAACTTATTTGTATCTTTTAGAGGTTCAGCTAAGACTACTGTACTGCATGAGTATATGTTTTTATATATAGCTACTTATGGTAAATTCCCTGGATTTGGAGAAGTAGATGTAGCTATGTACGTATCTGATACTATAGATAATGGTGTTAAATCTATGAGACAGAACTTAGAGTATAGATGGTCTGAAAGTCCTTTCTTACAAAAATACCTACCTAAAGCTAAATTTACAGACGTTAGATGGGAATTTGAGAACTTATCAGGTAAAAAGTTCTGTATTAGAGGATTTGGAGCAAGTACAGGAGTTAGAGGATTTAAAGAATACGGTAAAAGACCTACATGGCTTAGCTTAGATGACCTTATGTCTGATAAGAATGCAGAATCTCCAACTATTGTACAAGATATAGAGAATATCATCTATAAAGCTGCTAGACAAGCACTAGCTCCTGGTAAAAGAATGATTAACTGGACTGGTACACCTTTTAATAAAAAAGATCCTTTATATAAAGCAGCTAGTGGGACTTCATGGACTGTTAAGACTTACCCTATATGTGAAAAGTATCCATGTACTAGAGAAGAATTTGTTGGTGCATGGGAAGACAGATTTAACTATGATTTCGTTAAAAAGGAATATGAACAGCTTTTAGGCAATGATCAGATATCTGCATTTAACCAAGAGCTTATGTTAAGGATTATATCTAACGAAGATAGACTTATTCAAGATGGAGATATTGTATGGTATGATAGTCAATCAGTTATGAAGAATAAAAGAAGTTTTAACTTTTATATAACTACAGATTTTGCTACCTCTAAGAAACAGAAAGCTGATTATAGTGTTATAAGTGTATGGGCTTACAGTAATAACGGGGATTGGTTATGGGTAGACGGTAAAGTCGCTAAACAAGGTATGAGTGATAATATAGATGATTTATTTAGGTTTGTAAGTATATATAAACCTTTAAATGTAGGTATAGAGGTTACAGGACAACAAGGAGGTTTTATAGACTGGATACAAGAGAAGATGATAGAGAAGAATGTATTCTTTAACTTAGCTAGTGATAATAATAGCAGTAATCCAGGTATAAGACCTGCTACTGATAAGTTAGTCAGATTTAAGACCGTAGAACCTTTATTTAAGAATAGGAAGATATGGTTACCTAAAGATAAGAAAAACACTATAGAAATTATGGAAGCTTTAGATGAGTTAACTAATGCATCGAATGAAGGCTTTAAATCAGCTCATGATGATTTTATAGATACGATATCTATGTTATCTTTAATGAGACCTATAAAACCTACTTTAGACAGTTTTTCAGAAAAAGAAGCTAACCGGGTAAATTACAATACTCATAGTACTTATGATATGGTATCATACCATGATGATTATATTGAAAAAGCAGAAGAAATTAATGAATACGATGTGTATTAATAAAGGATGTATATGAACACTAGAGTTAGTGGTAACGGTATATGGATAAACGACATATTAGTATACACTACTGATGATAATGGCGATCCTACTAATGTAGAAGTTGTTAGTAACGATATTGACGCTATAGTAAATAGGGTATACTTATGTGATACTACAGAAGACGGTTTTGACGTTACACTGCCATCTGGTAGTGATTTAGGGAAGTATTTTCTTATTATTGATATAAAAGGTACATTTGAAGATAATCCAGTAAACTTAAAAGGTAATGGTACTACTATCATGGGAGAAGACGAGGATTTCACATTAGATGTAAATGATCGAGAATATAAAATAATCTATGTAGATGATGATTGGAGGGTAGTGTAATGGGTAAATTTAGTGACTATTTTAGAGATAAAATTAAACAAGTAGGTGGAGAAGGTAGTGGAATATTAAGTTTTGAAAACATAAATAGTGATACAACTGTTAAAACTTCTAAAGCATACTTATGTGATGTCAGTGATGACGGTTTTAAAGTTACTTTACCTAAGAATCCAAAGGATGATGATATTATAGGAGTAGTAAATTATAAGGGTTCTTTTAAAGATAATAATTTAAAGATAGACGGAAATGGTAATAAAATAAATGGAAAGGATACATATACTTGCAAATTAACTGATACTTCTTATACTTTACAATACAGTGAAGACAATGAAGAATGGGTTTGTTTAATAAGTAGTTCCTTTGCTTTAAGTAGTTTATTTGCCGAATTTATGTGCGAAATTCCTGAACTAAGTAATCAAAGTGCAGATGAAATAAACGAGGGAGATTATATCGAGATTGATATAGACAATTACGATGAAAATGCCGAGTATTTAGTTGATAATGAGTTAGTTACGAAATTTGTTTATAAAAGTGATAAAACTTTTAAGGTATATTTCGGAAATGTTGATGAAGATACAGACACAACTTTTAGAGTTAGGGCAATTAAAACAGGGTATATTTCAAGTTCGTGGAGTGATGAAATATCAATAACTGTTAAAGATAAACCAGAAGAGGAAGACGATGCGATTATAAATGATGCTTTTGCTGATAATAAAGACACTTCAAGCGATTGTGATGTAACAAACGATAAAGTGGTATTTACAAAAGATGGTGGAGAATATAAAGAAGTTATCACAGAGCAAGGAGATGATGAAGAGGATTGGTCATCTTATCAAACAATAGCGAAAATAGAATTAGAAAAAATGAATATTTATGATGATGACACCGATACTGATACATTAGCAGTAAAAAATAAAAAAATTAAAGATGTATCTAAATGTTATATAACTAATGATGATTACCCTGACGGAGTTGAGATAGATATAGGGGATGTTGAAGATGAGAGTAATGAAGACACTACAAATACATTAGATATTTTTGGAGATGATAGTTGTATTGCTTGTTATAATTTTGATGGTGATGCTACTGATTTAAGTGGAAATTATGATGGAACTACTCACGGAGATATATCGTATGTAGATGGTTTCTTTGACAAAGGTATTAGAATTGATGATGAAGATGAAAAACAATATGTTTCAGTTGATGAAATTACTGACATTAAGGATGCATTTACATATAGCTGTTGGGTAACTAACCCAGATGATTACGATGACGAAGATTATTATGCTTATGTTGTTGCTAATGAAAATCACGATAGACTGTATGGGCTAGTAATTCATTATAATGATAGTGATAATGATAATAATAATAAAATAGAATGTCAATTAGATGGTGATAATCAATTATTAAGTATTCCAGATGATAAAACTATTGAGAAAGAAGATAAATTGTTTTTTGTATATTCTTGGGATAAAAGTAAAAATGATGGTAAGCCAAGTGTTTATATTAAGAATGAAACACAAGATTATGAATATACATTAGTATTTGATGACCTTGCTACAACAGATGATTTAGATAAAGGTTTTGATGTTATTGCAGGAATAAATTCTACATATGATAATAGAATTGCTATTGTAATAGACCAAGTAAGAATTTTCAATAAAGTAGTATCAGATGATGAAATTGATATATTATATAATGAACAAATTACAAAATACAAAGCTGATATTTCTTCAAACGACCTTGACAATGCTCCTGAAAATGCTTATTTCATAGAAGAAAACATAACAATAAAAACAGCACTTACAAAAGATAATGACCCAACAGATGATGATTTTAACGATGAAGATTTAGATACTTGGAAAATAGATACTGATAATGACTATAAAGAAAATAGTTATAAAAAAGTTAGTGATTATAGTGGAAATAAATTCCAAAGAAAAATAACTGGTGATAAAAATGCCAACATAACTTATCTAAAATCAAATATGTGGAAGGATAGCTAAAATGGGATATAAAAAGAAAACTGAAATAATTGGAATGAGACATAGAACTTATTATGAAGAAGAACCACAAAAAGTTAATATAAAGAAAGGTAAAATAAGAAAAGATATATCTAAAATTAGCGATAGGGATGACCTTATTGCTGATTTATTTAAATTGAATTTTCTTACTATTTCAGCACTTAAATATGTTTATAATGCTTTACCTGATGATATAAAAGATGATATACCAGATAAAGCAAAAGAGTTATTAGATAGTTCATTCAAAAAGTATGAAGAAACTAAAACAATAATGGATTTATATATAGAAAATAGGGATATGTCCTTTATTGATAGAGTATTAGAAAAACAAGAGAATATAACTAAAATTATAGAGAAAAATAAATGATTAGATATAGTGATTTTAAAGTTTACCCTATGAGAAACCATAGATATAAGATAATTGAAGATATTCAATATTATAATGTAATAGTCCCCAAAGGATATAAAACTAATGGGGGTAATATTCCAAGATTATTTTGGAGTATTTTACCACCAAATGATAGTGAGATGTTACCTTTGTATATTATTCACGATTATTTATGTGATTTAGAACAATATAAAAAGGCTGATACATATCTGTATAAAGTAGGTTTAGATTTAAAAGTTTCTAAATGGAAATTAAAATTAGTTTATTATGCCATTAGACTTTATCATAAAATTAGATATAATTCATAGAAACGAAAAGAATAGTGCGATCGGTATAGTAAGTATGTTAGCAAATGCAGGAATTGATTTAGTATCTAAATTTATAGATACAAGTAGAGATAAAGTTTTTGTAAATGGGTATATGACTACTACTCTATCATTCTATTTTAGTTTTTCAAAAACTGAAGCAGATAAGTATAAACGAGGATATAAATTGTGATAAATGAAAGGATAAATCTAAAACAAAATAAACTAAAGGATAAAGATGGTATTAGTTATATGGGATTATAATGAAAAAGTATATAGTAAAATGTTTAAGTTAGAAGATATTATGTATAAGAAAGAATTGAAATTAAATGGTAGAAAACCTAATAAGTTAATTATACCTGAAAACCTTTACATCGGTAAAACTAAAAATAAACTAAAAAAGTTATGTGCTTATAACGCTAAGATAGTTACTATAAAGGATAAACATGACATTCAAAGAACTTAAAAACATACTTAGTTATACTACTTTATTTGATCTAGGTATAAAGAAAGATGATGAAGCTATAGCTGTGTTTGTAAATAATGGTATTAAAGACTTACAATCTAGGTTCTTCTTAAACCCTAAAACAGATACATTAGATTTAGATGATAGTACTGTATCTTTACCTACAGACTTTAATAGGTTTATTTCATTACAGTACAAAGATAATAATGAGTTTGTTAGATTTAATGTTACTGAAATGTATAAAGAGCTAGAATACAAACTGATACATAGTTTTAGTGGTTTACTTGTCCTAGGAGACATTCCTGACAGAACAGTAAACTTTATATATGAGTCTAATATACCTTTAATAGATACATCAGAGGATGATTATGACGATCAAGTAGTAAATGTACCTACTACATTCGTAAACGCTCTTACCTTGTATGTAGGGTTTATAGCTCATGCGTCTATGGATAGTAATATTAAAGCAGAGAATAATACATACTATATGAGATATATTGCAGAATGTAAAAGACTAACAGCTACATACAGTATACTAGAGAGTAATAGTTTAGATACTGATTACACAAATCCGATAATAGGTATCTAAAATGGCTACTAACTACATTAGAGGTCCTTTAGGAGACTCTATAAATATAGACGATGAAATAGCTAAAGGGCATAGTACAGTAGAAGCTGTAGAAGAAGAGCAGTTTACTAAACCTGTTACATTTACTCAGATTAGACAAACAGTTACAACTACAGATGAAGTAGTTATAGGACATATAGAGAATTATGTCAATACACATGAATACGTACTAGTAGCTCAAAAAGGTACTTTAAAGGTAGAAGTAAACCCTGATGATGACAGTATAGGAGATCTTAAGTATACTGCTGATGTAGAAGGTAAACCTGATATTTTATGTATCTTAGTTAGAGATAGAGAACATGAGTTATTAGTATCAAAACCCGTAATAGTTACGATAAATACAAGTCTACAGTAGTAAGGAAATAAAATGTTTGAAAACATGTTAAATTTAGTAGGAAAAGTTAGCGATAAATTCTTTCCTGATAAAACTAAAGAATTAGAATTTAAGAATAACTTAGCTTTAGAAATGATGAAAGAAGCAAGTAAAGAGAATAGTGAATTTAAAAAATTCATGTTAGGTTATGAAGGTAAGTTAGAAGACATACCTAAAAGTATGCAAGTATTAAGAACGTCTGTTAGACCTATAGTTACTTATATAGTAGTAGGAGCTTATATATATGGGTTTCTGCATCCTACAGAGTTTACCCCTAATCAGATGGGGACACTAAGTAGTGTAGCATTGCTAATATTAGCTTTTTGGTTTGGAGAGAGAACATTAAAAAATTTAGGTGTAGTAGATGCTTTAACTAAAAAGGACAGTAAATGAGAAATTATTTATTTGGAGAGTCTTATATTATTTTTAGAATACTCTACTTATCTGTATTTTTAGTATTCTTTAATTTTATTTATAAAGTATCTGTAGATGTGACAATAGATAAAGAAGCTAAATTGAGTTTAGAACATATCAGACAGTGTATACAACATAGTACGGGTAGTAAGAAACCTACTACTAATATACTTAATCGGTGTTTGTCAAATTCTTTAGTAGGAGGTAGTACTGGTGATGTATTCGTAGTATCGATACGTGACAAGAAAGTAGTATGGGATAATTCATTAGATTGTAAAACAGGAGATAATTCTACACTAACTTTAAATGGTATATGTAATAAAGCGTATGACGCTAATAGTTGTGTAGAGTTAGGTAATATGATAGCTAAAGGATATTCTAATTCGTTTGTTTGGTATTTTAATGATAACCCTGAATACGGTAGTTGGATAATACTACCTAATGAGACTTTAAACTTTAACGGTACTCCTAGAGCAAATAGTGAAAGTACAGATCAATTAGCTATTGTACAGGGTGTACAGTATGTAGAATTTACGGAATACTTAAAGTACATTAAATGGTTTGTTAATACATATATAGGTATATACCTATTCCTATTAGTTATAATATCATCAATTATTTATAAAAAAGAAAGAGAGAACCAAATGAATGACTAATGAACAATTACATACTTTAATGCAGTTTACAGTATATATGCGAGATATATTATTAGGAGCAGTAGGTGGAGCAATAGCTTACTTACTTCAGTATAAGAAACATAAAGAGGAAGATACTACATATACGGTTCAATGGAGTTTACTTTTAGTGAATATGGTATTAGGAGGGTTTATAGCTTCTATTATAGGAGATATTGTACCAACTGATACTTCTTATCATAACTTCATAGTAGGCTCTATAGGAGTAGCTAGTTACCCTCTATTAACTCTTATAGAAAATAATATAGCTATAATAGTATATGAAAAATTGACTGACACTAAAGTACAGGAAAAGGATATCGATGGAAAATAAACAATTACTTAAAACATTTAAAGCTAACTATGATGACGCTAGTCAGTTAAGAAATAACCAATTAGATAAAGTAACGGGTTGGTTAAAAGTATATAACAGTGCTAAATACGGTAATGAGAAACCTTATAAATCACAATACGTATCAGATCTAACTAAAAAACTAGTTAGTTGGCAATTACCTGCTCTAGTAGACCCACTGGTTAACAATAAAGATTTATTAGACTTTAAACCTGCTACTTATAGAGATACAGCAATCACAATACAAGAACAAAAAGTAGCTTCTTTTGACTTACTTCAAGCTAACAATCATTATACTTTTATAACCGATTTAGTTAGTAAATTGATTAAAGAAGGTACTTGTTTTGTTAAATTGGGTTGGGAGTATGAAGAAGTATATAAAGATGTAGATGAACCTATATTTCAAGTTAACCCTGCTACAGGACAACAAGAGATGGTAGATATGAAAACAGTTACTAAAAAAGTAGTTGTAAAGAATAACCCTACACACCTAATATGTAATTTAGAAGATATCATAATAGATCCTACTTGTGAAGGAGATATAGAGAAGGCTAACTTTATTATCCATGATTTTGATACAGATTTATCCTCTTTAAGAAAAGACGGTAGGTATAAAAACTTAGATAGATTAGAAGCTAGATTAGAAGAGTTAGATACAGATACTAGATACTATGATACCAGTTTGAAAGAAGCTGAAGATATATCATTTGAATTTGCAGATAAAGCTAGAAGAAGATTAACAGTACATGAATATTGGGGTAATTATGATCTTAATGGTGATGGTATAGCAGAACCTATTGTATGTGCTTGGTGTAATGACATAATCCTAAGACTAGAAGAAAACCCTTTACCTGGTAAAAAGTTACCTTTCGTTAAAGCAGACTATATAAGAAAACCTAAAGAAATATATGGAGAACCTTTAGCTGCATTAACTAAGAAAACTCAACATATCGATAGTGTGCTTAAAAGAGGTGTGTTTGATGACCTTAAAAGGGTTAATAACGGACAGATAGGTGTTAAGATTGGAGCTATGGATGATAAAAACTTTAATAGGTTTAAGAAAGGTTTAGATTTCCAATATAACACTTCAATGAATGATATATGGATAAATGAATATAAACCTATGTCGGGTAGTATATTTAAGGTAATGGAAGATAACCATTATGAAGCTGAGTCTTTAACAGGAGTTAAATCTTTTAATACAGGTGCTGGAGGTAACAGTTTAGGTAGTACTGCTGCTGCAGTAAATGCTACTATGTCTTCATCAAGTAAAAGAGAAATGCATATAATTAGAGGTATTGCTGAAACATGTATTATACCTATGGTTAGAAGATGGTTAGAATACTCTAGAGAATTTAGAGAACCTGAAGAGATAGAGGTTATTACAGATGACCCTTATGTACCAATCACTCAAGAAATCAAATATGATGTAAAAGTAAATATAGAGAGTGCAGAAGTTAGACAACAAAAGATACAATCTATGGGCTTTTTATTGCAAACTATGGGACCTAATATGCCACATGAAGTACAGCAGATGTTATTAGCTAGGTATGTTAAACTGAATGGGGAGTTGGATTTAGCTAAACAGATTGAGACTTATCAACCTCAACCAGATCCTATACAACAACAGATGGCTCAGTTACAAGTACAGTTACTTGCAGCACAGGTTGAACTTGAAAGAGCTAAAGCAGCTAACTATGCAGCAGATGTACCTTATAAACAAGCTAAGACTGAACACATTAAGTCAGATAAGGACCTTAAAGACCTTAACTATATTAATGAAGCTTCAGGCGTTAACCATAACCAAAAAGTGGAAATGGAAGACGCTAAAAGCTTTCATAAAATACAACAAGATACTAATAAAGCAGGTATGGAATTAGGTAAAGAATTGACAGTAAATAGTCAGAATAATACATCAAACGCACAATCTATGTTATAATTTTGGTGTAATAAGTATATAAGGAGCAAAAATGTTTATGGATATTAAAGAAGCAGAAGAGTTAGTAGTACTTAAAAATGCTATTGAAAGATTAAAAAACAATAGAGATTTTAAAAAAGTAATTACTCTTCAATACAATGAAAAAGAAGCAGCAAGGTTAGCTAAAGCATTAGCCAATCCAGAAATGCAAGAAGATATTGATCAAAGGATAATCAAAGAGAAGTTAGCAGCTATTGGACATTTAGATGCTTGGTTAGATACTAAAATTAGATTAGGTAAACAAATCGAACAAGAACTAAAAGAAACTGAGAAAGACCAAAATAAAACAGATATGGAAGAACCAGAGATTGACGAAATTACTGGTGAAGAACTAGGAGCTGAATAATGGAAGCTAATGTAGATCTAACTTCAATGAACGATGAGGAATTAGATAATTTCTTATTAGGTGAAGAAAGTAATCAGGGCGTTGAGGAAGAACCTCATGTAAGTCCTACATCTGAATCTGAAGAAGAACAACCTACTGAAGATACTGACGAGTATACGGAAGAGGACTCTGCTGAAGATTCGACTGACGATGAGCAACTTGATGGATCATCTGAGGAGGAAACAGATACTGAAGAAGATACAGATACTGACACAGAATCTGAAGATGAAGAAGAGACTACAGAGTCAGATGAAAAAACAGATCTAGGCGAAATAGAACTAAAACCTATTAAAGCTAACGGGAAAGAGTATGAAGTTAAATCTATTGATGAACTTTATAAGTTAGCTAGTGCAGGTATTGGAGTGCAGTCTAAGTTTCAAGCTATAGCGAAATACAAGAAAGAGATTGTTACAGCAGAAGAGTTAGGGATTGATTTAACAGAAGCAGTTAATATTGCAGCTAATCTTAAAGAAGACCCTCAAGGGACTTTAAAAGCGTTAATTAAGCAATATGATGTAGATGAATCAGAAATAACTTTTGGGTTAGAAGATGAAGGTAACGTTGAGTTAAAAGATTATAGAGTATCAGATGATACTGTAGTGTTTAACGATATTATTAAAGAGATAGGTAATACACCTGAGTTTGAGAGAGTTAAAGACGTAGTCCTGAATAAATGGGATGAAAGAAGTAAAGCTGAATTTTTTAAAGATCCAGTACTTTTTAAAGGTCTTCATCAAGAAATGTTACCTAATCCAACATTAGATAATAAGTCTATGTTTGAAGTAGTACAACCTGAATTTGAAAAGGTTAAACTATTTAACCCAAATTTAACTGACTACGAAGCATACTTAGAAGCTAGAAAGATTAAGGTAGCAGAGATTGAGCAACATCTACAAGCTAAACAGCAAGTAGAAGGTAAAATTAGCCAGAAGAAAGCTAAAATTGCTGATAAGAAGAAGAAAGCTTCTCCTAAAACTCAGAGTAAACCTGTAGCTAATATCGTTAAAGACATGAGTAAACTTAGCGATGAAGAGTTAGAGAAACTTATATTAGGAAGTTAAAAAGGAATATTAAATGGCTCAAATTTATGGAAATGGGACAACAACAGCTACTAACGGAGAAAACGTTAGAATTGATGCACTAAGTGAAAAAGCGATTAGAACAGCTAAAAGAGAGATTATTTTTGAACAGTTATGTGATAGTAGAACTATGCCTTTACAACATGGTAAAACGTTAAAGGTACATAAAACACTATACATTTTAGATGATGCAAATACAAATGATCAAGGACTAGATCAAAATGGTAACCCAGTAAATGGTGATGGTAACTATGGTAACTTATACGGTTCAAGTAGATCGGTATATGATATTACAGATGGTTTACCGAAACTAAGTGAAGGTGCTGGAAGAGTAAACAGAGTAGGTATTACTAGAATTACTAAACAAGGTACACTTACTAGAATGGGAGCATTCTTAGAGTATACTGATGAAGTAGATTTATTCTCAGATGCTAAAATGGAAATGGATTACTACGAGAAAATGGGTGAGTTAGCAGCAGAACTTTATGATGACTATTTACAAAAAGAGTTGTTAGGTGCTTGTGGTATCGAGTTATATGGTGGAGAAGCTACAGCTTTAGATGAAATTTGTGGTACAGATGATGATAATGCAGTAGCATCAGCATTAAGCTATAGTCTAATCTTAGATGCAGAGGATATGTTAGCAGCTAATCATGCTAAAATGAATACTGAGATTATTAAAGGTTCAACTTTACAAGGAACAGTACCTGTTAATGCTTCATACTTTGCATATTGTGGTAGAAATACAGTAAGAGAACTTAACTTACTTAAAGATGATTTCGATCAAAAAGCATTTGTACCAGCTAGAATGTATGCAGCTACAGGAAACTTAGCTAAAAGTGAAGTAGGAGCAGTACATAGTACAAGATTTATTCAAGCTGAAAGAATGATGAAATATGATGGTGCAGGTAAGAAAGTAGGAGCTAATGCTACAGGAGGATGGAAGTATACTCACCTAACAGCAGCACAAGCTGAAAGAAGAGGGCATACTGATGGTGAAGCAGATTACTATGACGGATTACCAATTGTTTATGTAACTAAAGGGGCATTTGCTACTATTGGTTTAGAAGGTAAAGGTAAGATTAAATTCTTAAGTAGAAAACCAGGAGGTACACCAGATCAACAAGATCCGTACAGCTTACAAGGTATCTACTCATTCAATTTCTTTGCAGGGTCAATTGCATTAGAACCTGAAAAGATGTGTAGAATTGTACATGCAACTAGATTTTAATATCTAGCTTTCCCTTAGGGGAATGATTAAGGCATCACTAGATGTTTTAACAATTCAACTAAAGGTAGATAATATGGCAAAAAGAACACAAGAAGAGTTACTAGAAGATTTAAAGAAAAAAGCAGATATGTTAGGTATTGAATATGCACCTAATATTGGATTTGAAAAGCTAAAAGAAAGAGTAGATGAAAAATTAAAAGAAACTGAAACAATAAAAGAAAAGAATGTAGATACTAGTAAACGAGTACATGATGAAATGCATAAACCTATCTTAGCTAAAGTTACAGATTTAGACCCTTTATATAGTGGAGAACCTACTATTTTACTTACAGTAGGTAATGCATTCAGTAGAGTAGGGTGTATCGTTAAGAAAGGTACAGAGCAGATTATACCACAAGCAATAATTAAAGCTTTAAGAGCTAAAACTATGGTTACATGGGAAGAACAAATCCATCCAGTAACTAAAAGACCTACAGGAAATAGAGTAGCTAAAACTTCAAAAAGATTTTCAATCGAGATTATCAACGAAAATCCTAAACTTAAATAAGGACTACTATGGAAGCCTACACAGTAGAGAGGGAATTAGAGAGTACAGAAATACCCTCTACTGTTGACATATCAATCGATGACTTAACATCAAATACACAAATAAATGATGACGGTAACCTTATCGGAGACGGTTCATTTGATAAGTTAATGGAGACAGTAGAGAAGCATATATCGAAACAAGTTGATGATGGAAGAATAACTACAGAAGCTTATGCTGAAGTATATTTAAACAGTCTAATTAAAGTACTAGATGTAGCTAATATGTTCGTACTAGAGTCTAAAGTTAAAAACTATCAAATACAAGAAATAGCAGAAAACACTAAACTTACAGGTAGTAAGAAATTGCTTACAGATAAACAATCAGAATTAGAAACAGCAAATATTGTACTAACTAACAGTAAAAGTATGCTTACAGTTAGACAGTTAGGTAGAGAATCTGCATCTATAAATTTGCTAGAAGCTCAAGTAGAAGAACTTAGAAACTATAAAAGTAAGGAATACAAAGCTAGAACTAACTTAATTGTTAAACAAACAGAAGTAGAGACAGAAAAAGTTAATGAAGTTAAAAATAGAAGTGAATTACTATTATCTCAAGTAGGAGAAAGCAATAGTAAAATTAAACTGATTACTGCACAAACAGATACTGAACTAGTATCAAAAGACACAGAAGAAAGTAGAAAAGCTTTAATATGTGCACAAACAGGTAATGAGTTAGCTAAAAGAGATAATGTTAAAGCTCATACTGATTTACTTAAAGCACAAAGATCTGTAGAAAGTAGAAAAGCAGTATTAGTTACTAGTCAGATAAATACAGAAGACCAAAAAACTGAATTAACAAAAATGGAAGTAAACAAGACATTATCTGATACGGCTCTGGTAGATAAAAATATAACTTTAACAGAAAAGCAAAAAGAAGAATTAGATAGTAAAATATCTAAGTATACTGCAGAAACTAATTCTTTACTTAATGAAAGAAAACAATTAACAGAAGCTCAAGTAATCAAAATAAATAAAGATAGTGAAGAAGTAACTAGAAGAATAAAATCTATGCAATATCAAGATGCTTTAACTAATGCTCAAACAGTTAAAGTAAATAAAGATAACGACGAAATAACTAGAAGAATAAAATCTATGGATTACCAAGACGCTTTAACAGAAGCTCAAATAACAAGAACTCAGACAGAAGAGGTCTTAACTAAAGTAAAAGTAAACGAAGTAGGAGCTAGGATAGATCATACTAAAGCAGAGATTGACAGTATAGTAAACTATAAGAATAATAATATTCATTCTAATACTTTACATAACTATGCTAAAATTAGATCAGCTGATCATCAAAACACACTGTTAACTAAACAAGCAGAAGTAACAGAAAAACAGCAAAACCTGATAGAGAGACAGACTAAAGGATTTGATGATGATGCTAAACTTAGACTACTTAAAGAAGTTTTAGGTAACTGGTCAGTAGCTTATTCAGTAGCACAAGACGACGTTATACCAGATTCAATTAAGTCAAATCCGATAGATAGTGTTACTAAAAATCTATTCGACAGTTTAGGTGTTGAAAACCAAGATGATCCGTTAGGTGAAGACTAAAAGGAAAACTATGACTAGAGTAGAAATTAAGAAAATTGTACTACAACTTATAGAGGAAGAGTATGGCACTCCTTCCTTAGATGAGTCTAAAAAGATAGTAGATATGGGTATGGATAGTTTTAGTATAGTAAGCTTTTTTCTGCTTATAGACAATGAATTTCATATATTTAAGGATATAGAAGAAGGTACTGATCCTTTTTCTACTATCGATATAAACAATATAACATTAAAAGAGGTAATAGATATATGTTTCTTAATGAATATAAAATAATAACCCCTAGCATAGTAAAAGATGGGTATATGGCTATTAAAGATTTTGATGGTAAAGATATAACTAAATATACTATAAATAAGTTAGGTAAAATAGTTACAGAAGGTACTAGAGTAGCTCTACTCTATTTAAGTGGTGGATACCCGTTAGATGATAATGAAACATATTTAACTGATGAAAGTAAGTTAAATTTTGACAGGAAATGTATGCCTGATACTTTAGTATATAAGAAATCTATAATAAAGAATTTAGGTAAATGGGTTAATAACATTAAAGGTAATATCGTATATACTAACTTAGTTTCTAATACTTGTGCTACTGGAATATATGCTATAGAGCAAGCTAAATTCTTATTAGAAGCTAATAAGGTAGATGAGGTAGTAATTGTGGGTGAAACTAAAATACATTATAATGTTATGAGATTGTTCAAAGAACATAGAATTCCTTTAACTTTAGGAGAAGGTGCAGTAGTGTTTAGGTTATCTAATAAACAAGAAGGATATTACATAGATGATATCAAAACACATTATGCTTTTCACACTAATCCATTCTATGTATCAGCTAAAGAGTACGCTAAGGTATTAAGTCCTGCAGATATAGTTAAACCTCATAGTACATTTACAGAAGTAAATACTAGAGCAGAAGACTTTTTAGGTAAATACGATACTATCGTTACCTATAAACAAAATATAGGACATACTTTAGGTATATCTAGTTTATTAGAGACAGGTATGTTACTAGGAGATAATCATCTAGTAAATAAAAAAGCAATAATTATCGCATCTGGTATGGGAGGGTTTTATGGTAGTTTCACAATTCAAGATTACTCATAAGTTATATAAAGTAGAAACGTGTACAAGTAAAGAGGATACTACTAAACTAATACATACTTTTCTACCTGCTTACTCTATAAGAGAAGATAATGAACTATATATTCCAAGATTGTTGTTATCAATAGCTTCTAATACGTGTTTTAAACTATTAGACGAAAACAATAAGGTATTAGGGGTTATTAGTTACATAATTAAAGGACATACAGCTGATATGGTATTCATAGGTATAAACAAAAAACTAAATAAATTAGCTGTAGTGCCTTTTTTCTATGCAACTATTAAAGATACTACTATTAAAAGTATGGTAATAAAAGATCATGACAATGTAATATACTTTTCTAGTTTTAGTAAAAGATATACTAATAAAGCTATTATAGATGTACCTAAAGTAAAAGAGTACTCAATAAAAGCTATAAATAACTTAAGTAAAGTTGTAGAATGGCTGCAGTAGTTAATGTAGTAAAAGGTACTTATCACGCTGTCAATAAAGCAGCTCAAGAAGCTTATGATGCAGTAAAAGATGCTGCAGTTTTCGTATGGCAGGATGTAATATCTGCTTCAATAGAGATAGTAGTAGGATTATTTGGTATTAAAGATAAGGATGTAGTATCTGTAGCGTTAGGAGTAAATAGAGTTTTTAAAGATGACTATAATATAAGTAAAGATATAATAAGAGCTAAAATAGTAGAGATTAGAAGTCCTGATAGAGTAGATGCTTTTAAAGACGAGTTTCTAGCTAATATAAAAATACCTTCTGGTAGATTAAAGAAGTTTTTTAACTATTGTATAGAGGATACTAATATAGGTACACCCCAATTAGATTTCTCTAGTTCTAAAGCTAACGATGATGTTATACAAGAAAAGCTAGATAACGTGGAAGATTCAGATGGTCAATATATCAAGTTTTATCAAGCTAAACAAATAGATGCTTTTACTTTATGTAGATTTAAAATGCGAGATAACTATGATTATGAAGGCTATAGAGATGGATTTACTTACGATAACCACGATGATTACGAAATAGAGTCTATTACTGTAAATTCTGATAATATGGATATTGATATTAGACGTAAACATTTAACTAGATATGAATATTTTAACTTAACTAAGAGTCAATCAGAAATAGAAAAAGGTCATGAAATTTATTACATAAAATTTAAAGGTTCTAAACACGAAGAAGGTACTGGTTTATTTATTAGTTTTGATGGTATAGACATTAATATAGACTCAGATGCTGATACTAGATTAGAGATCATGTTAAATTGGATAGAGCAGTATAATGATCAATCAGGCAGAACTTTTGATATATGGGTAGCACATGAAGATACAGAAGACGATACTGATTATGTAAAATTGTTTTTAGTATCCGTAGATAAAGATGAAGATATAGACGATTTAACTGACGGTTCTTTTGTTATACAACAACAGGATGATGATAATTTCTCTATTTATAGTACGACTCTATTAATGGATTCAGGAGACGATAATAAAGGAGATGCTACTTTTACAGGGGTAAAGGTAGAAGAGTATGAAGCTAATGAGAAATGGGAGTATCCTGATGATCCTACTAGTACAACTAGCAAATACACTAGACTGACTAATATCGATATAATTGCAAGTGATGATGATTTAGATGAAAGTGTAGATACAGTACACAGTAATACTGTAGAAGAAGTGACTTATACAGATAGTAATACTATAACAGAAGATTATACGTTTAATGAAGATGATTTATATTTATACTTCGAATTTAGTGAAGATGAAGATTCTAAAGATAAGTTTAACATATCTTTATATAACCTTACAGCTAACGATGAGGAAGATTTAGCCTTGACTAGAGATAGCATAAAAGTATTAGATACTATGCCTGTAATCATTATAAGAAATGATGGAGAGTTTTGGGATAAAGATTATGATGAAAACGTGTATAATTCACAAGTTAAAGCTTGTAAGCTATTAGGTACTGATTATGATGATGTCATGGACAACCTAAAAAACAATGAGGATATCGATAAGGTATTAGATGCCTATATATGGTTTTACATACAACCTAACGATCCAGACGAAGTAGTAAGTAAATATTTGTATACTATGACTGAATTCATTCATAATCAAAATACTTCATGGAGTACTGAAGATTTAACTATTACAGGTAAACGACTATTACCTTACAGGTACAAGAAAATAGATTGTGTATTGATATGGGATACTTTAGATAAAGTTTATGTAAATGATGCTGAGAAAGGTGATAGGACTTATGAACATGAAATAACAGATGATTACCTTAAAGTACGTAAATGGGTAGATGATACTTCTTATTTTGAATATACTTTTAATGCTATATATAGTATGGTATTTATAACTAATGGGGATTATAAAGGTATGGTTAATGATAAGCCTACATCTGACAATTTTCCTTTTCCTGTAGCTTATAGTATTATATCTGAGTTTACTCCTATAGAAAAAAGTCAAATAATGTACAAATCGTTAAAGCTTTGTACTAATGCTCTAGATGTACAACACTTAGCTTGGTATCAAACAGAAGAATTTGGTATATTCTTAGAAGTGTTAACAATAGTTATTATAATAGCTGTTAGTATTCTTACACTTGGTGCAGGTACTGAAGCAGCTATAGCTATAGGAGAAGCTTTATTGCTTATGATAGCAGTAAAGAAAACTATAAAAATTATAAATAAAAACGTTAAAGTACCTTGGCTTAGAGCAGCATTAAATATACTAGTATTAACTCTAGCTTCTATGGCAGGAGACTGGGATGATGTAATATATGCTGTTACTACTACTGCTGCTGTTACAGCTTACGGGACACAGACTTATTATCAAGCTAAACTAGAACAAGAACAAGGAAAGCAAGAAGACTTCTTAGAAAGAGCAGAAAAACGATTTGAAGAAATGTATAATAAATTTGAAGAGTTGGACGATAGTTATCTAACTACTGACTTTTTAGCTTGGTTAGAACAAACAAATGGTATAGCTAAAATAGTACCAGAGTACACTCCTTTGGATAGTCAAAGGTATAAAGCTGTATCTATGCAAACAGATTATACTTTACTATTTGATACTACGAGTAAAGTACAAGTAGATTTACCTCGATACTAAGTTAGAGTATAATTATAAATAAAAGTAAAGTAAAAGGATGAATGATGGGAAATAGAAGCAGTATAATAGACCCTACAAGTGATGAAGCTTTATATGGGTATACATCACCTAATACAGGTAGTACAGAGGAAATAGTTGTGGATGTAGGAGTACCTAACACAAATACGAATACAAATATAGATACTACGACTATATTAAGTAATCCAGATTTAGTATCTCCTTACTCAAATGTAAGTAATGCATATGGTACTACCCCTACTCGGTATGTTGGGGATGTATCTGATATAGCAGGAGGACAATCGATAAGAGGTGTTGGAGAAGTAGATAGTCAGGGGAGAATAGTTAATCCTAATAACCCTAATAGTCCTACTCCAGAAAATACCGGTGCTTGGACTAAGAATTTACAAGCAGGAGCAAGTGTAGTAGGAGCAACAGCAGGTCTAGCTAACGCATATTTAGGTTTTAAGAATTATGCTTTAGCTAAAAAACAATACGCATTCCAAAAGAGTGTAACTAATAGAAACTTAGCTAACCAAGCAACTTTAATAAATGAGCAATTAGATAGAAGAGCTAGAGTAGGTAATGCTTTAGCAGGTAATACTTTAACAGCTGATGAGAAAGCAGCAAGACTAGATAGAGCAGCTAAAAACCATGTAAATGGTTCTAGTATTTAATAAGGATATGATATGCAATGGAATAATATAAGAGCTAATTTTAGTGATTCTAACCAGTTAATGGGTATAGCAGCTAATCAAGTTAATCAAGGTGTAACTACAGCAACTGACACACTAACTACTACTGCTGAGTTGTTTAGACAAGCTGAACAGGATAAGTTAGCAGAGTTAGAAAGAAGACATAGAATGCTTATAGCTGATAAAACTCTAGAGTTGGAGAACGAGAAATTAGCTGAAACTGAAAGAGTGAATGATTCTACAATCGACTTAAATAATGCTAATGTAAACCAGATAAAACACAAAATTGTTAATGACGATAATAAGACAGCAGCAGAACTAAAAGTGAAAGATGCAGAAGCAAATGCAAAGAAGGCTCAGGCAAGGGAATTTAATGCTTTATCAGGGCTTTACTCGGCTCAGACAAATGCAACAAATGTAAATGCAGCTATAGCTAAAAAGAGGCAAGAAGATTATGAAAAGCTATTAAAAAAACAAGAGAAAGATGAGGTCTCAAACAGAGACCTTAAAATACAAAATGACCTGTTTAATAAAGCTAAATCTGATGGTAGTCCTGCTTTTACTTTAAAAATAGTTGACGGAAAACCTATTATGGAAATGGTACCAGGTAAAGTATGGCATAACGGAGAAATGATGGATGAAGATAGGTATAAGACTTTAGTAAACGTAAACAATGCAAAGAAGATAACAGAAGCAAATGAAGCTGTTTATAAAATTATAAATAAGTATTTAGGTACTGATCCTGAAAAATTTGATAAAGTGGTAAAGAATAATGATAGTTTCTTTAGTAAAGGACTAGAAGGAAATAATTACTACATTAATAATAGAACTTATAAAAGTATAATAGGTACATTAACTTCTAAATTTAAAGGAGATACACAAGGGATTAAACGTATGATAGATAACGGATTAATATATGATCCTAGTACAGGAGGTGTAGGAGTTCCTAAAGAGTATGTAAATACAAAAGGTAATTTCGTATCTACTATTCATAGAGATGCGTTTTTGATAGCGTCTTATATTAAAGCCAATGGAGGTAACTTAAAAGATCCTACTGCTATAAGTAAGTATATTAATAATGGATTTACAATTTTAGGTATCAAAGATAAAAGTAAAAGAAAAAATATATTAAATATTTTAACTAAAAATCCTGGAGAGTAATATGGATGAAACAACTGATTTAAACGGAATACAACCTACAACTATATCTAAGTTACAGGAAAAGATGGATACACAGGCTATAACTTATATGAATAAACTAAATGATAGCGTAAAGGTTATAGACCCTATTGAAGAAGCTTATAAGAAAGACGTAAGAGATATAACTAAAGCTTATGACGATAATCCAGAAGAAGCAAATAAGCATTTAGCTTTAGCCAAAGCTTATTATGAGTATAGTATCATAGCTAGAGAGAAAAATAATTTAGAACAAGTTAATGCAGCTAATGTAAATCCTTATAAGATAAATGAAGGAATACTAGACCAGGAAATAGAAGGTATCAATACCAGAGAAACTAACTATAAAGATGCTAAAAAAGAAGATTGGGCTAATGTAGGTAAAAGAGCTACTATATCAGTAGCTAAAATCCCAGGAGAACTAGCAGGCTATGCAGAGAAAGGTTTAGGTGCTTTAGCTGGTGCTTTACTTTTATCTAAGAGTGTAGAAGAACATTTTGATATTGCTGGAGACTATATCTTAGATAAGAATGATAAATTAGAAAAAGCTTTAAATGAAAGATGGAATGTAGATAAATTCTGGATAAATAAGTATAATAGAGAAAGTGCTGAATTAAGTAAAAACTCTACAGGATTTATAGACAGTTCTGTAAAAGGATTTATTCACGGTATAGAAAGTCCTTTTACTGCCATGGCTGAAAGTACAGGTGAAATGGCTACAATGATACTTACTCCAGAAGTAAAATTAGCTAGTTATGCTACTCGATTAGCTAAAGGTACTAAATTCGTAGATAACCTTGCTAGTAAGGCTCTATTAAAGAAAGCTACTACAGATAGTGTAATGAATAAAATAGCTAAAGATGCAGCTAGTTTCGGTTTAAAGGTTACTAAGGGGACGGTTAAGTTAGCTGATAGTGCAGCTTCTAAAGGTTGGATTGTAGGATTTATGCATACTAATGAAGTCAATGAAGAATATAAGAAAATAACAGGTAAAGATTTAGACATGAAAACTAAATTATTATACTTTTCTATTGATTCTGTTATTAGTGGAGCTGATTTTAATTTATTAAAAGCAGGTACTAAAGATGTTTTAAAAAATGCTATGTTTACTGGTAGTAAGGACACTTTATTTAAACAGTTAAACATTCTAGCTAGTAAACAACCTGCTATAGTAAAAGCTATAGGATTGACTGGTATAGCAGCTACTAATATTGTAAAACCTTTTACAAAAATAACTGCTTCAGTAGCAGGAGAATATACTCAAGAGTTTTTACAGGAATGGCATGACTACAATATAAAAAATGGTAACGATTCTTTTGCTTTACTTACAGGAGAAACACTAAAAGAAATAGCTGGAAATGCAGGTTCAGCAGCAGCTGGAGCAGGTGCATTACATGTAGCAGGTACAACACCAAGTGCTACAGTAAAATCTGTATTAGGTACTATGTCTTTAATTAAAGATGTAACAGACTATACTATAAGAAAACATCAAATGACTAATGCAGCTAAGATTGTAGATAATGATCATCTTAATGTTAAAGATGAGCATAACGAAATAGCTGTTGAAGCTTTAAGAGAAACTAATAAGCAAAATAGAACAATTTACAGTAGGATACTAAAATCTAAAGACTTAACTAAAACATTAGATGAATTAAGTAAAGAACATCCGGATAAGTCAGCTCTTTTCCAAGGCATTGTAAAAGCTGTAAAAGCATCTAATCTGGATGAGAAAAAAGTAGCAACTTTAAAACAATCTTTGCTAAACCATATAAACCTTGAAGGTAAAACTGTAGAAGAAACTAAAGCATTTACTAATGAATTGAAAAGTAAACTTGAAGAGTTTGACGTAGAGAGTAATAGTGATAAGACCTTAGAAGAAGTAATAAGTCCTGATACTAAACAATTACTAGAACACATAATAAAGAAAAGTAACAGTAAAGTAGATATAGATGAGTTGCTTAAAGAGAGAGTATCTGAAAATGTTATAAATCTTATTAAAAATACTGTAGATACTTATGCTAAAGATATAGATAGTCTAACTAACAATGAAGATTTAACATATTCGTTTTTAGATACGTTAGAGCAAGCAGCTATTAAGTATAATGATATAATAACATCTAAACAGATAGAGTCTGTTATAAATACCCCTCTTACAGAAAAAGAACAAAATGAAGCTAAAGCACATATAGCAAGTTTATTAGATAAAGCTGTATTCAGTAATAACCAAGCAATAGTACAAATTAACGGATTAAGTAGACCTATACGCTTAGGTAGAACTAAAACTGGACCAGTTACAGTAAATGGTGTAAAAGTACATAATAATACACCTAACACTACTATAGTACACAATTTAATGAAGGAAGCTAAAGATAAGACCAAAGAGTTAGCTAGTAATCTTTCTTTAGATAAGTTAGTAGCTTTAAAAGAGTCTTTAGATAACACTAAAGTAAATGAGACTAATGAAGAACAATTAAAGAAAGTAAAGGATGTAGTAAATAAAGCTTTAGATATTAAAGTAGATGCATATAATACTTTATTCGGTAAAAAGAATGAAACATTAACAGATGAAAATATTGATTTTGGAGATAGTAAAACTGGTCCTGAACTATTTAAAGGAGAGAACTCATTACAAGAAGAAGCTAATCCTTTAAAACAGACTATCGTTAAACAGACATACGCTAAAATAGCAGAAGGTAGTAGTAAAGAAGTACCTAATAAAGAAGTATTTGAAAGTACTATAGAAGCTTATGCAGATACTTCAAAACCAAAAATAGATTTAGAAAATACTCCAGATATTCAACAAACTGCACAAGAAGCAGTAAAGACTGTTATTAATGAAGATATAAGTCTAGATGGTAAGAAAACTAAAGAAGTCATTGATGCTCTGAAGAAAGCTTTAGAAGTTGCAAATAAAGAACCTGAACAAAATAGAAAAGCCTACTTTACAGGTGAAGCACTTGAAAACTTAAGTAATGTATTACCTGAAAAAGAAGAAGCAATAGGGTCTAATATAGATAACATAGAAAAACTTTATGATAAACTAACAGGTAGAGGTGAGATAGATAAATCATTAACTAAAGATAATATTAGAGATACATTAACTAAAAAACAAAACAATCTAACAGATAAAGAAATAGATTTATTAACAGATTACATAACTGATTTAATAGCTAATAAGCCTAGTATGTTAAATAACTTGATATCTGATCCTTTATTATCTGCTTTTATAGGAGAAACTAAATTTAAAAACAGTAAAGACTTCTATACAAAACTTACTAGTCATGTAAATAGACAGTATCAAGCTTTATTGAATAATACTAATAAAACACATGTAGTAGATATAGAAATACTAAAAGCAGTTAAAGGGCAATTAAAGAGTCTTAAATCATTAGTTAACTTTTTAAAAGATAAAGACATTTCGAATTTAAAACTACCTACAGAAAAAGAATTATCATTATTAGACTCTAATATTAAATTATTAGAACTGAGTAGTAAAAACACTCAAGTAGGTTTAAATGATATAATTAGACAAGCCAAAGAAGTTGCTAAGACTATAAAATATGAGTTTGAAAATAGTACTAAGGCAGAAGAAGATAAAGGTACTGCGATGGAATATACGATATTGAATGAGAAAGCAGATAAGAAAACGTTAGCAGAAATTTTTAAAAGACTAGATAAAGCAGGTATGATCTGTTAAGGAGATTAAATGAGTTGTATAACTAAAGAAGAATTTGAAAAGTATTTTACTACAATCGATAAAGAAGCTACTAAAGAAATGTTAGCTGAAATGTTGCATAGAAAACCTAAGTTTTCCATATGGGATATAAAAGCAGAAGATATTACAACATTAGTTAAAGATATAAAAAGTAAAGTAGGATATGAAATAGCTTCTATACCTACTGTATTAGATAATATGACTAAAGTTAGAATGAAAAGGTTATTCTGGGAAGGTAATAGGGAAGTCTTAAATGAAAGCTTTTATGATATATTCAGTAATGATGTTAATGTAAAAGAGAATATCATTACTATGAAACATATAATAGACAGTATAAGTAGTGAATTAGCTAAAGTTGATAGAGAAGGTTTAGATGTAAATAGTATCGTAAATAAAGAAACAGGTACTGTAAATATCCCTTTAGCTAGATTAGCTACCGTAATCGGTAGAGAGATAGCATATACTCAAGGAATAGCAACTAAAGAGAATGGTAAATTAACTAAAGAAGAAGCTGCTTATAGAGAGATGCTATATTATAAGATAGGTATAGAACAAATAGAAAGACTAGAAAGACAAGGAATATTAAAGACTGGAGAATTACCTGCAGTAAATGATTTCTATTCTGAAGAAACTAAAGGTAAAGTAAATGTAACTAGTATGCCTTCTGTATCTTTAGTGTTAGACAGGTCAATGTTTAATGCTGGAGAAATAGAAAGTTTTAAAAAAGCCTTATTTAAAGGTTATAATGAATTAATGGGTAATAGATTATATACTGCACTTAACAGTACTATAAACCCATTAAGTAGATTAGTTAGAGAGACTTTAGTTACTTATCCTCCTAAGGAAAAACCTTCAGCTAAAGAATTAGCTAAAGGAGATTACATGAAAGTAACAAATCTTAATAAATTGTTTAGAGATATTATGGAGACAGTAGATCTTAAACTAGGTAAATCTTTTACTGATATGTTATTAACATTAGCTAGAGAATATGAAAACAATATGGATAAACCTTTTAGTACATTCATTAGAGAGTCTAACTTACCTGAAGTTGCTAATATAGCTAAAGTGTTAGGTTTACATGATACACATAGTAAAGCTAATAAGACATCTACATTAGGTCAGAATGTATCTATGATGAGTCCTGTAGAGTCTGCAGTTAACTGGTTAATAGATCAAAAACTAGAAGAAGGTAGTTACCCTGAAGAAATTAAATGGTTTCCTACATATGCATTTGTAAGGAATGCTAGATTACATGACTTAAACAGTTTTCTTAACGCTCAGTTAGAAAAGTTTGTTAGGGGAGCCATTAGATTAGGAGATCCTGTAACAATAGAAAAAGGAAGTATTGCAGAACAAGTTATGTATGCAGGTATAGAAGAGGTATTAGATGTAACTAAAGATGGTCAAACTGCAGAACAGGCTATAACAGAATTAGTAAACACTATTAAAGATTTAGATAAGAATAATAAAGATGATATATTTTATATCAAAGGTTTTGTTAATGCTATAGTAGAGGAGAAGGCTACAGAGAGAGCTTTATTAGATAAGATAGCTAGATTAATAAATACAGGTAAAGCGTTTAAAGGACAAATGCCTACTGAAGTATACAAAGCACTTATAGGTATAGCAGACTTAGTAAAAGCTAAAGATGAAAACACAATCAATACAACGTTTAATGTAGAACCAGATGCTACAGCTAGTGGGTTTTCTATTATGATTATGCAGAAACTAAATACAGCTAATCCAGAACAAAGAGCAGCATTAATAGAATTAGCTAAAGGTTTAGGTATATTTAAAAGAGATAAAGATACTAAAACAGTAAGAGATCCTTACCAATTAGCAGAAGAAGGTATTAAAAAAATATTAAACAATGAAACTAAATCAAATACAGAACTAGATTTCTTAGATGAAATAGATAGTGAACTTAATGAAGATACAGACATTGAAAACAAGAAAGAAAAACTAAAAGATTTATTAGATAGTGGTATATTTAGAAATTTAAGAGATATAGCTAAAATACCTACAGTGTCTCTTATATATCAACAATCAAAATCAGGAGCTAGAAGTTCAATAGCTAAAGATATAGCAGATACCTTAATTACAGCTTTAGAAAAAGGAGATGTAGAAGGTAGAAAAAAAGCAAATAAGTATGTAACTAAATTACTAGAAAATGAACATCTACCTGAAAACTATAATCCTTTAGAAGACTCAGCACTAAAACGTAAACTTATTAAAGTTTTAAAATCTAAAGGGCATATTCCTGAAATCTTATATTCTATTATCGAAGAAGAAGCTAAAGGTAAATATTTTGAGTCTTTTGATGAAAGAACTAAAGCTATGTTTGATGTAGCTAAGAATTTATCAACTAAGTTTAACATACCTTTAAAAATACTACCTGCTTTAACAGCAATAGATTTCCGTAATGGAAGAAGAAGAGCAGACTTTAAAGATTTAATGCAATACGGTATTCCTTTGATGAAAAGAAATAACGTTATAGAGGAAGTTATTGATGAGAATGGTAACCCATACCAAGTAATGAGAGTAGAAGAAGTGCCTTTATTTACTACATTCGGTACATTAACTACACACAGTACAGATGAAGCTATATTAGCTAAAGCAACAATAGCTACTAAAAAAAGAGTAGGTAAAGATTTTAATATATACGGTATTCAAGATGCAATAATTGCTGATCCTAATATAGCAGCTATATTCCAAGAAGAGTATATAAAAGCTACTAAAGATGTGTTATTAAATTATGACACTAAAGAAGAACTACTTAAATCTATGGAATTAATGGTAGCTGAAATAGAGAGTAGAAAATTAGAAGAGAAAGATAAAGAAAGTTTAAAAGCAGCTAAAACTTTTATTAATAATATTAAACAAGAAATAGCAGAAGGTAAAACACAAAAACAAACATTAATTGATTCTATGTTTGATGAGGATAGTAGTTATCTATTTGGGTTTGAAGTAGAAGCAAAACCTAAAAAAGTTAAAACTAAAAAAATACATAATGCTAAATCTAGATCGGGATTGTCTAAATGGATGGAGAAATTAAAAGACGAGTCAGAATTTATACGAAGAGTAGGGTATGAAGGTCTATTACCTGAGTTTAAAGTAGATCCTAACATGTCAGAAGATGCTAAGTATGATCCTACAACAGATACTGTATATGTAAAAGATAAAAAATTATTAACTAAAGAAGTGATAGAACACGAAATTGCACATGCAATAGTAAGTGGATATATAAATGAAAGAGCTACTAAAACTAATTTCCATGAAGTACACAATGTCAGAAATAGTAAAGATATAAACTTACACCATATTACAGTCGCTTTAGATTTACTAACTAAAACAATGAGTGATGACAATAGAATGCAACATATTAAGTCTTATGAAAAAGTACAAGATCAAATTAATGAATTTGTTACTTTATATACAACAGATAAAGATTTTAGAGATAAAGTAAATAACCGTTTAACTAAACATACAGAAAAGAGTAATAAGAAAAGACTAGGAAGTAATCTTGTAACTTATTTAACTAATATTGCGTTTAGGTTAAGAGCAGTATTAAAAGCTTTTATGAAAGGAGATTTTAAAAACTATACTGAAAGTACTAAGTACAAAAAAGATATAATGTTTAAAACTAAAAACGGAGAAGAAGTGTTTAATCTTAGTCCTGACTTATTAGCTAAATCTGTATCTTCTACTCTAAACAAAGGGTTTTTATATAGAGCTGTATCTTCTAAAACATCTAATGGTAGTGTTATGTACAAAGATAAGAAAGTAGATGAAATCTACAAGGACGATCATCAGAACTATACACCAAAGAAAAGGGTAGATGATAGAATTGAACAAGCTACTCTTATTAGAGCAAATGAAGCTATTAGAGCAGCTTTTGTTAATAAAGGAGAAGCATTAAGCGTTAAAGCTTTAAAAGAAATACATAAGAAACTTAAAAATAAGTTTCCTGTATATGCTACAGCTTTTGATAAAGTAATGGAGTTGTACGAAGAAAATACTCCTTTACAGAAGATACTACACTATACAAATATTAAACCTTTAGCTGATAGTAAAACTAAAAATGAATTACTATCTCTATATCAAAATATTATAGAAGATAGTAGTAGAATGATCGATGAAGGTATGGTTAGATTTGAAGAAGCTACCAAAAACTTAACTAAAGAAGAGAAGAGTTTATTAGATAAAACAGTTAATAAAGTACCTTTACATAGTTATTATGACTTACCTATAAACGTAAGAAATAAACCTATAGAAGAAGCTTTAGATATGTATTCTAATGACTTTAATAGAAGAGAGTTTGGGTTATTAGATGAAATAGCTGAAGTAGTAGTAAACAAAAAAGTAGGTAAAAACTTAGTATATAATACATATGAATTATTCGGTGATAACCATAATGCAGAAGCAGTAGTTACTTTATTAAGTATTAAGAAGTTAGCAGAAAAAGAAAAAACTACTACTGATAATATAAAACAGTTACTAGAACATAAAGACTTAAAAAACATACTATCTGATAATGCATTAGCTTTAAGGTCTTATACACATAAAGTACATAATAATAAAGGTAATACTAAATCATTAAGATATGTACATCAAACATTCAATAGGAAAGTAGCTAAAGAGAAAATAGAAACTAAAGTTATAACTAGAGATGAATTAGATAATTACGATTTAATTGAGGAAAATGGATGGAAGGTATTAAGAAAACCTACAGATACTACTATAGGAATTATATATAGAAAAGTTTATGATGATGTAACTACTAAAGGTATAGGAACAGATATTAGATACAACCAACAAGATGTTTATGTACCAGACCATATCATAATGAAGTATAAACGTAATCTAGAAGCTAATAATGTAGTTACAATAAACAGAGAGTCTAAGAAAGAAAGAAAGTTCAAAATAGTTTTAACTGAAGAAGAGGAGAATACTTTAGGTTATATGACTGATGCTAAAGATGTAGTTATTAGATCTACACAACATATGGCAACAGCTAACGACACTATAGTTATTAGAGATAGGTTATTGGAAGAGTCTTTAACTATGAAGATAGATTCTCTTAACGATCCTAGACTTAATAATCTATTGAATTTAATTAAAGCACAAGACATAGATCATCCATACTTTATAAAATTAGGTACAGATTTACATTATGAGGATTTACCTAAAGAAGTAAAACAAAAATATATCCTTAAACCTAAAGTATTATCTAATGTACAAAACTTTAATGAAAATGTAACATTAGTTAGAAAAGATATAAGCTATTGGTTATTAGGAGAAAAACAGGATAGTATCTTTAAATCTGAAAAATTAAGAATTGCTAGTAAAGTGTTTAAACATATAGTATCTAGTGCTAAGTTAGGTATGGTTATAGCTAACCCTAAGAAGATTGGAGCTGATATCATTTCTAATAATGAGTACTTAGCAACTATGGGAGTACCTGTAACTAAAATAGCTCAATACGGTCATAGAATTATGAAAGAGATGGGAACATTAGATGAAGTAAGATTAGATATGGTACTTAAAAGATATAAATATAATATATTAAGAGAGTCTAGTGGGTTTACTACAGAAGAGATTAGAAAAGCAGAGAAAGAATACTTAGAGGCTAGAGATAGATTTGATAACCATCCTATGGCTAACGCAGTTAAGAACGGGTTTATTAACTCTATTAGTTCAGATGTAATCAATAACTCATATACAGAGACTATATCAGGATTACAAGCTGATATCGAAACAGTATTACAAAAGTTATTATTAGATAAGAACGGTAACAATACTCTAGTTGCTAAGGGTATAATGAAGTTAGCTAAGTTTGGTTATAATTTAGAAGAAGTGTTAGGAGGAATAGCTAAACCTTTAGGTAAATTTGAAAGCACTAAAATATTTGAAGAGAGGTTGAAAACTGCTATGGAACACATAGCTAAATATAAGAAAGAAGATGATGTAGTATCTTATGTACAACAATTCTTATTGTCTCCTAAATCAGAAATTGTAAAAACAGGTGTAATGATGAATGACTTATCAGATATTGTAGCTAAAGAAACTTACTGTAGACATCTAAGAGATGTAGGAGTAAGCCATAAAGAAGCAGTAGTTAAAGTTATACAAGCATTTCCTGACTATAAAGAAGAAATGCCTATAGAGATAAAAGCTTTATCTGATTACGGTATTTTAATGTTCCCAGCTTATTGGATGAGAATACAAAAAGTAGTTTATAATATGGTAAAAAATAGATTATTATCATTTGGTATAGGAGAGATTGCTTATAATGCTTTAGGTATAGAAGACCAATCTATATTTAATAGTAATATATTTAGTAAATACGAACTTATAAATAATCCATTCGATTTAGTAAATATAAATGCAGTTATACCAACTAAATTGAATCCTCTTTAATAATAAGAGGATTCTTTTAGTGATATATAAGTAATTGTAAATATGATTGCTGCAATAGAAATAGGTAGAAGTAAATAAGAAGAATAAAATGTAACTATAAGTGTTATCATAATAAATATGGTAATAGCTATAGCTTTAAGTAGTGTAAATATTTTATTCACTACTTTCCCCTATCAGTCTATCAAACTCTCCTCTTAGTTTTACTAACTCTTTAGTACAATTATCTATATCTAATCTAATCTCATAAGCTACAGCTGGTGTATGAGCATATTTATTTTTAAGTTTATCTTCTAATTTTATAATATAATTAGAAATATCTGTAATCTTATTTTGTAATTCTTTTAGTTCCATACTACTCCTTTGATTTACAACGTTTATCTTTAATAAACTGTCTAAGTAATTCAACAATATCGCATTCTTCAGCAATACCATCTAAACTGATGTATAACATACCTTTAGTCTCAAGTACATAATCAGATCCATCATCGTAGAATTTAGGTATACCGTATTCTACAGTAACTGTATCTTTGCCTTTTAAAAGCATATATGAAAACATTTCATATGCTTCATTTGTTTGATATATAGCATCATACACCTCATCAGAGGTAGTATAATGATATTCAAAATCGATATTATTCATAGTAATCCCATATAATGTTTTGTGTTTTATCTTTATCTATATCTACATGGATAAAATTCTTTCCAATTCCAATTCTATTAAACCCTACAAATAGTAATGCTTTTAAGATAGTATACCTATCTTTTATAGTAGCAGTTCTGATATCTGCAGCTAAGCCTTTTAAGTGTGATGAGTTAGGAGAACCTCCTATAGACTTATTATGTTCTTTACATCTATAACCACTATTGACATGGAAAGGTATTCCTGCAATATCTCTAGCTTTATCAAGTTTTTGTAACAGACTCTCATCCATATCGCATTGTCCACAACAAGGACAATTAAATTCTTCTAGTTTAAAATGTTTTAATTTCATGTAGCTCCTTTAGTTAAAATCGTTTGTTTCTACGGTGTATATTTTAGGTAGATTACTTATCATACCTGTTAACTGCATACCTAATGAGTCTTCTAAGGTATCTAATTGATCATTCTGTCTAAGTAAATTTTTATAGTCATCTGGTAAAATAGATAACATTGCTAAAGATAAAATCCTAAATTCAAGTAAAACATCTTTAGCTAGTCTTAATGTTAATAAATGCATAAGACTTCTTAAGTTAAAACTAATTTGTCCTTTAAATTTATAAGCTTCTGGTAAAATATATTTTACTCTATCATTACTAAAACCTGATACCACTAGTCTTCTTAAATTTTCTAGTGCTTTAATACTGTCATGGTTTACTGCGTTATAAACTGTATTGTTATCATCTTTAATCATATACAGGTATTTAGCAGCTCTTTTATAAACTTCTTCTCTACCTTCAATCCATGTAAAAGGTTTTTCTTTTTTTAACTCTTTAAGTGTATATCTCGTAGATTTAATAGTAGGACTAACACCAATTCTATGTCTACTCAGTTCTTGTAACAAAGCTCTACTCGCTTCGAACTCAAATACAATAAGACTATGTTCTAAAACACTTTCATGTTTAAACTTAAACCCTACTCGTTTGATTAAATTATAATCTTTTTCTCCTATATGTGTTTGTAGATTAGCTCCACAATCTTTACATATACTTGTTACATTACATCCATACACACTAAGCGACTCTTCTAACTTGTTTGAACCACAATATGGACATTCTGTACCCATACCACCTAACCAATAACTATCTGCTTTATTAGTGGTATCATGACTTTGTCTAATACCGTTACTAATAAGCCATAAAGGGCTTGTGTATAATAATTTTACACTCATTCTTTTTCCTTTTCTACTTCACTAGGAAGTTTAATTTTTTTAAGATTACGCAGATCTGATTTTATTCTCCTAATGATCTCTTTATAATGTTTTTCATGCTCTGAGTTTGTTTCTAGTAATTGTTCATAAATACCTAATTGATATTCGTGTTCTCTAAATTTGTCTTCTTTTTCTATCCAGTCAGGAAACCATAACTTTTTCATTAACACTCCTTTATATATAGTCTAATATGATTTCAAATAAGTCGTATTTACTTAACCTATTTAAAGTAGTTTGGTAATTGTGTTTTATATAGTCATCTAAACACTCTTTATTCTTGACTTGGGTTTTTATCCATTTTCTCACGATCTCTTTATTAAAACCGTTAAGAAATAAAAAATACTCATCAGTAGCTTTAATATGGATTACTTTATCGTTTAAAAATATTTCACCATCTAAAGGTTTTGGAAATATGTCTTTAGATGTCCATATAAGATCATCTTTATTAAAAGTACTTAACGGGCAAGACTTGTTTTTAGCTTTAAATACTCCACAATTATAGTGTATCCAATAATCTAATTTACCTCTAACACTTTGATAGTTTTCAAGAGTTGATTGTATTATCATTTTCTATAAACCTCAAATAGTCTTTAACTAAGTAATCGACAGAATCAAGTTCTTTAGCACTTTTAACTAAGATTGTAGGTACTTTAATAAAAGTATTAGTATACTCAACTAAATCCAATTCTAAAGACTTTAACCATCTGTTATAAAATCCAGGCTGGTATAAACTTTTACCTTTTACCATCGTACCTTTAATTCTACCTATAGTAACATCTTTAAACACATTTTTAAGTATTAACGATAAAGTAGGAATATACTTATCATATGTATTATATTTATCAATAGGGATTTGAAGCTCTACTAACTTTAACATTACTACATTTGAATTAAAAGGTATAGCTTTATCTATCTTATATATAAACTTATTTATAGAGTTTAACTGCTGTGTTGTAAATCTTACATTAAATAGTTTTAAATCTGAAAGCATGTCTTATCCTTTAGGTTCTATTAAACCCAATTCTTCTAACTTATGTATAGTTCTATGGTGTATCTGTACTGTAACTGATAAACCTCTAATACGTTTCCAAATAACATATACTGAGTTATTGTTAGTTTGCTTGTATCCTGTAAAATCCTTATTCTTAAATAGTAAGTGTTTATTGCCTTTTATGTCATAGAAAGGGGTAGGAATTGTACTATTTACAAACTTCCTAGCGTCTTTAGCTAATCCTTGTCTAATACTAAGCATATAACTCCTTTAGCGTATCTTCACTACATTTCTTTATATCTTCCAGTACTTTTATTATATCTTCCTTATTAGTTTCTAAATCTTTAAACTTATAAACTTTAGAAGATAATAATCCTTGTAAGAATACTCCAGCAACCATATCACTAGATACAGTTACTCCTTTAGGAGCTGCAGGAGCTTCAAACAAAGCAAACACTTTACTTAATAAATCTTCTGCTATAGTTTTAGTTTCCATTACTTTATCCTTGCTTTATTGAAATCTGCTTTATATAAAGTTGATTTATCTTGACTTTTATTTTTTAACCATTTCTCTCCTGGATGTTTTCCTCCACTCATCCATCTATGTCTTTGAGCTGGGTCTTGTTCTCTTGAACTAATTTCTTTAATTGTCTCATTTAATGTACTTTCTGGATTATATCCCATCTTTCTAATTTCTCCTACAGCAATGACAATGATATCATTTAATGCATCTAGCATTTCTGTATTATCATTATTTAGATCAGCTTCTTTAAACTCTTCTAATTCTTCGTATAGTTTACTGTATGCTTGAGTCGGATTAAAACTTAATCCGTATCTTTCTTCATTTAACTCTACAATTTTATTGATAGGATCTACTTCTACTTGTAATTCATCTGCAATTTGTCTTAATACCTCAGCATCCTTTTCATTATCTGCTTCTTCATTGTAATCAGCTAAATCTCTTAGTTTGTTAATCATTTCTTGTCTATTCATTTATTCTCCTTTTATAGTACTAGTCGTTTAATATTAGCCATTAAAGCATCTCCACCGTCTCCTATTTATTACAAATTCCCATATCAGGCCATCCAGCTTTAATTGGTCCTATATCACCTTTATATTCAACATAACCTTTTGAAATCATTATTTGTCCTTTTTTTACTTTACTTCTCTATAACCCATTTATAACGCATTATGTCATCTTGTGTAAACACATAAGGTTTAACAAAGATTTTTTGTGTTATAGGACAAATATCAACAACATCGATATGGGCTTCATAATCCACTTCCGTACCTTCTTCAAATACACCTAATAAAGGCGGTCTGTTTACCTTAAATTTACTTCCTGGCACATAAATTAAAAAACTATCTTTCCAGAGCTTATGTCTCACTCTGTAACCTAATTTCAATAATTCTTTTGCTTCACCAATACTAAAGTCTCCATCTAATGATTTGTATGGTTTCATTGCTCTGTTGCTAACAAACCAACAATCTGGATTCTCTGCAATAGGTTTTTCATCATTATGTATCTCGTCTATACTATTTATATTTCCCATAATTACACCAACAACATCTCCTGATAATGCTTCCGCGATAGCAGGCTTATCTGCTTTTGAAACACTAATAAAGTCATATTTCTTTAGTAGATTATCTAAATCTAATCTTGTTACTTCTAACCCTGTGTGTATTTTTCCGTCTCTTAAGTACTGTTTTATCCTCATATTAAACCTTTATAATTCTTCTTGATACAACTATTTCCATATGTTTTTGATTCTTTCTCTATTTCCACATAGCCTTTCTCAAAAGCCTCTTTTGGACTCCAACTTTTATAACCATCTTCGTATTCAACATAATACCCTTCTTGTTCGTCTTTCCCTACATCATAATCTCTAACATATCCCCAATGACCTGCCTCATGATATTTCATTGGTTTTGCTTTTACTACTTTAATAGACCTATACTCTTTTAATTCATCCATTTTGTAATCCTTTTTACTTTTTACTTTTTAAACTCAATACTTAACATTTAGTCAATCTTCTAATTCTCTATATGTTTCTATAAGAAACTTATCGTCTGGAAGTGGGTAAGACAGATAATTAGTGTATGAAGTTCCTTTTCTACAACCTTTTGTAGTAAATGTACAATCATTTTTCGCATCATAAAATCGAATAACTTTATCCGTTTCTGGTCCATTCCAGCATATAATTAACTGTTTATCATGTAACCCTCTTACTGGATTGTAAGCTACATCTTGCCAATAGTCGTTAGTATGTTCAAACCACTCTTCAGACTCATAACCTATATAATAAGGTGAGTCTGGCATTTTAAATACTACTATTCCTTGTTTAGGTCCTGTAAATTTAACTATAACCTCTTTACTTGTTCCTTTATTAGCAACTTTGAAAATAGGATAACTAAACTCTGACTTAACTCTATATTTAATACCAGGAGTCCATAAACAATGTGCAGTTACCAACCATTTTTTTAAATATTTATTATAGTATTCAAACACTGTAGAAGGTTTATCAATTTGCAATTTCCTTAATTTAGCATGCTTATCGTTTACTATATAATGACAATTTTCACTCCAGCTACAATCTTCAAACCCTATTTTAAACCATTTATTATTATTATTAAATTTACACTTAACCCATAGTTTGGGTTCATTTGGATTTTTTAGCCATCTTTGTATTTCTTTCTTATGTTCTTTTAACACTTTATTCTCCTTTAATTATATAATAAACATTAAGATGTTTATTATTTTGTGAATTTTCAATAATTGTACTAACTTTAAAGTTTTTAACTAACTCTTTATAAGCATTAGCGATATTATTAGATAAATTATCGTTTATACTAAATTGGTACTTTATATAATTTTTATCTTTAATAAAGTTATTTACATCTCCTAACCAAATTGTATAATCTACTAAACTTTTACTACTACAATGACTAACTCCAATTAAGTTTGAACTATCGTGTTCTTTTTCAGCAAGTTTCCAAATCTTTGGAATATCTTTAATACTGTATACTTTATATAGTTTTTTACTTTTCATCTTATATCCTTTAATTTTAAGTAGAATAAATTACTGTTCAATTAACCTATCTACATTATGTTCTTTCTATAGTTATTTTATACCTTTTAACTTCTTCTATTTTATGTTCATATTCATTATAAGGATCATATTTCTCATCTTTATTAAGTAATTCTAAATAATCTATACAATCATTATAAGACCCTACAAACATAATAGTGATATCTAATATTTTAGCTGTTCTAACTATCGCGTAAATTCTCATTACTGTTACCTTCAACCCATTCTCCGTTTTTTCTTATAACTTGAATTGTCTTAACATCAGTTACATTTTCAGTCTTTTCTAACTCATCACAAACTAATTTAGCATATGCTGATAAATCTCTCCATGAGTCTAAATAATAAGGATCTCCATTTAAAATTCTAGCTAGTTTATGGATAATCATATCTAATCCTTCCATAATAACCATATTAGCTTCTCTTCTTTCTTTATCTAACTTTAAATCTGTATATACTTTATTTTTAATACTTTGACTTATTTCTGCAAATGAAGAGAAAGAGCCGTATCTTTTTCCTCTCTCTTCTAATAACTTTTCTGTAGTCTTATTCATTATCTTCTCCTTCGTATACTTCGTATACATTTAAACATAGCATATCATCTTTAATATACTTTTCTTTATCGATTACCATAAACACTAAACCATTACACTCTAGCTCTTCTAACAGAGCATCTAAATACTTAGTTTCTGTTTTATACAATCTTACTTCCCCTAATCCTGATAAGGCTACTACATATATACTATCTTCCATACTTCAACCTTTCTTTAAAATCCTTAGGAATATCTTTATTAAGTTTACCTAATAAATAGTTTACACCATCAGACTCATTTAAAGCTACTTGCAAATTAGATGTATTTACATATTTACTAACCCAAGTACAAGGATTGTTTATCTTATCAGTTAAAGGGTTTAAACCTAAAGAACCCATTAGTTTATACATATTGTAATCAATATACTTTTTTAGTATCTTATCATTTAAACCTAGTAAATTAATTATCTTATCTTTAGGGAATAGGTAATCAACCCACATATAATCTAATTCTCTAGCTAAACTATAAGCTTTATAAACCCAAGGTTCTAAATCTTTAAATATTTGAATATACTCAGGGTCTTTTCTAAGTCTATTAAGCAAGTAAACCGTCATAGCTAAATGGTTAGACTCATCCATATGGATCTTACCTATAGTTTTAGCTGAAGACTCCATCATACCGTTTTCACTGAATGCATAAGTAGTTACGAATGATGATTGAAACATTCCACCTTCTAATATGTTTAAGGTATATAATGCTTTAACTAATAACATTTTATGGTATTCTTCATTATATTCTACATGACCTACTAATACTCTTTTTGCATTATACTCATAAATTTCATTAAACATATCAGTAAGCAATCTACCTCTTTTAAGTATGTTTTCATTAACCATAATATCATCAAATTCATTAGTTGAATTTAAAGGCAATGCTTTAATAATCTCTGCATATGATTGAGTATGGATATCTTCTTGAAAAGCATGTACTGCCCACCAACTCTCTAGTTGAGGGTTAGTTGTAATAGGTTTAAATACTTCACTAACACTTCTTTCTGCTACTGAGTCTAACAGGGTTTGAAATTTAAGGTTTTTAACAAATAGTTCTTGTAATTCTGATTCCATAGTATAATAATCTACAGCATCTTGTGTATAACTAAAGTCATGTTTAAACCAAGTAAGTCCTAAAGCTCTATCTGTTGTCTTTAAAATCCATTGTTCGATAGCTAGATCAAGTCTAACTATATTCCTACCTTTACCAAAGAACAAAGGTTCTTTAGTAAAATCTATTATGTTATTATCAAATATCATACTTCACATCCTCCACTAGAACAACTAACCTGTTCTGTCATGTTGTCTTTTACATAAGTATTATTATAATACAAAGTTTTAATACCTAACCTTTTAGCTAAAAACATATCTTCCATCAAGTCTACAATTGGTACTTTACCGTCTTCATATAGCTCAGGATTATAAAAGGTATTAGCACTAATTCCTTGATCAATCCAATCTTGTACGACTGCAACATGTTTTAGAAAATCTCTAGTTATATCTTTTCTACTAAACGCGTAATCATACTTATCTGCTAATCTAAGCCCTTCTGGAGCAAATTGGACAATAGGATCTTTCTTACTACCTTTTACAGTAACGATGTCTCTAATAGGCTCTATACCACTAGTACTATTAGATATTACACTACTAGTTTCACTAGGAGGTATCATTGATAAAGCAGCATTAGCTATACCAAACTTTTTAGCTTTAGTTATAAGCTTATCCCAAGGTAGTCTTGATCTTTCAATAGGGTAAGGTACTTTACCTTCACTAATTATCTTAGTTTTGTTAGCCAATTTACAAGACTTATCAAACTCCTTAGCATACTCAATAGAAGCATTTACTAAACCATACTGGAAATATTCCATCCATTCATCTAAAGTTTCTAATGCTTCTTTATCTCCGTATTTCCATCCATGTTTAGCTACCCAATAAGCATGATTAGCAAAACCAATACCTAATGAAGCATAAGCATCTACAAAAGCTTGTCCTCCTGCAGTAGGTTGTTCTTGTCTATGCATAATCTCATTTAATCCATAAACTAAAAGCCTAGTTATTGAAGGTAACTCAGTGATATCCACATTAGCTTGATTGATATTAGCTAATATACAAATACCTACATTAGGCTCTTTTGATTCCTCACTAATTTCCGTAATAGGTTTAGTAGGACTAATAAATTCCATACAGATATTAGATTGAGTAATAGGTTCTGTATAAGGAGTTCTCTTATTAGCTTCATCTACATTAAATACATAATATACTCCATTCTCAAACCTTTCAGTTAGAAACATTGTAAGTAAATCTAATGCTTTAATTGTTCTATGTTCTTCTTGAGTACTAGCTTCAATACCCTCATAAACTCTTTTAAACTTTCCATAATCATTACTATCAAAAGCTTTCTGTAATTCAGGGTACTTTCTTACACTCAACAAAGTAATATACCCATCTTCTAAAACTCTATCATAGAATAATTGATTAAACTTAATAGCATATTTAAGATCGTTAATCCTTTTAGCTACATCTGTTCTAGGAGATTTTAAAGCTAAAATACTCTCTATCTCTGGATCAAAGAAATTTATATACGCTACTGCTTGTCCTCTTCTTCCGTTTTGAGTAGAAGTTTGAATTAAAGCATCTAATGCTTTTAACAACGGAATTTTACCTCCGTGTGTAATTTGTCCTTTTTTAACTTTATCTCCTATACTTGAAATGCTAGACACATCTACACCTATACCTGCATTAGCTACTGTATGTTTTACAACAGCTTTAAATCCTGTAGTCCAACTAGATATACTATCTCCTATATTTAAAGCTACACAACTTGCATAATTAGTATTAGTAGTTCTTAAAGCTTTCATCATAGGAGTAGGTAAAGATACTTTAAAGTTGCTTAATGCTTTATACATTTCAATTACATACTGTAATCTTAATGTTTTAGGTTTTATATCTAAAAACATATCCATAGCAATAGTCATAAACATGACTTGAGGGTCTTCTATTACACCTTTAATCATATACTTATCTTTTAAGTACTTAAGACCAATATAACTAAAATTAAAATTATTTTCGTATTCAATTGCTTTTTCTAACATAAGTATTTCTTCTATTGAATAATCAACCATTAATGATTTTTTATAATATTTATAATATGTAAACTTACTTAAAACATCTAAAAACCTTATAGGTTCATGTCCTTTATACACATTCTTATATATGTCAGACATTAACAACCTTGCAGCAACTTTATCGTAATCTGGGGTTCTAGCTGAAACCATATCAACTATTGTTTTAATTACCTTTTGATGTATATCTTCTGTTTTAATACCGTCAAATAAATGCAATTTTAGATTAACCTCTATATCGGATGGACTAACATCAAGACCTTCACATGCCCAACTAATAGAGTCTGAAATCTTACGTATATTTAGTTTCTCTATTGAACCGTCTCTTTTTACTACTTTCATTCTTTTAAATCCTTATTGTAATTCCGTATATATTTATCAATAACCAAATACTATTTAATACTATTAATCCTTTACTTTTTATATCGATCCCATATAGTATAAAAGAGGTACAACTAATAGTATAAATAATAAATGGTATAGCATTAGTAATACCACTAGCTAACATAAAAGAAGCCGTTATACCTGTGAGCACTCCTAACCATTCATAGATAAACCTACGGTTAATTGTTATCCTCATTATCATATCCTTCTGGTAATAGGTCTATAATTGTATCTAAACTTTTTATATTTTCTTCTAATTCTTTAATAGTAGCTTGATGGTAAACTGCTATAAAACTATATTTATCTGGTATATCTGACCATTTATTTAATTCTTCCAATCTACTTATGTTTAAACTATCTCGTAAGAGATTTAACTCTGTACGAGTAGTCCTAGAGATAGGATAAACTATAAGGTCTTTAGTTAGACTTACCATTTTTCTGTTCCCTTTTAGGCCTAATGGTAATTTTGTTATTAGCTCTTTTATCTACACATTTAAACTTACTTTCAATAACTCTAAGATGTTTTCTAAAGTTTACGCTATCTTTTTGCATGTTAAAAGTTCTAAATCTAACTCTTCTAGACATTGCTTTATTGTACTTATTCTTTTTAAGTAGTCTAATAAGTTTATTAACTTCTTCTAATTGTTCCTGTAAGATAGAAGAATAATCTTCTAATCTTGTTAATTCTTTACTAGTAGTCATTATTTAGCTCCAAACTTTTTAGCACCAAATGAAGGTTTAGTCTTTTCTGCTTTAGATGCTCCACCAGGGATATCACCTTTCTTTCTACCATTAGCAATCCATGCTTCTACTACTTCTTTAGTTAAACCGTCTTTATAAACATCTTTTACATAATTTTTATCTTTTTCAATTTGTTCTGGTTTTTCTACACCTTTAAGAATCTCTTCTGCTGTAAATCCATCAGTATTATAGAAACCTCTAATTACTTTCTTCTCAGTAATTGAACCTTGATAGATACCGTATTCCATAATAATTTTTACTTTACATTCGATATCTGATAAGTCTTCTAATAATGCTACATCTTTTAATGCACCTTCTTTACCTATAGGTAATTCACCATCAACAGAGTCTTCAACTTCTTCAATATCTGCTATTACTAATAATTGGTTAAAGTATTTAGCTGCAAAGTTTTCACTACCATCTCTATTTGTTAATCTTAAGTTACCGTATAATACTTGTTTTTTACCTTCATAATCAATATAGAAATCTACTACCATTGAACCTTTAGGATCTCCATTTAAAAATGCTGCTAAAATGTTAATATCATAAATACCTGATTTGTTAATTACTTTACTTTCTGCTCTGTCTTTTACTGCTTCTTCTGTTCTTTTTGCTTTAAAAAATGCCATGTCGAATTCCTTTTTACTTTATTTATAAATATAGCTGAACAGTTTATAAGGACTTATTCAGGTCCTATAAGTTTATATTATAAACTCCACTCTTCTGCTTCTTCATTAGACTTTTCTAACAATGAGATATGCTCATTTATATCAAATTTATCAATCTCAATATGGTCTGGTAATTCATCATGTAATGTTCTACAAGGGAACTTAGCTGTTTTAAAATGTACAATTCTTTTAGAACCTTTAAGTTCTATATAAACTGCTTCATCTACTACTGACAGCCAACTACCGTTTTTACCAAACGAACCTGAACTGTGTATTTTATAAGTCATAGTATCTGCATCATATTGAGTATGAGCTGTAAATACTACATTGATACCTGATTCTGCAATACTCTCTAAGAAAACATTCAATTCTAGGATATCTTTACCTAGATTCTTATAAACATCAAAACCTCTAAATTTCTCATTACAATACTTTTCCATATTATTAGTTAAGTGTGTAATAGAGTCGATTACAATAGTTTTAGGAGGTTTACCTATCTTAGCTTCATATGCTGCTACTTTTTCTTCAAGTGTACTGATAAAATCATCCATCCCATTATACTCACTATATCTATAATGGGGTACTTTACCTGTAAATGCTTTATTATCTGTACTTACAACTAATACGTCATTAATATGACTAATAAGTCTAGTTTTACCTGATCTTTCAAACCCTACTACTGCAAGTTTAATACCTTTACTCATTTACTTTCCTCCTTTAATCTCATTGACTTATACAATAACGGTATAAGCTCTGGTTGTTCTCTTTGTTTAATAACTGTTTCTGCTATTAACTCTAGAGTATTGTCAATCATTTCCCAATCGTCTGCTTGAATTTGTTTATCTACTATAAAAGTTCTTACTCCCATAGTTTTAGTAGGTTGTACAACATAAACTAATCTTAACCAATTTATATCTTTACCTTGTTTTCTTAAAATCCATGCATAAGCCATAAGTTGGATTAAGTAGTTAAAAGGTATAGTATCTCTAGGTTTTTTACTTGCTGTTTTATAGTCAATTATCATATCGCCTTTAATAGCATCAATAGTTCCACCTACATAAATATCCTCTTTAACTTTATGCCATACTGCTTTCTCTACTTCATCAGGTTTACCTTTCTGAATAAGATATTGATTTACTACAGCTTCAGCCATTTCAGGGTATAATCCTTTAATCTTAGCTACATCTAAATCTTCGCCTATAAGTTCTGCTTGTTCATCAATATACACATCAATCTCATCTTTAGTTATAGATTTATTTAATGCAAATAATTCTGCAACTTTATGTACAATAGTTCCTAATACTGTACTAGTACTACCTATAAAGTTTTTCTCTCCTAGAAAGTTTTCTCTATACCAAACAGAAGGGTAAGAAAAGAACTTATCAATTTGAGACGGACTAATCCTAAATCCGCATCCTTCTATTTGAATATCGTTATAATCAAACTGCATGAGCTAATACCTCAATACTTACAATTCTTGTTATACCATCTAAAAACTCACAGATAGGAATAGAGTTGTCTGTACTATCTACTAAATCAGTAGTAAAGGCAAATGCTGCTTTAGTTTTGTTATATGTAATATTATAGATCTTTTCTCTAACCGTTATAGGATCTATTTTACCTGTTTCAGTATCTAAATCTCCCAGTACTACTTTTACTAAACTCCCGTTAGTTATAGGATCTCCATATTTATCAATTAAACCTATTTCCATATTAATCTCCTTTACCCGTTCTAATTGCAAATGTTAATATCATGAATGTTATACCTGTAATTATAGGCAATTCTACATGTCCATTAGTAAAATATAATGGTCCTGTAAACCATTCTATTATCCAACCTAATAGGTAACCTACACCAAACCTAAGTACTACCATTACTCCAAATACTAGTACAAGTAATAAGAATACTCCTATTAAAGTAAATACGTCTTTTAACGATTCTTTCATAATTCTCCTTTTATAATGTCTGATATTTCTTCTTCAGATATGTTGTGTTTTAATTCAAACACTTTAGCCCAACTATTACCTATTTCTAGGTTAGCTTCATTATGTACTATTTGATTTTCTAAGAAATCTTTTTCCATAATAGGTATTAAAGTATCATTTAACCATTTTATAGCTTTAGCATCTTTTCTAACTATAAAATATATAGCATCATAAATTGTAGATGTAATGAATATATCATTACTGTATCCAGCTTTATCGATTTCACTATATAGTTTTTCTATAGTTAATAAAGTTAATATAGACCAGAATTGACTACAAGCATTAAATAACGTTCTAGCTTCTCCGTCTATATCACTACTATAAATCCTACAACCTAAACCTAAATGTACATAACCTTGTTCTTTAGCTCTAGCTATAACCTCTTCTCTAAACTCTGTAATTAAAGGATACATTTCATTATGATAAGCATTAAAGATTGCTTCTGCTTCTTCTAAACTACATTTAATAGATGCAGCTACTTTAGCTGGAAATGCTCCATAACTTAAACCAACATGTATGTTCATATATAGACGCTACTCTATATACCGTTCTCTTATGAACTGCTATATATCACTATATAGATCAGACTATATCATCATCCCAGAGGGATGCCTACCGTTTCGAGTATCAATCGCTTATACTCTACTCTCTTTCGAGATAGTCGTTGAACGGGTCAGGTTTTCAAGTCTTAAACATAATTAAACTTATGCGACTATCAATTACCTTCTTTCGCTGCTGATTGTCCATAACTTATAAATTTTTAGGGGTCGCTAAGTCATTTCTGCTTAGTATCCTATTATAAGATTGACTGGAGTTCCCAGCAATTAGATAGGTTATTCGACATACATTACTGTATGAAGACGCTTGTATGTTAACGTAACTGGTTTACCCTGCTGTCTAATAACTTTAGCCTCTTTATTACCTTCATCTACTAACTTCTTTAGTTTCTTAGCTGCTTCTTTATTGTCTGTATAAGGACCTATTAAAGCTTCTACTTCTTTAGGAAAATAATAAGTAGCTCCTAAACTATGTCCATCAATACCTTCAGTAAACACTGCAATCTTGTTAGGGTCTTTAGATAAGTTAGCTATAACCCTATCCTCGCGATCAGTTACGACAGACGCTACTCTGTCTCTCCAATTTCTTGGAGTGTCGGACTATATCTTTATCTTCAGCTTTACCTGTTAAGATAGGTACCGTTTCGAGAAGTCAATAGCTTACTTCCCTACTCTCCGTATGGAGATAGTCTCTGCACCTTACTTAAATTCCCAAAAATATCCTCCAGCGTGTTTTCGTAAACCTCGTAAAACTTTACTAATATTTTGATAAGCAATTCCAGTAATCTTATTAGCTTCTCTTGCTGATTCAAACTCTGCAATAACATCACCAGTAGCTAAATCTACTTGTCTTATAGTTTTTTTACTTGCTTCACCTGGTTTACTTAACCCTAGTTTAATAGCATGTCTTGTATTCTCTCTTGGAGTTACCCATTCAAGATTACTTAATTGGTTATTTTCTTTATTACCATCGATGTGATTAACATGTTTATACTTTTTAGGGTCTGGATTAGGAATAAACGTCTCCATTAAAAGTCTATGTATAAATTTATTAGATCTTTTTCTAGTTATAGGATGTACTAAAGTAACTAAATAATAACCAATATGTTTATCTAATACCCATTTCAATTTAGTCCATTTATTCCATATTTTTCCTGTTTTAGGTTTATATTTAGTATATACATTTCCTGTATTATCTATTTTATATATACCATCATAACCGTCAATCAATCTCTCTATCATTATCTATCCTTTGTATTAGTGTAATCAATTATGATTATACACTAAAAGAGGATAGAAAGCAATAGGGAATTTAAGTCTTGGCTCAGGATTAGCATATCTTACGACTTAGCTTTCCCTGAATTAAATACCATTGTTACCTAAATATTTCTATTTAGGACCCCCAATATGTTAAGGGCTGAGTAGTCTATAGTAGCTACTAAAAATCCCTCAGGTGCAATAAAACATTCCTTTACAGGTTTAGCGTATAACGATCCTGTAGAGGGCATATTAAGTAAATTAGGACGATTACTAGTAGGTCTAAAAGATTTAGCACCAAATAGCTTTAAATTACCGTACAATACATTATCTATACTATAGCTATAGAAAGCTTTAATAAAGTTATTCTTTATAATAGCACTAAAACTATAATCAATAAATGCTTGTACTACAGTAACCAATTCTTTATCTTCTGAATAAAGTACAAGTAATTCTTCTAATTGATTTCTACCCCAACTAGCTTCTCCTGTATCTTTACTGAAAGCTAAAGGTTCTATGTTTAACCATTCAAAGAATGCTTTCTTTTGAGTACTTGAACCTGGGTTAAATTTAGGTACTAAATCGTCCATAGTAACTTGTTCTATCTTATCCTCTCTAGGCTTATTCCAAATCTTTACTTTATCTTCAGCTAAGTTATTCATAGCTAAATCAGCTAAATAAGAACTAATTGTATCACCTCCATATACCCATTGCAGTTCTACGTCATCTATGTAATCAATTAAGTTTTTAAGATCTTTTTTAGTCCACTTATCTTTTACTAAATCAAGTCTATTTAATTCTACCAATCTAGCATTAACTGCATAAGTTCTATGTACCATATTCTTATGATTATAAGATTTTAAATAGTATTCTTTAGTCCTCATAGATTTAGATACTTCTTCTTTGTATTCTTTATACTTTTTAGGAAACATATATTTTCTAAAATCTTGAATAAGTTTACTATTAGACAAAGTAGTGTCTACTTCTTGAATAACATTATCTACTACTTCTTCTAACTTTACAACCTTATCCATATCTAAATGAATACCTGTTTCCATAATCCTTATAAAGCTACTAATTAAGGGTTTAACTACATTTTTATAGAAATATGCTTTATCTGTTTCACTAGGGTCATAATCTAAAGGATGAGGTATAGGAAGTAAATCAATTGGATTTTTGCTCATTTATAGCCTCCTGTAATTGTTCCCATAAGTAAAATGTAGCTGCTCCATCTATTGCACAATACCTAATAAAATTAGGATCTTTATAGTTTACTACATTATAGGTTTCAATAAGTTCCCATCTGTGATCATAGTAACCTCTCATTAGCTCTTTTAATCCTGTTTTAGCTCTAAAATCACTTGCATCATTTATAAGAGTTTTAGCTAATAATTGAGTATCTTCTATATTAGAAGGGATTCTATTAGTCCTGTTATATACTAATTTTAAATCAAATGTAGCATTATGGATAATAACTTTATTTTTAAAGTCTACTAACCATCTCATAATCATCTTTTCAGTTCTCGGAGTATACGCTATACATACAACAGCTTCATCTCTAGATAAACCAAAAATAAAGTGAGTAACTTTAACAATTTTAGGGTTAGATAATCCATCACTATTAGCTACTTGATTTAAAAATACATAAGTACCATGATCTAACTTATCAGGATCCTTAAGTAGTTCTTTAGCTTCTTTTATTTCATCTTGAGAATACAAAGACTGAGTTTCACAGTCATATGTAATTACTTCTCTATCTTTAATAGAATCTAAAAATCTAGATATAGAATACGGAGTAGCTAATACTCTATATTTTACATCAATCATTGTACTACCCTACCGTGTTTAATCCTATAACCTAATTTAATAGCTCTTGATCTAATAGCTGCTTCAGTTCTACCTATCTTCTTAGCTAATCTAGTTACCGATTGTTCACTAGCTTTACCTTCCTTAGCTGCATAATGTATTTGATTATCCTCAATAACAGTCCATGCTTTATTTTTAGTTACAGGAGTAGATCCTTGTAATTCTTCCAATAATTGTTTATCTTCTACTGCTTTAGTTTGTTTAAAAGGTTTACTTGTTTCTGTATGAGAAAGTACTATTTGTTTTTCTACTTTACTATTGTTTTTTTCTTGTAAATAAAGCAGATACTCTTCTGCTTCTTTACCTGTTAATTTAATCTCTAACATTATTACTCCTTAACAAACAAGTCCTAATTCTTTTTGTAATTTAGCTTGTTCTTTTTTCGTTTCTTCTCTTCTTATATACATATTTTTAACAATTTCTAAATTCTCTACCATACCTTTATACTTCGTTGACAGTAAAGTTTGTAATACGTCAAAAGTTACACTGTTAGTAGAGATAAGTATATCTTTAACTGAAGGTTTTCCGTTAATAGAAACTTCTAACTTTTTTACGCCCTCTTCTGAATAAGTGGAGTAAAAAGTTACATCTGTATTGTAATATCCAAACGTTATACGTATATTTAGTTTTTGCACTGTCTCCTCAAACATTTCATTTTGTTCTCTTATACTGTCTTCTAAAGAAATATAAGCATTAACTAAATCTTTTTTATCTAATAAAGGTATTAAATAATCCTCAATAATTATATTTCTTTCTACTTTAGTTAGCTTATTACCTGCTTCTAGATCACTAACCCTCATAACAGGTTTACCACATTGCCCTACGATATATACATATTTATCTATTCTACTAACTGTAAGTCTTTCATCAAATCCTGCTTCTTTTAATAATTCGTCTGCTTGTTTTCTTAGTAGTATCATTTTATGTTTCCTTTGTAAAATTTTCCTAATATATTTTCATTTAAAAAGTTATCATCTTCAAGTACCTCATAAGCAAATAAAGCATGAGCTTCTTTAAAGGTTAAATATCTTTTAGTTTCACATAACATAAGTATAAGTTTTTCTATAACCTTTTCTTTATAAGGAGTCTTAAGACTTCCTTCATATGTTTTCCAATTACTTTCTTTACTTATAATGTCATACGGTACTAATTTACCATTTTGTCTTTTCTTGATTCTTTTAGCATTCTCTCTAACCTCACCATTCTTTAAAGCTGGTAAGGTTTTGTTATCGTAAAAGGCTTTCTTGCCTATATACTTCTTACCATCTGCATAAGTAAGCATATAAATAAAACCGAAATAGCCTTTAGGTACTTCAGTTAACTCTTTTCCTTGATAAACCCAATTCAAAACCACCTCCTTATTTGAGATAAGATAGTAACCTCTAACCTGTCTTCATCCATAGGATAAACCCAATAATCATTAATTTCTCTCATAAGATCGATAATTTGTTCTTCAGACATACCTAAGTCTTTTGCATGATAAGCTGCTCTAATAAGAGATCTACTACCTTCTCCACCTTTAGCTTCAAATGCATATTTAAAAGTATCGAATTTGTTATCTAACATTTTCTTTATTTCATTTTTAGTAGGAGCCTTTTTAGTTTTTACTTCTTGTTCTACTTTTTCAAGTAAGTGTTTAACTCTTAAAGGTTCTCCATCTAAAGTTGATAACACTTCTCTACCTTCGTATGAATAATAAATTTGAGACTTAGGTAGTATATCTATTTTAATACCTAATTCATCTTGTACAGCTAACATAAACTTCTTCCATTTAATATCGTCTATATCTACTATAGAGTCTAACTCAATAAGTACTCTAAATTTATAAGGATTTTCTGAATTACTTGTTCTAGCTATATGATGGTTTAAATCTTCTAATAGTAGATGAGCTTCTTCATCTGTAATATTAGAGTCATCTACATCTAATACTATCCATTTAGTTCCTCCAACTATACAATCTTTACATCTCTTACCGTTTTTAAATTTAAAGTTACTATAAGCATAATCGTATCTCAACATATCTGCCAATTCATCGAATGTAGCTTCTATTACATCATAACCATCAGCTACTTTAGTTGCTCTTTCTTCTTTAGTTCCTGTAACTTCTTTTGCACTAACTTCTACAGTTTCTGCTTTAACTAGTTTTTCATAGCATACACCATCATCACATTCACTATAAATACCTTCTTTATCGTAACTATTAGCTAATTGTACTAATTCTTTTAGTTTATTCATACCAGAAATGTAACCCATCTTTTTCAAAGTATGTAAACTAATAGATAGTTTATTACCATCAATAGCGTGTTTACAAAAATCTACGAATAGCTCATAAGGCTCTTTAATAAGTTCTTTTTCAAATTCTATTAAATCTTGATTAAAGTACTCTACTATGTCTATTGCTTGTACATAATCTGTAAGTTCTACTCTATCGTGTCCATGAAGTATAGCTATATTACCACTTAGTTTTAAAGCTAACCACTGTTTGTGTTTCCTAGATAGTCTACTAATAGGGTATTGTAAACTAATTTCTTCCGATATGATATTGTTATACTCTTTATAAACATCGAACATTCTCTGTGCTTCTATTGACAACAGTAAAGGTTCTTGATTAGTAGAATGTACAATATCTTCAAACAACTGTTTTAGCTCAGCTACATTTTCCATAGCTAATTCTCTTTCTTTTTCTCTATAAACATACAACTCATCTACAGTTTTAAATCTTAACGGTTGAGGTTTTTCATTAGTAAAACTAAAGATAGATCTTCTAGCTAACTGGGTACTGAATACTAATTTGAATTTATTCTTTACACTTTGGTCATAAAGAATAGCGTCTTGAGATCCAAAGAATAAAGCATTAACAGGTAAACATTCAATACTATCTGTTTGGTTTTCTTGAGCTTTTAAGATTTTACTAGGAATTTTACCTAAGTCGTATCCTATAGCTATAATCTTGATAATATCTACTAAATTAGGGTTAGATAATAAATCACTACCTATTTCACTAGATTGTATAAACCCTGCTCCTAAAGGTAAATCCTCTATAGCTTTAAAATGAGCTACTAACCCTTCTACTGTACCTAAACCAGCATATAACTCTTTAGGTTTTTTATAATATTTTAACCATACAGAAGGCTCTTCTCCCATTTCTTCAGCTTCTTGCATTGCTTGTTGTTTTGCTAACTCTTTACGCATATCATTTAAGACTTCTAAAGCATCTTTAAATACTTTTCTTACCATATTCATAGATGAGTCTTTACTTACACCACTCTTAGCTAAACTAAAAGTAATAGCATTACATGGTACAAGTGTTCCATCATGAATTTGTATGTGTTTCCTTAAATGTGATGTGAAAGTTATCAGCTCACTTAACGCGATACTAACTTTTAAATGTTCAGGTATTTCTCCTGTAATAACACTAATTAACTTATGTACAAAATCAGGAAGCCTACCTGATAATGCACCATTAGTTACTAGTTCCTTTTTTAACATTTTCTTCATCTAATTTCTCCTTACATAATAAACTTTTAAGTTTACTCCTATTCTCTACATACTCACATGAAGGTCCTAAAGCACTCTTAACATCTTCTTTAAATCTTATAATAATGTCATGTACATAGTCTGCTAACAAATCTAAATCATCTATATGTTTTAATCTTACTATTGTATGATAAACTTTTTCTTCTATTGACATTTTATCTCCTTAAATTAAATCGTATAATTCAATTAACTCTTCTTTAGTTAGTTTGTTAAAAGATTTATTAAAATGGTAATCACTTTCACGATCTAAATCTATTTCTTCTTTAAAACCTTCTAAAATCTCTTTTAATCTCCATTTAGGTATGTGTTCTATATCATATACTAAAGCGTATACATTAGTACCGTCGTGATGATTAATTTTCACTTCTAATTGATTATTATCATATTGTGTTATATGAATACCACCATCTGCAGCTCTATTAAGAAAATCTCTAAAATCTTCACCAGCTTTTTGAAAAAAGTAAGGAGCAGTTCCTTCCCATAAGTCTAAATAACCTCCTATAAGGTAAAAAGGTCCTGGTAATTTACAAGCTTTTTCATAATCTATAGATCTATTCATTATATATCCTTATTTATATCCATAATATGATCATAAAAATCTTTTTTAGTTCTAAATATACGAGTATCTTCACAATTCTCTACTTCACTATATTCGCAATAACTTCCTTCCCTTTTAAAGGTATAACATATCGTAGTATCTTCTCCTTCTTTAACAGTAACTACTATATACTCAACTACAGCTTTAATTAGTTTTCCATATTCATCAACATAAAACAGCTCTTCCCCTATATCGTATTTAGTTTTTATTTTCATATTTTTATCCTTCACCTCTAAATATTACTCTGAAAGAACTACTTTCAGTATTTCTCCAATCTGTAACACATTCTGAAAATTCAGATATAATCTTTTTATTAACAACTTCAGTAAAATATCCTGGAGTATCCGGACTAGATGTTTCAAACACCAATCTATTCACATACCCTTCAATTACAACACCTGTATTATCATCTCTAATGAATAAAACTTCTACTAATAGATTATGGTCTAAACCCATTTCTTTTTTGTCAAGAATTAATTTACCTTTATAGAAATCTCCTAAGGGTTTACCTGTTTTTCTATCAAATTCTCTATGTCCTGATAATATGATTTTATCATCAGTCAAGTCTACAATTTTACACCAACCTTGGTTATAAGGTGTTTCTAAATATACTAAATCTCCTACTTTCATTTTATCTCCCTTATCGCTATTATATTGAAATACTCTTCAACATCAATTGAACTAAACTTATGTAAATCATCATTTTCATCAATAGATATATAAATCTTATTTTTCTTTATTTCTAATAAAGTATATGTACATCCTTTAAAATAAGAAATATCTAGTGAATTTGAATTGAGTAAAGTTTGTTCTTCATCTTCCCATATATCAACACCAAATACTTTCATTATTAAAGTCTTTTTACATTCTACTTTAAGTAATCTCATGGCATATACCTTTGTATTAATTTTTCTAATTTTCTTAAATCCTTAAAAGTTATACCGTCATAACCATATGCTTTATTATCGATATAGTAAGGTGATCCTTCTTCTAATAGAAAAATTAAAGAATCTCTAATCTTATCTTTATACAGGTCTAAAACTGCCCATACAATATAATAACTAGGGCATTCACTAGGTTCAGCACTAGCTTTAGCATGAGCTTTAGCCTCTCTATATGAAATATCAAGTTTATTACACAACTTCTTAGCTAATCTTTTTTGTTTTTTGTTCATTGTACAACTCCTGTGCTATATCAAACCAATCTAAATTAAAATCTTCAACGCTAATATCCATTACTCCATAAGTTTTAGGTAAACAATTATTACCTTCTTCATAAGGAATACATTCACCGTATTCTACAGTCACATATCTGTGTCCTTTAGACAACATATCATTAATAATTTCTTGTCTTATAGAACTGTCAGGGTCATTAAGAATTTCAATAACCTCTTCAGCTGTTGTAGCATCTATCCAAAAGTTCTCTTCTTTCATTTTAAAACCTTATGTACGATTCTATCAATAACATTTACCATATCATCCCAATTTTTAAATACTGAAATTCCATAAATTTCTATATAAGATGTATATAACTTTTTAACATATTCAAGTTGATTGTCTACAAACTTACCTGTAACTGCATAACCTAAACTTTGTCCTACCATATCAAGCACAAATAGTAATTTAGCTCCTGTAGATAAACCGTTATCTTCTAGTTCTTTAAATTGCATTTCTTGTACTTTAAGTTCATCTTCTAAGCTAAACGATAAATCATATATATAATGATATTCATCATGCCATAGTCTAGCAAGTAAATTTAAACTAGCACCTGCTGGTAATAACGAATATATAGTATTATTATTAGACTCATCAGCTAAAATTTTCATAGTTTTCTTATCTGTGTTTACACATTCTTCTCTCCATCTACTGTATTTAGATACTTCTTTAGTCGTTAATTCCGTTGTAAATTTATAATCTCTATTAATCATAAAAGTCGCTAATTCTTTAACTGCTCTTTTCATATTTGTCTCCTTGATGTATATTTTTTTTTTTCTTTTATATTCTGCTTATCACAATATAAGCATTTCATTTACAACCTTTCAATTCGTTTAATAAAGCTTGATTGAAATCTATAGCTTTCCATACAGCGTTTAACCTTTTTTCAGCTAATTGGTACTCACTATACTCTTCATCCTCTTTTAGTTCAATACTAAACTTATCCTGTCCTATAGCCTGATTCAATTCTCTCGCTAATTTCTTAGCTAACCTAATCTTTTCTTTTAAAGCACCTATATAAGTTAAATTAGTAAAATGACAAGCTTTAACTCCGTATAAGTATTCACTATCATCAATTTTACGACTTAAACTTATAATTCTATCTATTTTATCACTCATTGTTACCCTTTCTGTTTAAGATACTTAATATAGCTTCATGCAACTCTAAAGCACATTTAACTATATCTTTATTAACACATTCATACATATTTATACTATATTTATCAAAACCATAATTTTCATCTGTAAATTCTAATTTAGTATGATATAGATCACTTATTTTCGTTAAATCAAATATTATTTTAATAAATAGTCCTTTTTTGATTTCTACTTGATACATAAACATTTCATATATAAGTTTAATTTCTTCTACAGGTTCTGAAATACTTGCTTTTTCTAATACTCTAATTATGTCCAATTTACGTATTTCTTTTACTTTATCTCTAAATAATTCCATTTCTTTTATTACATCTGACATTTTTATCCTTTATCTGTAAATTACTTACTTACTTAAAAGTAGAATTATGTTTATTTAACCATTTAAAATATCTTTTTAAATATTTTACTTTTTTTACTATATCTATATAGTATTTTTTACTACCTCTATGTCCTCCATTATAAGACATAACCATATAAGACCATACTCTTGTAGATCTTCTTACCTTCCAATAGTTGTTCCAATATAATAGTTCAGCTACTGCTTGTTGTAATGCAAATTCTTTATCACTAATCAATCTTTCAAGTATTCTACTCTGATTCCATTGATTAGGAGTTAGACTTAATCTACAACATACTGAGCTTAAAAGATTATGGAATAATCCTCCTGATGGGTCAGATAGGTTGATAGGATACTTACCAAAAGCACTTTCTTGCCAAGCAATAGCTGTAAGAGTCAATTCTAAATCGTACTTTTTGCCTTGCTTGTATACCCATATTAGATTAGTATACTGCTTTTTAGATAAAGAGTCTATCTCTTTAAAAGGAGAAGCATAAAGAGAAAAAGTAAGTAAAACTAATAAAAGTTTTAACATACTATTTTTAACTCTCTTTTAATGTCTAAAGTATCATTCTCTAATTTTAATTTTTTATTATATAAATCATATACTTTATCTCTGATAGGCGATTTACCAACTAGTTTATTATACACATCACAAGTTTTTTCTTGAGGTACACTATTCATGTGTACATATTTTTCACCTGTATCTAAAGTTTCTTTTAGTGTAGCTTTATATTCGCCATCTTCACCAACTTGTATAACAATATATACTATATTTCGAGATTTTGAATAGCTGTAATCCGTATCAATATACACTAAATCATTTTTCTCTACGATATCTAACTGTTCTTTAATGTTTTCTATATCCTGTCCCATAGATAATAACTTATCGATTTTATCTTTATTTGCAATTATATTAGGATATAGATAATCTTCAATGATTGTATCCCTTTCTACCTTAGATAATTTAGTACCTATTTCAAGATCACTAATTTTTACAATAGGTTTACTACATTGCCCTACCAACCATACACATTTTTCTACTCTACTAACTGTAAATTCTTTACCGAACCCATGATCTTGTAGTATTTTTTCTGCTTTTTTTCTAAATAGTACCATTTTTCTTCCTTTTAAATTTCTGTTAATTCTTTATATGATTTTAGGTGTTTACTCACCAATACATTATACTTTTTTTCAGTATATTCCAATTTAGTTTCTAACCCATCTAATTTCTTCTGTATATCAATAACAGCTCTTCTTAAAACCATTAAATCAGATACAGATATGATTACTCTTTCTAATCCTTCATAATCTGCTTTGTTTATTCTTTGCAATAACTCTTCTAATACCATTTTATCCTCCTATTGTATATATTGATTAAATAAATGAGGAGCTATCTGTTCCTCTACAACTAATTCACTACACTTATACTTATTAGATAGTCGAGGTCTCATATCCTCTATCCAATACTCTGATTTATTCTCTTGCCTATTTAATTCCTCTAATAAAGGTTTAATAGGTACAATAAATTGCTTTACAGCACCTTTATTAGTTCTAAATCTCAACCTAGCTTTCATTTGTCTTCCTTTTAATGTTTTTTGTATAGATGACATAATCACTACCTTATCTGGATATTTGATTTTAAGACCTATTTTATCTGATAGATCAAAATCTTTATATATATACTCTTTAGCTAAAAAGTATATGTATTTACCTTGTTTGTTCTTTTTATTATTAAAGATTTTAACATCAGTAACACGTAACCAGCTATGATCTTTATAAAAGACATAGCCTTTATTAGTCAGTCGATATATATTTTTAACTAAAAGCATAGTATCACCGTTACGGTAGCTAAACCTAACAGTGATAGCTTTAAGTACTAACAGCATAATTTCTCCTTATTGTAAATCTGCATAACCTAGACACAGAGTCTCTCTTTCAATGGGCCTCTACTACTGAGCTACAGGGCAATAAAATCTACCAAGGTTACCCTTGAGTAGGTTGTACAGGAACAAGATTTTTATTCTCTTTCTTATCTTCTTCCTTATTTTCTTCTTTTGGTTTTTCTGTCTCTTCAAAACTGAACAGTTTATATACACCAGATCTTACCATAGCTGCTTTAGTCGCAGCATCGGCTTTTAAAAACTGGTCCCTCATAGCTATAATCTCCTCATACGTTAGTTCATCGTGAAACCAACTCACTACAGCATCTATAGACCCATTAAAGAAGCCTTTAATAGTCTCTATCATATCTGGACTTACTAACACTTTTATGAAATCTATTATAACTTCTCCTATCCTTATTAGGATAGAAGTACCATTTCTTACTACTGCAATAACACCGTTTACTAATTCTTTCATATTAATCCTTTATTTGTTGTATATGTATATGTGCAAATAAAGAAACTCTCATACGAGAATCTCTTTTAGATGAGATGGTACCTTGTTGAATTCTTCAAAACTAACAATATTAGCTCCTCCTGCAATTACTAACTCTGGATGACTCCCTTTAGGGAAACTATAATAAAATCCTTGAAATTTAACTCTTGTCATTTTATGTCCTTTATATTAATTTTAAACTACTGTTTTTTCTGTTCTTGTATAAAGCATATCAGTATATATATATATGAACTAAAAAATATAATTACAGAGAATGCTTTTAGCACCCTTTGTAAGTATTCTTTCTCGACAACTCAATCAAAGCTTTTAACTCTGACTGAAAGCTATCTTCATCTAGATTCAAGTCTACTCTCCCTATAACCTCACCATTGTAGCTATAAACTACTACATTATCATTACTGATAGCATAAGCTCTTAATGCTGCATCAGCAAGCATTAAGTTAACAGAAACAGTATTTACTTCTGCATTTGCATAGTCTATTTCTATCTCTTTTCCATCTACGATTATATTGTCGTAGTATACGTCGAATTTATTAAAGTTTTTATAAGCTTTATATAACGTGATATTTTTCATTTTCAATCCTTATTGTTAATTTATTTTGTAGAGATATACAAATATACCTCTATCAAATAAATTTTACTACTGTAAGTAGAGAGTACGCAAAAATCGTTGATTTTTGGTACCACCCACTGTACGTATAGCATAAATAACTGAAAGGTCAGATCAGCTGTACAGCTTCTCTAACTCACTCACCATATCCGTCTCTTCCCCAAAATCTCCAACCAGATTTGAGTACTCTTCTTGCAGAGCCTCAATTGGAGACATAACTAATAGGCTTTTTAAATGGTTCAGATACCACTCCTGCCCCTTAGCCAACTCTTCCAAGGTTTTCTTACTACCCTCTTCTAGCTTCTTCTCAGCTAATTGAAGAGCCAAAACCTCTATATCGTCATCGTCTAAATCTTTTAGATTTAATTCCTTAGCCTTACTCAACTTGAATTTCAACGACTTATAAGCCATTGATTGAACAGTTTTGTTCATTACTTATCCTTATATATATATATATAAATTCCGAACAACAACTTGTTTGTTGTTCACAATAAGTGCGAAGCACTAACAAAATTTAGTGGCATATGTCTATGTAGGACTACCTACACAGAATACGATCTCACTATCGATTACTCGATAACGAGAAAGTACGACATCAGTCCTAGTCCTTAAGCTCTAAAAACTAAGAGGCACTAGAGACAGAACGATAACCATTCCACCTCAACCTCCTTGAGACTATACGAGACAATACGATAACCGTATCACCTCAGCCTCGTTTCCAGAGCTTCAGGAACTATTTCCTTTGCCATAATAAAATACTCATATAAGTACTTTATAAAAGCAAAGAAAGAGAGAGCCTTATTCAGGCATTAAGAAGTTTACACTATCTAATACACTCTCTCTTTTAAGGTCTCCTATATATAAATTAGGCATACATTTACTATCTACCACTTTTTCGATTTGAATCATTGCTTCTTGGTATGGATTTATATCGTATATCTTAGCCATAAATTCTCTAGCTGTATTGATAACATTATCCATATCATTAGGATGAACAATAAAATCATCATGTTTCCAGATACCTCTAAAATCTACTGCTTCTTGTATAACTCTTAATAAATAAGAGTCTATACTATGAGTTATATTAGCAAATAATCC
>Ga0256837_1000155_pt1 | contig 63703 bp, 53 predicted proteins | sample 4562384metaG_FD_185976 | JGI IMG/M metagenome (GOLD analysis project Ga0256837, IMG submission 185976) | Hydrothermal vent microbial communities from Guaymas Basin, Mexico - 4561-384 | ecosystem: Environmental > Aquatic > Marine > Hydrothermal vents | place: Mexico: Guaymas Basin | collected... | reverse complement strand
AAACTATAGTATCCCAGAATTAGAAAATCTCACAATCGGAAAAGAACTGCTAAATAGCTTTGAAGTAGATAAAATAAGACTTGAAGTACTTTTATTTCAAGCAGGGTATTTAACGATAAAAGAGCAATATATAGATGAAGAGTTTGGAATTGTAGAGTATAAACTCAAAGTACCAAACAAAGAGGTAGCTATGAGTTTAAACAGACTCTTTTTAGATTACTTAACAGGTGAGCCTTTTATGGCAAATAAAGAGCTTTTAGCAGCTGTTGTAAAGGGTGATGTTGCGAAGTTTATTGAAAATATGAAACTCTTTTTTGCCTCTATTGCATATAACAATTATGTAGGCAATAATATAGAGGAGTATGAAGGGTATTATGCAAGTGTATTTTATGCTTATTTGGCTGCGAGTGGTTTAAATGTTACAGCAGAAGATGTAACAAATAGTGGTCGCATAGATTTAACACTTCAGGTGCGTAATAAAACCTATATTATCGAGTTTAAAGTAGATAATAAAAGTGCATTGCAACAGATTAAACAAAAAAATTATCATCAAAAATATTTAGCTGAAGAGAAAGAGGTTTATCTTTTGGGAGTGGAGTTTAGCTCTCAAGAAAAAAATATTGTATCTTTGGAGTGGGAGAGGGTGAAGTAGCATTTTTTCATCTAAATTAATCAACCCTTCATCCCTTAATCGCTATAATTTGCAACTTTTAAAGAGCTTTTGTAATTAGGAAAAATGAATGAATTATGATGTAATTGTTGTTGGTGGTGGACACGCTGGAATAGAGGCTTCTCTTGCAAGTGCAAGAATGGGAAGTAAAACACTTCTTATCTCTATGCTTGCAGAAAATGTTGGAGCTACAAGTTGTAATCCTGCTATTGGTGGGTTAGCAAAAGGGCACTTAGTGCGTGAAATAGACGCTCTTGGTGGAGAGATGGCACTCCTTACAGATAAAGCAGGTTTGCAATTTAGAATACTTAATCAAACAAAAGGTCCAGCAGTGCGTGGAAGTCGTGCACAAATAGATATGGATCGCTACAAAGTTATTGCACGTACTGTAATTTTAAATACACCAAACCTCTCTTTAGCTCAAGAAACTGTGGAATCGCTTATTATTGAAGATAATGAAGTAAAAGGGGTAAAAACAGATCTTTTTAATGAGTATTTTGCACCAAAGGTTATTATCACTTCTGGAACTTTCTTAAATGGTGTTATTCATATTGGAGAGGTGCAAAAGCAAGGTGGTCGCTATGGTGAAGAGAGAAGTGAAGGGCTGAGTGCTTCACTTAAAGATGATGCAAACTTAATTATTTCACGCTTAAAAACTGGAACATGTGCAAGGGTAGATGCTTCAACAATCGATTTTTCTGTAATGGAAATTCAAGATGGTGATGAGCTTCCAAACCCTTTCTCTTTTAGAACAGATAAAGAGGAGTTTAGAAAAACAAAAAAACAACTTCCTTGCTACATTGCTTACACAAATGAAAGAACGCATAATATTATAGAATCTAATTTTTATAGAGCTCCACTTTTTACAGGGCAAATTGCTGGAAAATCTCCAAGATATTGCCCAAGTATTGAAGATAAAATAGACAAGTTTCCAGATAAAGAGCGTCACCACCTTTTTATAGAGCCACAAACTGCAGAAAATACAGAGTGTTACATTAATGGTCTCTCAACATCACTTCCACCAGATGTTCAGCGTGATATGATCCACTCAGTTCCTGGGATGGAGAATGCAAAGATTGTACGTTATGGGTATGCTATTGAGTACGATTTTGTAGATCCACGTGAACTTAAACACTCCCTTGAGACAAAAAAAGTCAAAGGGCTTTATTTAGCTGGGCAAATTAATGGAACAACAGGGTATGAAGAAGCTGCAGCACAAGGGTTAATGGCAGGGATAAACGCAACATTAGCACTGCAAAACAAAGAGCCACTTATTTTACGTAGAGATGAAGCATACATCGGTGTTTTAATAGATGATTTAGTAACAAAAGGAACAAATGAGCCATACCGTATGTTTACTTCACGTGCAGAGTATAGACTTCTTTTACGTGAAGAGAGTGCAGATACACGTTTAGCACATTATGGGTATGAGCTGGGGCTTATAGATGAGCAGATGTATAATAAAGTGCAACAAAAAGCACAGCAGATCCAAGAGGGTAGAGAGCTTTTAGAAACAACACGTTTTACTCCAAATAAAGAGTTTAATGCCCTTTTAGAGTCGATGGGTGAAGCTCCACTTAAAGATGTTTCAACGGCACAGCAATTAGTTGCACGTAAAACTTTTGACGTAGAGAAGATGCTAAAAATTGTCCCAGAACTTGCAAAGTATGATGAGTACATTAAAGAGGAGATTTTAGTAGAAGGAAAATATGCTCGCTATATCGACAAGCAAAGTCAAGAGATACAAAGAATGAAAAAATATCTCAAAGTTACATTTCCTGAGGGGTTTGAGTTTAAAAATATTAGTGGACTTTCAAAAGAGGTTGTAGAAAAACTAGAAGCTTACAACCCACCAACACTTCAAGCTGCACTAAATATTAGTGGTATAACTCCAGCTGCTATTGAAATTTTGCATATTTATATTAGGATGCATGAGAAGAAAAAATAAGAGAAAAGTTTTCTCTTATTTTTAAAAAGTTGTACAAATTTTGTAAGAAAAGTTACCATCTTCTTGTTTTATAAATTCATAGTCAATTGTAGTAACTTTTTTTGCAATTTCATAAAATCCAAGACCAGCGCCAACAGATTTTGTATCTCTTGAGGCTCTTCGTATCTTTTTATATTGTTTTTTTATTTCTTCTAATGTAGATGTAGTTACTTTTTGTAAAATAGGCTCTATTTTCTCTTTATCTTCTTTTGTAACAATGTTTTGACTGCAAACAAAATACTCATCATCTTGTTTCCCGACAAAAATAAGTGCTTTTGTATTTGAAATATTTTTTGTATGAGCTTCTTTTGAATAGTTCATAACATTTTGTGCAAGTTCTATAAAGGTAACAAAAATATTATTTGAAATTTTCATAGAAAGGTTTGCATCTTCTACCTCTTTTTCTAAAACGCCAGTCATTCCTGCTATAAGTGCTTGTGTGAATGTTCCACCATAAGTTAAAAAAATAACATTATTTTTATGTAAAACATTTTCAATATTTTCAATACAAACCATTATTTTTCCTCTATTTTAAAAGTAAATTTTGCACCATTGTCAATATTTTCTGCTAAGAGTTTACCCTTATGTTTATGTGCAATTTGTTGAGACATATATAATCCTATACCAGTACCTTTTGTACCTTTTGTAGATGTATGCATCTCAAAAAGAGTTTTTATAACCTTTGGATCTATTCCACCGGCATTGTCACTGTATTCTAATTTTTTCTCTTTTCCTAAAAGTCTAATTTGAATTTTTCTATGTTCAATTTTCTTTTCTAAAAAAGCATATTTAGAGTTACTAATAAAATTTAAAATAATGTGGCGAAATTCATTTTCATTCCCATTAATACTAAAATCATCTTTAGCATCAAAGTCAACTTTAATAGAATATTTTACCAAATCATCATCTACAAGATTTAAAACGCTTTGGATAGCTTTAGCAAGAGAAAATTCCTGTTCTTCTTGGATAGGTCTAAAAAAACTTCTAAAGTTATCTAAGGTGCTTAAGAGATGATCCATCTGTTTAGTAAAAGTTGTTTTAAATTTTTCTATTGTTTTTGGATCTGCACCATTATTTTTATAGGCTTCTATGGCGAGAAGCTCAGTATTCATTGTTAAGATATTAAGTGGTTGCATCCATTGGTGTGCTACGGCATCTATCATTTCAGCAATCATTGCTAAACGAGTTTGTTCAAAAAGAAGATTTTCTTGAGCTTTTCGTTTTGCAATTTCTTCTTGAACTTTTTCTTCAAGATTGTTTTTATAGCTATCTAATTCTTCATGTAAAGAGACAATAGCCATCTGTTGTTTATCAGATATTTTAATAATTTTATTAAGACGTTCATCTTTTTTCTTGTAGATCTCAGAGAGGATCTCTATTTCTGCTTTAAGACTTTGACACTCTTCATCATCAATGTGTTCAAGTCTTTTTAGAATCTCTTGAAACTTCTTGTTGTATCTCATGGTTGTTCTTTATTTTTTTTCTTGAAGTTTAATTGTGAGTTCTTCAAAATCTTCTATAAACTCTTCTCCAGCTTCCATTGCACTTTCATTTTCTGGATCAAAAATCCAATTAACAGTAATATTACTTTTATCTTTATTTTCTTCTAAAAGATCAAAAAAATCAAAGAAAAGTTTTGAACTACTAGAGTTAAAGTAGATAAGTTCTAAGTTAAGAATTGTTTCCTCTTTTGGATTTTCGAAATATTTTTCAATCCATTCAATAATAGGCTGATAAAATTCAAAAGTATTTTCTGGGTAAGATTTGCCATGAATTTCGACCAACCCTTTTGTTGCATCCATTGTAATCTCCGGTGTATACTTTGAAGCTTGAATATGTAAATTGTCCATTTCTTTTCCTATTATTTTAATTTGTTATAAACTCATCAACAGAGTTTTGTAGATGAGAAGCTATCTCGACAAGACGTTTTAAATCATTTTCTATATGAGAAATACTAGAACCATTCTTTGAAGATAACTCCTCTATAGTTGCAATCTCTTTTAAAATATCTTCTAAGTGTTTAGACATCTCTAAACTATCCTCTTGAGATTTTTTAGCAATTTTATCAGAAAGTTCCATTGCCTGGGATGTTATTTCAATTTTAGTATTAACATCTTCTGAAATTTTAGCAAGTGACTTAATATTTTGAGAGTTAACTTCCATTTTATCTGTTACATCATTGATAGATTGTGTAATCATACTAATATTAGTGTCAATTTCAACTAAAGATTTTTGTGTACGTTCAGCTAGCTTTCTTACCTCTTCAGCAACAACAGCAAAACCACGACCATGCTCACCTGCGCGTGCAGCTTCAATAGCAGCATTTAATGAAAGAAGATTTGTTTGCTCTGCAATATCTTGAATAATATGTAAAATATCTTTAACATTATTTGCTTCGTTTTTAAGTTGTGCTAATTCATCTGAGAGTTCACTCTCTTTTTCTACAAACATGTCAACTTCTTGTACTAGAGAGCTTAAAGAGTCTTGAGCAGTATGAAGTTCTACTTTTGCTCCATCAACTGCTTCTTGTGTTTGTTTGGTTACATCAATTGTTAAAGTTAAAAGGTCTTTTACTGAATTTCCTTTGAGTGTTGTACTGTGAATAATTTCTTGTTCTTGTTTTGTTGCTTTAGATATAACTCGGCTTGAGAGCTCTATTTCTGAAGCAACTTGAGAGTTTTTATAACTTAAATTTTTAATTTTTTCTACAGTATCTTTTACGATGTTAATAAAAGCATTAACCTCTTGTGCAGCATCTCCAAACTCATTACCTTTTGTGTACTGAAGTTGTTGAGTTAGATCTTTTTCTCCCTCTACTAAATCTTTTAAACGCTCTTTTAAAAGATAAAGAGGTTTAAAAATTTCTTTTGAAAAGAAAATAAAAGAAAGAATTACAGAAATAACTGCAAGACCAATTAAACACAAGAGAAGTATAAAATTTGATTCTTTAATGTTTGCATCACTTTTATCTAAAGAGATCATAATATCAATTGCTCCAAGAACATAACCTGGCTTTACATTATAGTGACAACTTAAACATCTCTCTTCTGCAACCATTGGTTTTAAAATTCTAACTGTATGGTGTTGATTTGTTTCTTGTTCTATTAACTTTGTTTTTCCAGTTTTTAAAACTTCTAAAATATTTGGATCTGTTGTGAGTTTTTCATTTTTGGAGTTGTAAACTTCTAAAACAGCTTTCGATTTTGCAATTGAAAGTTCTTCTATCCCTTCAATAGATTTTACATGTTGCAAAGTGTCTTGAACAACTTGAGGATCGCCCATAAGCATACTTGTTGTCATAGTATGAAAAACAGAATCACTAAGTGTTTCTATTGCGCTTTTAGTATTTTTATTTAAAAGAGTTTCCAGTGTATGTGTGAGATATAGGCTCATTCCTGTAATACCTATAAACATAAACGTCATAATAAAGACAATAACTTTGGATTTAAGAGTTTTTAACATAATTTATTTTCCATAATAATTTAAATTTATGTATTATAGCAAATTATTATATAAAATTTTCATTTTATTTTTGCCATAAAATAAAATCGTACCATATTCCACTAGGATATGAATGAACATTGTGTATATTTTTTGATACAGCGGTAATAGAGTTTGGAATATATAAAAAAAGGTAGGGATTATCTTGAACAATTAATGCAAACATCTTTTGCCAAAGTTTTGCCAATTTTTTTCGATCAACAATTTTTTGAGAATTCTCTATAAGTTTGTCAAGTTCTTTGTTTTTATATCCTATAAAATTAAAACCACCTTTTTTTGTATTTGAGCTATGCCAAATTGTAAAAGGGTCTGGTGTTGCAGAGAGTCCCCAACCTAAAAGTACAGTATCGAAGTTATGTGGAAATACAACCATATTTAAAAAAGCTTGCCACTCCATAATGCGAAGTTTTACTTTTACCCCTATTTTAGAGAGTTGGTATTGTAAAATTTGAGCTGCATAGGGGCGAATAGGGTTTGAGTTTGATGTTGCTATTTCAAACTCTAGTGGGTGTTGTTTTGTGTAGCCTAACTCTTTTAAAATCTGTTTTGCTTTTTGAATATTTTGCTTTGGAGATTTTACATTTGGATTGTAGGCTTGTGTTGATGGTAAAAAAGGACCATTACACACTTTTGCATGTCCAAAAAATAAAATATCAACCAACTCTTCTCTGTTAATGGCTAAAGAGAGAGCTTTACGTAGAAGGGGATTTTGAAATTTCTCTTTACGAAAATTAAAACCTAAGTAGGTGTAAGATTGTGATTGTTTTTCGTAAATATTAAAGTTTTGAAAAAAAGAGGGCTTGAGCTTTTTCTCGAAACTAAGAGGGTCAAGTGAACCAATATCGAGTTGGCGTTGTTGCAGCATTAAAAAGCGAGTGGTACTATCTGCAATAATACTTAAAGAGATTGTATCGATTTTTGGTTTGCCTAAAAAATATTTCTCATTTGCCTCTAAAATAATATTTTTTGAAAATTCAAGTTTTTTTAGTTTATAAGGTCCTGTACCTATTGGATGGGTATTAAAGTTTGAACTCATTAAGTTTTTTTCATCTTTTAAAATATGCTTGGGCAAAATTCCCATCATCCAAATCTCTAATGCTTTGAAGTAGGGTTTTGAGTAGAGTACTTTAAGTGTATAGTCATCGATTACAACAACATCTTTTACAAAACGAAAATCGGAAGAGTAGGGTGTTGCAATATTCTTTGAAAGGAGTGTTTTGTAGGTAAAAGCAACATCTTGTGCACTAAATTTCACTCCATCGTGCCAAAATACATTTTTACGTAGATGAAATAAAAGTGTTACATCATCAATAAACTCATAACTTTGTGCTAAATCTCCAACAATATTTGAAAGGTTTGTATCATATTTAACAAGTCCATTAAAAAGGTAACTAGCAATTTCAGAAGAAGCAGAATCAGTTGCTAAAAGTGGGTTAATACGTGATGGATTTGATGAAGTTGATAGATAAAGGGTTGAGCTAAAAAGTGTATAGAAACTAAAAAAAAGTAGAAAAAGAGTTTTCATAAAAAGAGGTTTATCAAGACCAAAAAGTCTTGATAAGAGAACGAATTAACGTTTAGAGAACTGACGAGAACGACGTGCTTTTCTCTTACCTGGTTTTTTACGTTCAACAACACGTGCATCACGAGTCATCATACCTTCAGGTTTAAGTACAGCTTTTAGTGAAGCATCATAAGCTACTAACGCACGAGCAATACCGTGACGAAGTGCATCTGCTTGACCACCAAAACCACCACCATTAGTAGAAGCTACGATATCTACAGTTGTATCTTGTTTTGTTACTGCTAAAGGTTGTTTAACACGAAGTTTTTTAGCTTCTAAACCACCAAGCCATGCGTCTAACGAAAGACCATTTACAGTGATTTTACCGCTACCTGGAGTTAACCATACTTTTGCTACTGACGACTTACGACGACCTGTTGCATATACTTTTGTTGCCATATTAATAATCCTTACTTAGCAATTTGTGCAGTATGTGGATGCTCAGCACCTGCATACACTTTTAATTTTTTAAGCATTTTAGCACCAAGCTTAGTTTTAGGAAGCATACCACGAGTAGCTAATTTGTATAGTTTCTCAGGGTTTTTCTCTAAAAGCTCAGTCATTTTAACACTTTTTGTGCTACCGAAGTAACCAGAGTGTGAAAAATACTCTTTATTAGCAATTTTTCCAAGACCGTTAAATTTCGCTTTAGAAGCATTAACGATTACTACATAATCTCCACAATCCATGTTTGGTGTGTAACAAGCTTTGTGTTTACCACGAAGAATAGAAGCTACTTCTGTAATCATACGACCAAAAGTCTTACCTTCTGCATCAATCAAAATCCATTTTTGATCAATTTGTTCAGCAGATGCAATTTTAGTAAATTTCATTCTTGAACCTTTTTGTATTTGTAATTAAAAATAATTAGGAGTGTCCTACCTATTTCAGTGGTAGAAGTATAGCTGTATAAACTTATAAATACCTGAATTTCAGGTTTTTATAAGAAACATGGTTTATTGAAATTGATCGTAGCGAAGTTCCACTTCCATCTCTACTTCACAAAGACCATTTTTAAATGTAGTTTCTATAATAGTGGCATTTTTAATTAAAGCAGAAACTTGTGAACGGATAGTTGAGCGTTGTACTACCATATTTTTAATTGTATCTTTACCCTCTACTCTTACACCATTTACACGTTCAGCTATAAGTCTATATGCTTCAACAGTTGCAGCACGTTTTGCCATAACATAAGCTTGAGCTGGTGAAATTGTATTTGCAGGTGCAACACCTTGTGCAGTTACTGAGATTCTTAAAGGTTTATCCTCTTGGAGGAGAAGGTTTGCATCTTTTTGTTGAGAGATTAAATCATCTTCTGGAAAGCCATCTTCAACATTGTCTTGGGCATATACCAAAGAAATTAGCACAAGTAAACTAAGGAGAATTTTTTTCACTCTATATTCCTTAAAAATTATATCTTTTGTGTATTATACCTAAAATTTAATATTATTTATGTTATACTCCCATTTCAAAAATTTTAATGAAAGTGGGTGATGTGATATGCCTGGTATTGTATTACGCCAAGATGACAATTTTGATGCAGCTTATAGACGTTTCAAAAAGCAGACAGACCGTAACTTAATCGTTACTGAAGCTCGTGCTAGACGTTTCCACGAAACAGAAACTGAAAAGCGTAAAAAATTCAAAATTGCTTCTCGTAAGAAAATGCTTAAACGTCTTTATATGATGAGACGTTATGAGTCACGCCTATAATATAAGCCTTCGGGCTTATATATTCTTCTTAAACATTATTAGGGTTTAAACTTCTACTTTTAAGTTTTCTTTCTTCTATTCATTTCTAACTTTATACTTTTATTGATTTGTGTTTATCTAAATATGCTATAATTACCTTTGAAACAGTATGATGATTTAGTGAGCTGATTACTCACACGACACTGTAAGGGGATGGGGCTTTGGTCTTATCCCCTTTTTTTTTGCCTTTTTTTGGTACATTGTGGGTAGTGTTGGGTGGGAGTGTCGAGAAAAGGGGTGTTATGCTTCTAAAAATCATCATACTGTTGTTGATACTTGCTTATTTAACTAAGCTTTCTTAACATAAGAGAGGGGACTAATCAACTCCTCTTTATTATCTTTTAAACTAATACTCTTCTTTAGTTTATTTTTCCACTAACAATTTTTACCTAATTGACTTCCCAACCATTTCTGTAGTACAATCTTTTTTATGAAAGAGATAATTTTAATCGTAGAAGATGAAGAAGATATTTTAGATTTAATGGAGTATCACCTTTTAAAAGAGGGGTATGATGTTATCACTTGTGTGGATACTTCTAACGTACAATATATTTTAGATGAAGAGGATATAGCCCTTGCACTTATGGATAGAAACCTTCCAAATGAGGAGGGGAGTGAGTATGTTGCAAAACTTCGCAAAGAGGGGTATAACTTTCCTGTTATTTTTGTAAGTGCTAAAAATTCATCTGAAGATATTGTAGAGGGGTTTGAGCATGGTGGGGATGACTACATCACAAAGCCATTTAACATTGAAGAGCTCAAAGCTAGAGTGAAAGCTCTTATTAAACGTACAAAAAAAGAGCAAGATGTTTTTGTTTATAAAGATATAACCTACGATTCTCTCAATAAAACTTTTAGTATCGATAAAAAAGAGATAAAACTGACACAACTTGAACATGATCTACTTTTAGAATTTGTAAAAAATCCAAATGTTTTACTTTCACGTGAAACGCTTTTGGAGCGTGTTTGGAAAGATGGCAGTAACAAGCAGCCAAAAACAGTCAATGTAGCAATTAAGCGTTTAAAAGAGCATATTGATCCAATGGGTGAGAAAAATTATATTCAAGCGGTACGTGGTGAGGGATACATTTTTTGTTAAAACTAAACAAAATCCTTTTTAGAAAGTTTATCTCTTTATTTATTATCCTTTTTTTTATTTTGGGTGGAATTTTCTACTTTGGCGTAAAAGAGGTGTATCTTAACCAAACAAAAGATGCACTTTTAAATAATTTAGAGATTATCTCATTTGATTTAGAGAAGAAAAATTTTGATAGTTTGGCGTATTCTATAAAAGAGAAACTCCATTTACGTTTAACTGTAATTTCTAAAGATGGAGAGGTTCTTGCAGAATCACATAAAGATAAACGCTCCATGGATAATCACAAAAACCGTATAGAGGTTCAAGAGGCCTCTTATGCACCCTATGGATACTCCATACGCTACTCTAAAACACTTCAAAAAGAGTTACTCTACATTGTAAAACGTTACTCTTACAAAAACTCTTTTATCTATTTGCGTTTAGCAAAAGATGTAGCAAATATTTATGATGCTATTTTTTTACTTGGAGCTAAAATTCTTTTTATTTTGGCACTTTTTTTTATTGTTATGTTTTTAGTAAGTTATAAAATTGGGCAAGATATAGAAGCAGAGATTAAAAATATTATCTATTTTTTAACCTCTTTAACGAAAAAGAGCAAAATCACGTATATTAGTTCAAACTACTCTTTAGAGTTTGCACAAATTACAAAACTTTTAACAAAAATTTCACAAATTTTAAGTAAAAAAGAGATCCAAAAAGAGAAATATACAGAAAAACTTAAACTAAACAACCAACAAAAAGATGATATTATCTCCGCAATTAGTCATGAGTTTAAAAACCCAATTGCTGTAATAAATGGTTACTCCCAAACACTTGTAGAGGATGAAAATATAAATAAGCGTATTCGCAAAAAGTTCTTACAAAAAATTTACAACAATGGTGTAAAACTAAGTGAACTTATAGATACACTTCGCCTCTCTATAAAACTAGATAGTTCACAATACGCCATAAAATCTCAAAAGGTAAATTTAAAAAAGTTTGTTGAAGAAAATATTGATGCCCTGCGTATTAATTTTCCAAATAGAGTTATAGAAGTGATTGCTAAAGAGGATGTTTTTGTAGAGGTAGATAAAACCCTTTTTGGAATTGTGGTGAGTAACTTGGTTGAAAATGCTCTAAAATATTCTCAAGAGGATGTTGTGGTGGAGATTAGCTCAAAAGCTTTAATAGTAAAAGATGAGGGTATAGGTATTGCACAAGAAGATATTCAAAAGATTACATCAAAATTTTACAGAGTAACAAACAACAGTTGGAACAACTCTTTAGGGCTTGGTCTTTTTTTGGTACAAACAATTGTTGAATTGCATAATTTTAAGTTAAATATTGAAAGTAAAAAAAATATTGGTTCCACTTTTAGTATAACTTTCTGAAACACTCTTTAGAATTGATTATTTTTTAACCAGTTTTATTTTTACAATTATCTATTAATGCGATATACTTAGCAAGATTTAATTCTTAGGAGAATATAGATGGGTAAATTCGTTAATAACGTAGAAGAGTTTTTCACTTTTTGTGAAGAGAATGATGTTCAATTTGTAGATTTAAGATTTACAGATATTAAAGGTTCTTGGCACCACCTTACTTACCGTATGAGTGCAATCAATGAAGATAACTTAACAAATGGTTTCCCATTTGATGGTTCATCAATCGAAGCATGGCAGCCAATTAACCAATCAGATATGCTTTTAAAAGCTGATGTTCCAACAGCTTTCTTAGATCCATTTACTGCTGATCCAACTGTAATTGTTTTTTGTGATGTTTTCGATATCTATAAAGGTGACCTTTATGAAAGATGTCCACGTTCAATCGCTAAAAAAGCACTAAAACACGCTGAAGAGCTTGGTATTGCTGATGCTGCTTACTTCGGACCAGAAAATGAGTTCTTTATCTTTGATGATGTTAAGTTTGTAGATAATATCAATGAAGCTGGTTATAAAATAGATACAGAAGAGGGTGAATGGAACTCTAATACAGATTATGAAGATATGTACAACACTGCACACCGCCCAGGAACTAAAGGTGGTTACTTCCCAGTAGCTCCAACTGATTCTATGGTAGATTTACGTGCAGAGATGATGCAAGTTCTTGAGCAAGTTGGTCTTGAAGTTGTTCTTGGTCACCACGAAGTTGCACAAGGTCAAGGTGAAATTGGTATCGTTTTCTCTGATATTATCGGTGCAGCAGATAATGTACAAAAATATAAATATGTTGTAAAAATGATTGCACACCTAAATGGTAAAACTGCTACATTTATGCCAAAACCACTTTATGGTGACAATGGTAACGGTATGCACGTACACCAATCTCTATGGAAAGATGGTAAAAACCTTTTTTACGCTGAAGGTAACTATGGTAATCTTTCTGAAATGGCTCTTAACTATGCTGGTGGTATCTTTAAACATGCTGCTGCAGTTTCTGCGTTTACTAACCCATCTACAAACTCATACAAAAGACTCCTTCCAGGTTTTGAAGCTCCAAGTATCTTAACTTACTCTAGTCAAAACCGTTCTGCTGCTTGTCGTATTCCATACGGTGCAGGTGAAAAAGCTACTCGTATTGAGATGAGATTCCCAGATTCTTCTTCTTGTCCTTACCTTGCATTTGCAGTAATGATGATGGCTGGTCTTGATGGTATTAAAAACAAAACTGTACCAGTTGGTCCAATGGATGAAGATTTATTTGAACTTTCTCTTGATGAAATCCGTGAAAAAGGTATCCCTCAAATGCCACACACTCTACGTGAAGCACTTGAAGGTCTTATTGCAGATAATGAATTCCTTAAACCTGTATTTACAGATGAGTTCATTAATGCTTACCAACACTACAGATTTGAGCGTGATGTATGGCCAGATGAAGGTCGTCCAACAGCTTACGAGTTTAAAACAACTTACCAATGTTAGTGTAACTCCTCCCTTTTTGGGAGGTTTTTTCTTCCTCTCTCTTTCTTTTTTCTTTTAAATTTAAAATTCTTTTTTTTACTTAGCTTAAATCAACTATACCATTTCCCTTTTTTATTTATTTAATGTTTTTAAAGATATTTATAAGTAAATAAGGTATAAAATATTTACTGAATAGTAAGTAAGTCAAAAAGGTTTTATATGGCGAGAGAATCAAAAAAAGAGATAATTTTAAAAACTGCAGTGGAGCATTTTTCTTTATATGGTTATGAATCTACATCATTGGAGAATATTGCTCAAGAGTGTAATATTACAAAACCTGCTATTTATTATCATTTTAAAGATAAAGCATCTTTGTATGAAGCAGTAACATGTTCTCAACTTCTGAAATTGGCAAATCTAATTGAGAAACAAACAATGGATGGGGATGCTCCTAAGAGATTGCATGATTATATTCAAACATTTGGTTCTTTTTTGATTTCAAATCCAGCTTTTAATGCTATTTTTGCAAGAGAGATAGCAAATGGTGCTAAGACACTTTCTCTTGAATGTTTATCTTATCTTTCTAAAACTCTTTTTAGACTTATGGAGATTTTAGAAGATGGTGAAAAACAAGGAATTTTTGAAAAAGAAAATCCTTTTATGATTCAGATGATGATAGTAACAACACTAACCTCTTATAATACAACAAAACCTTTAAGGGAAAAGATTATTTTTGTTTTGGAAAATAAACATAAATTGCCAGATGTTGAGTTTGAGAATGTAGTTAATTCTCTTGCAAAAAAAATTATAAAAGGATTATTATGTTCAAAATAGGTTTGATGATACTTTTTTTACAATGGATAGTGTATGCCCATACATTGCCAGAGTTGTTTCAAGCTTTGAAGCATCATTCTCAAACAGAGGTTGATGATTTATTGATACAGCAGGCTAAAGCTTCTGAAAATATGGCTGTTTCTCAGCTATATCCAAAGATAAATATATTTGCAAAATATGATCATTATACTACACCAACTGGTATAGTTCCTGTTCCTCCAAATAATTTATTAAGTATGGTTAAAGATACATCCGTAGCACAACCTTTTAGTCAAGATATTCTAAGGGAGGGTATATCTTTTAATATGCCTTTATTTATAAAGTCTATTTTTACAATGGCTAAAAAAGCAAAAATTATGGAAGAGAGTCTCAATTTAAAACGTAATATTAACCTTTTAAAAAATGAGGCATTAATTGTTGTTAGTAATGAAAATCTTCTTGCATTAGAAGCATTTCAAAAATCATTAGATTTAAAAGAAGCTTCTCTTTTAGAAACAAAAAAAACATTACAGATGAAAGTAAACAATGGACGAGCTCCTGCATCTGCACTTTATAAGCTTAATGATGGATTAAATCAAATTAAGATTGCAAAGAATAACACTATGTTGCAAAAAAGTAAAATTACAAGTGTGATTTATGCTTTGACTGGTATTTATCTTACATCGGCTATTGATATGAACCTTACAAAAGGAGTTACTAAAAAAGTTTTTTTAGCTTCTTTAGAACCTTTAAGAAAAAAGCTTTTAGCAGATAAATTGGAAACTAAAATGCAAAAAGAAAAATTCTATCCTACTGTATCAATTCACGGAAGTTATAGTGTTGCCCAAGCAAAAGCTTATAACAATGACAATCATGTAAATGAAGAATATGGAAATATTGGGGTAGTCGTGAATATTCCAATAGTTAATATGAGTATGTATAGTCAACTTGATTTATCAAAAGTCAAATTAAAAGTTAGTAAAAAAACTTTTCAAAAAATGAAAGATGAACTTCAAGCTCAAGTAAAAATGTTAGAAGATTCTCTTGGTATAGTCAATAATTCTATTGTATTGTATAAACAAAATATAGAAGATAAAAAACAACTTTTAAAAATTGCAAAACTTAACTATAAAAATACAAGAATTTCAACAGAAGAGTATTTGAGATATGAAGATGATGTAGTTTTTGCAAAAGCACAACTGTATAAAGCAAAAGCAAATATTGTACAGATCACTATGCAATTAGCAGTGATTTATGCAAATAATATAGAGGAGATAGTTCAATGATAAAATTAATTTTAAGTATAGTAGTAATTGTAGCTTTAGGATTTCTTGGGGCAAAAAAAATAGAATCTGTAAAAAAGGCAGACCAACAAACACCAAAAGCAAAAGTTTACCCTATTGTTGTAAAAACAATAGATACATATAAAAAGGATGTAACACTCTCTTTACCTTATCTTGCTGAAGTTGAAAACGATAAAGATGTTTTATTGTCATCACGAATTGCAGCAAGAATTATGAGTATTAAAAAAAGTGGTTCTCATGTAAGAAGAGGAGATATTATTGCACGATTAGATACAACAACGATTCGAAGTAATATTAAAAATATTCATAATCAAATTTTAGCAGCTACTGTAGGATTAAAAAATTTAGAAGCAACTCATACAAGAACAAAAGAACTTCTAAGTGTTCAGGGAGCTTCAATTGAAGAATCTCAAAAAGAAGCAACGAAAATAGCAACTCTAAAAGCAAAGATTGCTGGTCTAAAGCAAAAAGAGATAGAGTTACAACATAATCTCTCCTATGCTCTTATTACCTCTCCTGTAGATGGAGTTATTGCAAAGAGTATAGGAAGTGTTGGTTCTATGAGTATGCCAGGTAAAGCTCTTGCAAAAATTAGTGCAAATAATGGTTTTTATCTTAGAGTAAGAGTTCCAACAGATATTAGTGTTAAAAAAGTACGTTTTGCTGGTAAAGAGTATAATGCAATAGCTCTTGGAAGTACATTTCATGGTTTAGCAGAGTATAAAGTTTATATGGGTAATACAAAATTAACAACAGGTGATAGAGTAGAGATAGATGTAATTACTTATGATAGTAAAGGGGTATTACTTCCATTTGATGCTATTTTAAATCGTAACGGTAAAAGTTATGTTTTAGTTGTTAATAAAAATAAAGCAACTTTAAAAGAGGTGCATATTCTCCAAAGTGCTCAAGAGGGAGTTGTAATTTTAGAACATTTTAGTCAAAAACTTGTTGTGGCAAAACCTGATATTTTATTAAAGCTTACAAGTGGTTATGCTTTAGAAGTAAAGGAATAATAAATGTTTGAGTTTTTTTATAAACGACCTTATTTACTTTATTCTCTAATAGGTGGATTTTTTATTATGGGGATAATAGGGTTAATAACTTTACCTAAGAATCTATTTCCAGATGCGAATCCACCTCAAGTTATAGTAATTACAGCTGTTCCTGGAGCTACAGCTCAGGTAGTTGCTTCAACTGTTTCTAAACCTATAGAACAAGAGCTATCACATCTTGGTTTAGTAACAGATGTGAGTAGTGTTAATGTAGCAAATTACTCTATTGTAAAGGCTGAATTTGATTATAAAAAAGGATTAAATGCAGCTGCAGTTGATGTTGCAAATGCTCTAAGTATTGCAAAAGCAAAATTACCATCTAATGTTAATCCTGCAATTTATACAGCAGGAGATTTTACATTACCTGTGGATGTAATATCTTTAAGTCCTAAAAATAGTAATATACATTTAGAAGATATTAGGAAAATTGCAGATAGTTTTATAAAACCATATTTATTGAGTAATAAAGCTATAGGAAATGTAGAGGTTTTTGGTGGATATGAAAGTGCGATAAATATTGAAGTAAATCCTTTCAAAGCAAAAAAATATGGTGTAAATTTTGAAAAAATCACCAAAGCAATTAGAACTTTAAATAGAGATATGCCAATAGGTTTTTTAAAAGGGGAAGATAGTTTTTATACTGTTACATTTTATGGAGAAAAAGATAATATAGAAAGATTAAAACAATTGCCAATTTTACCAAATGTGAAGTTAAAAGATATTGCTTCTGTAAGTTGGTCTTATAAAAAAAGAACAAGTGGTTATATTGGAAATGGTAAACACTCTATAGCATTAGCAATTCAAAGAGCTCCTGGTGGAAGTGTACTCGATGTAAGTACTGCTGCTAGAAAAGAGATGAAAAAACTTCAATTAGAATATCCAAATATTGAATTTGAAATTAGTGATACTCAAAGAAATTTAATTGTTCAGGCAAATGATAATATGCTTATAGCTTTACGTGATGCTGTTGCTTATACACTACTTGTTCTTATGATTTTTCTAGGAAATTTTAGAGCGATTATTGCTGCTGGATTATCAATTCCAATGGTTTTTTTCTCAACTATTGCAATTATTTGGTTAACAGGTGGAGGTTTAAACCTACTTATTTATACAGCAATTATTTTAGCTTTAGGTATGTTAACAGATGATGCTGTTGTTGTTTTAGAAAATATAGAAAGACATTTAACAAAAGAGCATGAAAATTTAGAAGATGCTATTAAAAATGGAACAAGAGAGGTCTTAAATCCTATATTTGCTGGTACAGTTGCAACAATTGCTATTTTATTTCCATTAATGTTTATAGGTGGATTTCCTGAAAAAATTTTTAGACCATTAATCTCAACACTTATTATTGCATTAATTGTGAGTTGGTTTTTATCAATTACTTTTATTCCATTGCTTTCTAAATGGCTTTATAAAAATGGTACAAAGAAGACGAAAGTAGAGAAAGTTTTTGAAATTATTTATCAAAATAGTATAGGAAAATTATTACATCCATATTTAGATATTTTAAGTTTTTCTAATGGGAAATGGAGAATTTTACGCCGTATCTTTTTAACAGTTGGTGTTCTTGTTGTTTTAGTTTTAAGTATGAAAAATGTTATGCCAACAATAGGAAAAGATTCTATGCCTCCTATGGATACAGGTATTATTAAAGCACAAGTTGCATTTAGTTCAAATGAAACAACTGAAAATGCTGAGAAAAAAATAGGTTCATTTTTAGAATGGTTACATCAGCAGCCTTGGGTAAAAACATCTTCAGTTGCATTTGGAACTGAGCCGGGTGTACTGAGTTTAGGAAGTGGTAACTTACCTAGTGAAGCAACTATTACTATTAATGCAGTGAATCGTTTTGAAAGAGATTTAACAATTTGGGAGTTAGAAGATATTATTAGAGATAAAATAGCTCATTTAGAGGGTGTAAAAAGAGATGATGTCTTTGACTTTGGTGCAACTTCTGTTTCTACTATTAAAGCTACAGTTGATACACGTTTAAGTTCACCAGTTGTAGATAATTTAACAGATGCTTCTAAAGTTGTTGAATCGACAATGAAGCAGATTAAAGGATTAACATCTGTAAGTAGAAGTTGGGATAAAGATTTTATGGAAATTGAATTGTTAATTGATGAAAATAAAGCTTTGAGTTATGGTTTAACACCTTTTGCAATAGCCATGCAAATGCCAATTAAAGGGCAGATTATTGCATTAAATGCAAACCTATCATCTATGAATACACAATTTGTTAGACTCTATTTAAAAGGAAAATTCTCTAAAAATATTGAAACACTCAAATTACTTCCAATAACAACAAAATTTGGGGAGATTCCTTTAGCGCAAGTAGCAAAAATTAAACGTCATTTAACATTTGCAAAGATTGAAAGAGATAAGATGCTGTACTCTTTGGATGTAAATGGATATAGAGCAAAAAGAGCTGTAACTCATTTAACAGATGAAACACTTTTGGCTTTAAAAAATGCTAATATTAAAAATATACAGATAGAACAAAGTGGTGATATTGTTCAAATTAATGATAGCTTTAAAAGAATGATAAAAGCAATAGGATTTGGAATAGTAATTCTTTTAATGGTTCTTATTGCTATTTATCGTTCTGTAAGAATGGCATTTATTATGATTATTGTTTTACCGTTATCTTTAATCGGTGCTGCATGGAGTATGTTGATTTTTCATAAACCAAGTTGTATGCCAAGTTTATTAGGTATTTTATTGCTTTTTGGAATTATTATTAAAAATGCTGTTTTACTTATCGATTTTTATCAAAACTATCGTGAAAAAGGGGAGAGTCCATATGAAAGTGCATTAGAGTCTGTAAATGTACGTTTTAGACCTGTTATGATGACTGCATTTGGGACGATTGCAGGGATGATTCCAATAGCATTAGAACAAGCAGTTGGTCTTGAAAGATTAAGTCCTTTAGCAGATGTTGCCATAGGTGGTCTTTTAATTGGTACTCTTTTAACACTTATTTATGTACCTATGTATGCTTATATATTTGATACAAAAGATGATCATTAGAGTTTTGCTCTATATCATCTTTTAAACTATTTTTAGCTATTATCTTACAATTTTAAAGAAAAGGCCTTTTTATGACAAATGTTAGCATTGTTGTTTTAGATTTTGGTTCACAATATACACAGCTTATTGCAAGAAGATTGCGCGAGCAGGAGATCTACTGTGAGATCTTACCATATTACACAAAAGTAGAAGAGATTAAAGCAAAAAATCCAAAAGGGGTTATCTTAAGTGGTGGTCCTAGTTCTGTTTATGCAGAGGATGCTTATGAGGTAGATCAAGGGGTTTATGAGCTTGGTCTTCCAATTTTGGGAATTTGTTACGGTATGCAAAGAATTGCAGTTGATTTTGGTGGAAGTGTTATCCGTTCAGATCATCACGAGTATGGAAAGGCTGAGCTTAACATTGTAAAAGAGGATAATCCACTTTTTAAAGATTGTGACAATAACCGTATTGTTTGGATGAGCCATAGCGATAGAGTAGAGACTCTTCCAGAAGGTTTTGAAGTGATTGCAGTGAGCGATAACTCTCCATATGCAGCGATTGCAAATATGCAAAAGAATGTTTATGCAATGCAATTTCACCCAGAAGTAAACCACTCTGAAGAGGGTTATTTGATGCTTAGAAACTTTGCACGTAATATTTGTGGAGTTGAAGAGAAATGGAAAATGGAGCACTTCTTAAAAGAGCAAATTAAAATTATCCGCGAAAAAGTTGGTGATGCAAAAGTGCTTTGTGGTTTAAGTGGTGGAGTTGATAGTTCTGTTGTTGCTGCAATGCTTTATGAAGCAATTGGGGATCAACTTGTACCTGTATTTGTAGATAATGGACTTTTACGTAAAGGTGAGCGTGAGCAAGTTGAGCATGTTTTTAAAGTAAATTTAAAAGTTCCTTTAGTTGTTGCAGATGCACGTGAACTTTTCTTAAGTCGTTTAGCAGGTGTTACAAATCCTGAAGAGAAGCGTAAAATTATTGGGCATACATTTATTGAAGTTTTTGAAGCAGAAGCGAAAAAACATGATGGTATTAAATTTTTAGCGCAAGGGACACTTTACCCTGATGTTATTGAGTCTATCTCTGTAAATGGTCCAAGTGAAGTTATTAAATCTCACCACAATGTTGGTGGTCTTCCAGATTGGATGGATTTTGAGTTAATTGAACCTTTACGTGAACTTTTTAAAGATGAGGTTCGTAAAATTGGTCTTGAGCTTGGTTTACCATCAGATATGATCAACCGCCACCCATTCCCTGGTCCTGGTCTTGCGATTCGTATTATGGGTGATGTAAATCCAGCTGATTTAGACCTTTTACGTGAAGCAGATGTTATTTTACTCGATGAGCTAAAAGCGAGTGGATACTACTCTAAAACTTGGCAAGCATTTGCAGTTTTACTGAATGTAAAATCTGTTGGTGTTATGGGAGATAACAGAACGTATGATAACACTGTAGCAGTTCGTGTTGTTGAAGCAGTAGATGGAATGACAGCAACTTTTGCTCATCTTCCACATGACCTTTTAGAGAGAATCTCTCGTCGTATTATTAATGAAGTAGATGGAATTAACCGTGTTGTTTATGACATCTCTTCTAAACCACCTGCAACAATTGAGTGGGAGTAGAGCATTTTTTTGCTCTGCTTTAGCAGATGAATAAACCTCCAATTTACCTTTTTTCCCTCTCTAGTGTTAGTGGAGTAAACTCCATAAAATCTCTTGATATCACTTTTTTTGATAAAAATATTGACTTTAATGCTTATGATTATCTCATTATCACCTCAAAGCAAGTAAGTGAGTATTTTAAACACTTTCATATCACTCCACCACTTCCAGCTTTGGCAATTTCAAAAGCGAGTGCAAAAAGTTATGAGGTTTTAGGTGGTAAGGTTTTAGAAGTTGGTAAAGGGTATGGCGATACTTTAGAGAGTGTTGTAAAAAAATACCCAAAATCTACAAAATGGCTCTATTTACGTGCAGAGGTTATTGCTTCAGATTTTACACAAAAACTAAGAGAGGATGGTTTTTTAGTAGATGAGGAGATAATTTATAAAAGTGAATGTTCACAAACTATTTTAAATGCTTCAATTCCTAAAGAGGCAACACTTATTTTTACTTCCCCTTCAAGTATTGAATGCTTTTTGCAAAAACATACAATTTTACCATCACATAAAGTGATAGTTATTGGAAAAACAACGGCAAAAGCACTCCCTTTTGGTGTAGAGTATCTTCTTGCTCCAACACCAACTATTAAAAGTTGTTTAGAAATCGCGTAGAATTGTTGAATTTTTAAAAACTATTACTTATCTCTAATCTATATCGTTATATAATAAGAAAAATCTAGTTTGAGTTGAGGTTTCGTAGATGAGATATTTAATTGTAATGGTTATTTTTTTACTTTTTAGTGTGAGTGCAGATGCTTCTGGTTATGCAAGAAGTATTCGTGTTGGATCTTTTAAGCATGAATCTACTGCTCAAAAAGCTGTAGCTGAACTTCAAAAATTCATAGCACAAAATGAGAGACTTTTAGAGATTAAATATGAGTTAGGATTTGATGTTAAAGTTAAAAAAGTTGGGAGACACTATTTAACTGTTTTAGAACCACTAACAAATAAGCAAATGGTGCAAGAAACACTAGATATTTTAAGAACAAAATATCCAGGAACCTATCCTAAAAGAATTAAGTACAAAAGTTATTATGCAACATTAGGGCATAAAGGTGAGGCAAAACAACAATTTGAGGCACCACAACAAATTCAAGAGCCTGTAGTTGATCCTCAAGAGCAAAGAAAACAGATTAGTAAAAAAATTGATGAGATGTTTGCTGAGAAAAAAGAGGTGAAAACTCAAGAGGCTGTAGCAAAAATAGAGCGACCTCATAAAGTGCTAGAAAAGAAAAAAGAGCTTGATGAAGATGCTCTTTTAGAAGCAAAGATTCAACAAAAACTAGCTGCTATGAGAAAAGCAAAAGAGGATGAGTTTAAAATTTTTGGAGTAGGACTTGGTTTTAGTGCTTCTGTTTTTGATGATTTTGATTTCTTTGGTTTATTGGAAAAACCACATCAAGAGAAGAAAAAAGAGCTTCACGATTTTCTTGATGGTAAGTTAACAAAATTTGATAGCTATATGTTAGAGATAGAGATTTTAACAGGTGTTTTAGTTTTTCTTATTTTTATTGCTGTTGTATTGAAATACAGAAGAAAAAAAGATGACAAGATTACTATTCAAGATATTTATAATTAAAAAGGTGTGAGAATGAGAATTTTTAGTAGTTTATTGGTTTTAGTGTTATTTGCTTCATTACTAGAGGCTTCTTCGTATTACAGAAGTATTCGTGTAAGTGCATTTCCTACTAAGGTAAAAGCACAACAATCTGTAGTGAGAGTAAAAAAGTTTTTAGCCTCTAAAAAAGTTGTTCAAAAGTATAAAAAAGAGATAGGTTTTGATGTAAAGGTTGCTAAAGTTGGCAAATATTATATGAGTGTAATTGAGCCATTTTTCGACGAAAAAAAGAAGCTTCAAGAGGTTTTAGATATTGTACGTGCGAGATATCCAAAAGCATATGTAAGAAAGTTAAAATCAAACAAATATAAGCAACATAAAAAAAGTGTTACTCAAAAAGTTCATAAAAAAGTAGCACCAAAAAAAGAAAAAAAGCAAAAGATTGTAGAGGTTGTAAAACCAGTAGTAGAGGTTGTTGCAAAAGAGAAACAAATTGTTGCACAAAATAAACCAAAAGAGGTAACTCCAACAACAGAACCAAAAGTTGTACAAAAGAAAGAGAGTTCAAAATCTAAAGAGGTTCAAAAAATGGCTGCACCTGCTGCAGTAGCAGTTGTTGAGGAGGTTGTAACTCAAGAGGTGGTAGAAAAAGTTGCTCCAAAAAAAGAGCAAGAGGATATTCAAAAGATTCAAAAAGAGTTTGAATCTTTAGATATGACACAACCAGAAGATGATCAAGAGGAACTTCAAGAGGAGTTAAATATTTGGTTAATCCTTTTTGTTTTAACTTTTATGCTTCTTGTTTTAGTGATTGTTTATTTTCTTTTTATTAGAAAAAATGGTGTTGAGATTATTGTAGATGAAGAAGCACAAAAAGAGGCACAAGAGTTAAGTGTAACAGTTGCAAAATTAAACAAAGAGATAGCTACTTTACAAGAGCAACAAAAAGAGCAAGAGAGTGCAAAAGAGGAGTTAGAACTTCTTTTTGGAGAGTTTATAGCCTCTTTAACACCAAAAGATAATGCCCTAGATAGTGAAAAAGTAAAAGAGATTGTAAAACATTTTGCATATTTTTATGCAACACTAGAGAGTTTTCAGCCACAACTTATTAGAGATGCAAGACCAAAAGAGAATTTAACTTTTGATCTTAAAACGATGGTTGAACTTTTTGTAACACTTATTGAGCAAAAAGCTCAAGAGAAAAATATTACTATTGAGTCAAATATAGAGCAGAGTATTCCTTCGTTACTAAAAGCGGATCCGTTTGCAATTGCAGAGCTTTTTAGCCATACAATAAATAAAGTTTTAGCTGTTGCACAAAATGAAGTTTTAAGAATAGATTTAGAGAAAATTTCAGAGAAAAAAGATGGTGTTGAGGTTGCTTTTGTTTTTGCATCACCAACACTTCGTGATGTTGATATAGAAGTTTCTCAAAATCTTTTACAAATGGCAGGAGCGTCATATTATAAAGATGGTAATGCTATCTCTTTAGTTACAGATTGTCAAACACTACAAACTCAAGCAGAAGTAGTAAAAGAGCAAGAGGTTATAGAAGTTCCAGTTGTAGAAAAACAAGAGGAACAAGAGGTTCAAAAACAAGAAGAGGTTAAAGCTTTAGAGGTTGAAGCTGGAATTGAAAATTGTGGAGATGATAGTGAGATTTACATCTCTATGGTTGAGGACTTTTTAGATTCTTACAAAGATTCAGACAAAGAGTTAGAAAAACTATGTGATGCACAAGATTTTGCAAAAGCAAGAGAATTAGCTGTAGAGATTAAAGATTTTGCACAACATATTGGTGCGTACCAGTTAAGTCAAAATCTATCTTCTCTTGAAGAGAGTTTAGCACAAGAATCTCAAGAGATAGCGTGTGAGTTTTTTGGAACATATAAAGAGAACTTAGAAAAAGTTTTACAAGAGATAGAGCAATATAAACAAAAGTAAATCTATTTCAAGTAAGAATAATGTATAATTTCATTTCTGACTGGTTCGCTACTTATACAAATATGAGGGTTCTACATTTTCAAATCGAGAACTAGTAGAGGTCTTGTGTGTCGACACTATCGTTTGAGGTACGTTCACTCTGCCGAGATTTTGCCGCCGTTAAAGATCTCTCTCTTCTCCCAAATTAGGCTTTCTAGAACCAAGCCTATTGTAAGACGGCCAGTCGGGAATAATCATAAAAAGATTTAGTACAGAACAAAACCTGTTTTATACTAAGTATTTTTTTGGAGATGGTAAATGAAAATTTTAATTTTAGGTAGTGGTGGACGTGAGTATTCTGTTGGGCTTGCAATTGCAAATGAAAAAGCGGGTCATGAGCTTTTCTTTCAACCAGGAAATGGTGCTACAAACAACTTAGGTACAAACTTAAATATTAAAGATTATAATGAACTTGCAGATTTTGCAAAAGAGAACAATATTGAACTTACAATTGTTGGTCCAGAAGCTCCTTTAGTTGATGGTGTTGTAGATATTTTTAAAGCAAAAGGTTTAACAATTTTTGGACCAAGCAAAGAAGCAGCACAGCTTGAGGGTTCTAAAGTTTATATGAAAAACTTTTTAGCAAAATACAACATTCCAACAGCACGCTATCTTGAAACTTCATCTATTGAAGAGGCATTTCGTTTTTGTGAAACGCTTCCAACTCCAGTTGTTGTAAAAGCGGATGGTCTTTGTGCTGGTAAGGGTGTAATTATTGCACAAACACACGATGAAGCAAAAAAAGCAATTGGTGATATGCTTAGTGGAAAAAGTTTTGGAGATGCAGGTAAAAAGGTAATTGTAGAGGAGTTCTTAGATGGGTATGAACTCTCTATGTTTGCTATTTGTGATGGTGATGATTTTATTTTACTTCAAGCTGCACAAGATCATAAACGTTTAGAAGATGGTGACAAAGGACCAAATACAGGTGGAATGGGTGCATACGCTCCAACACCACTTGTAGATGATGAACTTTACGAAAAAGTAAAACAAAGAATTATCCGCCCAACTCTTGATGGTATGAAAAAAGAGGGTGCTCCTTTTGAAGGTGTACTTTTTATTGGAATTATGGTTGTAAATAATGAACCAATTACACTTGAGTTTAATGTACGTTTTGGAGATCCTGAGTGTGAGATTTTAATGCCACTTATGACTTCATCTGTTTCAGATATGTTCTATAAAGCTGCAACAAATGACCTTGCAAATATTAATGTAGAATTTTCAAAAGAGTATGCAGTTGGTGTTGTAATGGCAAGTGAAAACTATCCATATGGTAGTTCAACTCCAGCAGAGATTATTGTAGATGAAGTACACCATGAAGAGATAGAAAAATATACACATATCTCTTATGCAGGTGTGAGTCTTGAAGATGATAAACTTTATGCAACAGGTGGTCGTGTACTTGTTTGTATTGGTAAAGGAAGTACAATTAAAGAGGCACGTGACCGTGCATACCTTCGTTGTGGACAAGTTCACTTTGCAGGTAAAAAATTTAGAACAGATATTGCATATCAGGCTCTTTAATGAATGATATAGAAACTCTTTTAGATAGAGAGGAGCTTACACTCGCAACTATAAACAGACGCTCTTGGGCTTTGTTTATAGATGAAACACTACTTTCTTTTTTACTTATATTTGCTTTATGGGACTCTTTTATGGGTGCTACCTCTGCAGAGGAACTTATTTTAGTAGTGAATCAATTTACTTTAGAATATATAGGTATGAAAATACTCTACCAAGCATTTTTCACTATGAAATATGGTGCAACACTTGGAAAAATTGCTATGAAGATTCGTGTTATAGATATTGCAACACTTGATAATCCAAATGTTTTAGTTTCACTTAACCGTGCTATTTTTAGAATTATTAGTGAGATGCTTTTTTACTTAGGTTTTTTATGGGCAGTTTTTGATCCTTTTAAACAAGCGTGGCACGATAAAACGGCAAGAACTTTAGTGGTCAATGTTTAAACAGCTCCTTTTTTTTCTTCTTTTTGCATCACTTGCTTTTGCCTCTTCAAAAGTTGAAATCTTTGCAACATCAGTTCAAACACAAAACAATATTGTAGAGGCAAGTGGTGATGTAGTTGTTTCTTACCAAGAGTACCTCTTAAGTGCAAAAAAAGCAACATATAACCGTAAAAATGGTGATTTAGAACTTTTTGGTGATATCACTATGAGTTATGGGAAAAATTATCGCGTTGTTGGAAACTATGCACGATTAAATTTAATAAAAAAAGAGAAAATTTTTCACCCCTTTTATATATTAGATAAAAAAACAGATGTATGGATAAGTGCACAAGAGGGAAGTGCAAAAAAAGATGATATGGAAGTGAAAAATGGGATTGTAAGTGGGTGTGACCAAAACAACCCTCTTTGGAAATTAGAGTTTAGCTCCTCCAACTACAACACACAAACAAAGTGGATAAACCTGTACAATACAACACTCTATTTTTACGATATTCCAGTTTTATATACTCCATATTTTGGATATTCACTAGATACTACAAGAAGAACAGGGCTTTTGTTACCTGCTTTTGGAATTTCAACAGCAGAGGGTTTTTATTTTCAACAACCATTGTATATTGCTGAGTATGATAGCTGGGATTTAGAGTTAAAACCACAAATCCGTACCATTAGAGGGAGTGGAATCTACTCTAAATTACGCTTTGTAGATTCCCCTTCATCGCAAGGGTATTTAAAAGCTGGTTATTTCAAAGAGAATAGTAAATATTATAAAGATAATAATTTAGCAAATCAAGAGCATTATGGATATAATTTTCATTATATACACAAAGGTGTATTACAGCATTGGTTTAATGCTAAACTTGATGGGCAATCGGGATTATTTGTAGATATAAATAATATGAATGATGTTGATTATATTAACCTTGAGACAAACAATGAAGTTACAAATCAGACATCAACACAGGTGCTTTCAAGAATAAACCTTTTTTACAATACAAACTTTAACTACTATGCAACTTACTTAAAATATCACCTTGATTTAACAAAAAATACAAATGTAGATACTCTTCAACAGTTACCAATTCTACATTACCACCACTACTTAGATACTTTTTTTGACCAAGAGTATTTTAACTATAGTTTAGATGCACGTTCAACAAATATCTATAGAGAAGCTGGAACAAAAACACTTCAAACACAACTTAATTTACCTGTAAAATTGCAAACATCTGTGTTTGATGAGCTTTTAAACCTCTCTTATACAACAACACTTTATGCACAACACTCACATTTTACATTTGATTCTTTTAGTTTGGCTACAAATTTAGATGATGGATATTTCTTACGCGATTCTAATAGTTTTTCTGCATCGATTGAGTTAGCAAAAGGGTATGAAGATTTTATTCATACCCTTTCATTTGGTGTGATTTATACACAAAGTAGTTTTACAAAAAAGAGTGGTTATTATGAAACATATGGAACATTTTGTTCCAATCCTATCAATGCAACAAACCCTATTTGTGAAGCATACACAATTGAAAATGTAGATGAATCTTTAGAGTTGAATTTACAAAACTATATTTATGATGGCAAAGCAAAACCGTTACTCTATCATAAACTAGCACAAAAGATTGATTATACTCAAAGTCAAAATAGATTTGGGGAGCTTGAGAGTGAATTACGCTTTAACATTAATAGATGGTTTGTTTTTTATAACGATACACTTTTTAATTTCGATGAAAAAGGTTTTTCTAAATCTCTCAATAGTGTAAAATATGATGATAAAATATTTGATGTAACACTCTCTTATCTTTATAAAGATAGTTTTATCCCTTCAACTCCAACCCTTCCTCGTTATACAAGATATGTAACATCAAAAGGAAGATATCGTTATAATTCCCATTACTCTTATGAGATAGGGTATAATTACGATTTAGAAGCAAAAGTGAAAAAAAGTGGTGAAATAGGCTTTTTATATAGTAAACGTTGTTGGGACTTTGGTATAAAATATATGCAAAATAATCGTCCAATTTTGACACAAAGTGGAGAGTCATCTATAAATGATAAATATATATACTTTACAATTGTGTTAAAACCACTTATGCCACCTGCAAAACCTGGAAGTTCCAATATTGCAGTAAAACTACCAGAGTAAAAGAGAAAGAAAATGGTAAAAAAATATAAACATATTTTAAAAGATCGTAAAGATGCAGCTCAAAAACTTCGCGATATTATCCCAATGCAGCGTGTTAAAGAGGAGAAGTGGGATTTTGTGGCGGTCTCTTCTGGTGGTTTGGAGCTTGCTTCACTTATTCGTGGTGGTTTAAAAAATAGAATCGATTTTATCTTTTCTGAATCTATTATGGCACCTCATAATCCTGAGTGTGAAATAGCACGTGTAAGTGAAGGGGAGGAGATAGTTATAAATGAAGAGCTTGTTGATGCTTTTGAGATTCAGTATGACTACATTTATGGTGAAGCTGGAAGAAAGCATGAAGAGCAGATTTTAAGCTATATTTACCAGTATAGAAAAGGGAGACACTTCTTTAGCGTAAAAGATAGAGTAGTGCTTTTAGTAGATGAGGGGAGTGAAACGGGTTTAAAGTTTATGACAGCTCTTAAAACTATTTTAGCACAAGGTCCAAAAGCGGTTTATATCGCTGTGAGTGTGCTCCCTTCAGATGTGCATGAGCTTTTAGAGCCATTTGCAGATGATATTTTTTGTCTTTATAGTATAGATGATTATGTAGAGACAGATTTATATTATGAAAACTTAGAAAAAGTGAGTGAAGATATGATAGAAAAATTATTAGAGGAAGTTAAATGAAATATGACGTTAGTTTAGATTTAGTAAATAAAACAGAGGAATACTCTTTTGGTGTTGTTGCAAAACAAGCAGATGGAGCAGCATGGTTAAAGTCTGGTAAGACTGTTATTTTAGCAACAGTTGTAATGGATGAGAGTGAAAGTGTAAGTGAAGATTTTTTACCACTTACTGTGCAGTATATTGAAAAAAGTTATGCAGCTGGAAAAATTCCTGGTGGATTTTTTAAACGTGAAGCAAAACCGAGTGATTTTGAAACACTTACATCACGTATTGTAGATAGAAGTTTACGTCCACTTTTCCCAAAAGGGTATGCACATCCAACGCAAATTACTATTATGGTTTTCTCTGCAGATAAAGAGGCAGATTTACAAGCTTTAGCATTAAATGCAGCTTCTGCAGCACTTTATGTTTCAGATATTGATATTAACCGTAGTGTAAGTGCTATTCGTGCTGCGAAAATTGATGGGGAATTGGTACTTAACCCAACACTAGAGGAGCTTAAAAACTCAACACTTGATCTTTACCTCTCTGGTACAAAAGAGGAACTTTTAATGATTGAGATGCGTACATTTGGTGGGGAGGATGTTGAGGTTATAGATACATCTTTAGATATCTCTATGCCTGCAACTGTTATTACAAACCACAAATCAAACGCATTACCAGAAGATGAGCTTATTGAAATTTTAGCAAAAGCACAGGATGCTTTATTTGAGTCAAATAGCAAATATGAAGAGAGCTTCGCACCATTTAAAAAACCAACTCGTCCACTTTCATTGCAAGAAAATGCACTTAATGAAGAGTTTGTAACTTATGTTGAACAAAACCATTTTGAAGATATTACAAATGCGATGAACCAAATGGCAAAATCGGAACGCTCAACTGCATTAAGAGAGTTACGTAAAAAGATTTTAGAGCAAAACCCAGAATGGGATGAAGCAGAATTAAAAGGTGCTATTGAGAGTGTGAAGCGTAAACAAGTTCGTAGTCAAATTTTAGAGCAAAATCTTCGTGCAGATGGTAGAGGGCTTAGAGATATTCGCCCAATCTCTATTGAGACAAATATTTTACCAAATGCACACGCTTCTGCACTTTTTACACGTGGACAAACACAAGCGCTTGTTGTTCTTACTATGGGTGGACCAAAAGATGCACAAATGTTTGAGAGTTTAACAGATGATGTAGCACAAAATGAGAACTTTATGGTGCATTACAACTTTCCAGGTTTTAGTGTTGGGGAAGCTTCACCAGTTATGGGAACAAAAAGACGTGAACTAGGTCATGGTAATTTAGCTAAACGTGCATTAGAGCCAATTTTAAATTTAGATGGACAAACAGTTCGTTTAGTTTCTGAGATTTTAGAGAGTAATGGTTCTAGTTCTATGGCAACAGTTTGTGGTGGATATATGGCACTTAAAGCTGCAGATGTGCAAACAAGTGATGTTATCTCTGGTATTGCAATGGGTCTTGTAACAGATGGTCAAAAGTATGCGATTTTAAGTGATATTATGGGTCTTGAAGATCACGATGGTGATATGGACTTTAAAGTAACAGGTTCTAAAGATGGCATTACTGCTATGCAAATGGATATTAAACTTGGTGGAATCTCACTAGATATTCTAAAAGAAGCACTTTACCAAGCTAAAGAGGGGCGTGCACATATTATAGATATTATGCAAGAGGCGCAAAAAGAGATAGAATTTAACGATGGTGTGCTTCCATCAACAGATATTTTCCATATAGACCCAAGTTTTATTGGTGAGATTATTGGTCAAGCTGGAAAAACTATCCGTGAAATTATCGAAAAATTTGAAGTTGCGATAGATATCGATAAAAAAGATGGAAAAGTAAAAATTACAGGAAAATCTAAATCGGGTGTAGCTGATGCAAAAGAGCATATTAACTCTATTGTAAATGCACCAAAAAAAGAGAAAATCAACTATGCAGTTGGTGAGGTTTATGAGGGTGTTGTAAAACGTATTGTAGATTTTGGAGCATTTGTTGAGCTTCCAGATGGTACAGATGGACTTTTACATATCTCAAAAATCTCAGATAAACGTGTAGATAAAGTGAGTGATGTTCTTAGTGAAGGGCAAAAAATAGAGGTTGAGATTTTAGAGTTTAAAGGGAATAAAATCTCTCTTGGTCGTGCATAGGAGTTTTTTTTAGACTCTCTGTGCTATAATGAATAAATTACAAAAGGAGATAGTATGAGTAAACATTTACAAAAAATAGAAAAAATTTTTCAACATCCATTATCTGGAAATATTGACAGTAAAAAAGTGATCGCAGCTTTAGAGCATTTTGGTGCAAAAGTAGAGGTAAACAAAGAGCATCGTGCAATTGTACACTACAATAATCGTGAACACTCTATTACACTTTCACACCGTCCAGAGTTAAGTAAAGACGCAATTGTAAAACTTCGCCACTACCTAGAAGAGGTTGGATTAACTCCAGATAAACTTTCGTAAAGAGTAGCAAAAGAGGTTACTTTAACCTCTATGCTAAAGATAACTCTCCTAAATAACTATGGATTGTATTTCCCTCTTTTAACCATGCTAAAATTCCACCTTCTAAACTAGAAACATTAGAAAAACCAAGTTTTTTAAGTTGGTGTGCTGCTAAAAAACCACGTGGACCTTTTAAACAGTAAGTTACAATTTTTGCATCTTGTCCATATTTTTGTGCAATTTTTTCAATTGCCATAAATTCTAGTTTTCCACGTGGAATAGTTAAGACTGTATGACCATTAATATAACCAGATGCAAACTCTTCAGGCTCACGCACATCTATTAAGATAATATCTTTAGCAATTGTATAAAGATCGTTTGGCTTAATAGCTTTAATCTCTTTTTTTGCTTCTTTTAAAATTTTTTTGAGTTGAGATGAGAGGTAAATATCATCACAACTTTTTGCGTATTTTTCTAGTTTTGTATTAATGTTTTTCATTGTTAAACCTTGTTTTGAATTAAAAGATTGTATATTAATTTTATTTAAACTATTCTTTATAACTCTTTGTGTAAAATTCGCCCAACGATCTCTAGTAGGGAAATCTAGGCATTTATGTTTAGGTTGCTTCATTTTTGGATGAGGTTACGCTATCCGAACGGATTGTAAATATTTTATGGAGACATTTTATGAAAAAAATTCTTTTTCTTATGGTAGCTTTCGCTGCTGCTGCAATGGCTAATGAAGCTGACGTTGCAAACCAAACAATCAAAGCATATTCAATGATCGCTGCAGGTCTTGGACTTGGTTTAGCTGCACTTGGTGGAGCAATCGGTATGGGTCATACTGCTGCTGCTACAATCGCTGGTACTGCTCGTAACCCAGGTTTAGGTGCTAAACTTATGACTACAATGTTCATCGCTCTTGCAATGATCGAAGCACAAGTTATTTACGCACTTGTAATTGCGTTAATCGCTCTTTATGCTAACCCATATTTAGGTTAATTTTAAATTAAAATTACTTAAGTATAATTTCACTTCCTTCTTTGGAAGTGAAACTTTTTAACTTCATTTTTTATGCGATCGTGGTGGAACTGGTAGACACGCTATCTTGAGGGGGTAGTGCCTTAGGGTGTGAGGGTTCAAATCCCTCCGATCGCACCATTTACCACTTTTTTCTAACTTCTCTAACAAAAATCAAACAATCATTATTATACAATTACAAAAAATAAACTTTTTTATTTAGGAACTTTTATGGTAGTAGATCTTCACAACCACACGCCACTTTGTAACCATGCAACAGGGACTCTTAGTGAGTACATAGAAACAGCGATCAAAAAAAATACAAAATATTTTGGCATCGCAGACCATGCTCCAATGGACTTTGATCCACAATACAGAATGTCTTTTTCCCAAATGCAAGAGTATGAAAACTCTATTTTAGAAGCGAAGCAAAAATATGCTTTGGATATTACACTTTTACTTGGATACGAAGTAGATTTTATTGAAGGGTTGGTAGATAAAAGAGTTTTAGAAGCAGATGTTGATTATTTAATAGGATCTGTGCACTTTTTAGGGGAGTGGGGGTTTGATAACCCAGAGTTTATAGGAAGATACAAAGAGCAAAATATAGATGAACTTTGGCAAAAATATTTTAAAGCAATAGAGTCTATGGCAAAAACAAAGCAGTTTCAAATTGCAGGGCATTTAGACTTAATGAAAGTGTTTAAGTTTATGCCAACAAAACCTGTGGTAGATTTTGCAAAAGATGCCCTTTTAGCTATAAAAGAGGCAAATATGGCTTTAGAGTTAAATGTAGCAGGATATCGTAAACCAGTAGGTGAGCCTTACCCTTCACGTGAACTCTTGGAGGAGGCTTTTGCGTTAAATATTCCTATCACTTTTGCATCAGATGCACATGAGCCAAAACAGGTTGGACTTTTTAGTGATGAAATAGTAAAATTTGCAAAAGATGCAGGGTATAAAGAAGCTGTTTATTTTGAATCTAAAAAGATGAAATTTATTGAGCTTAACTAAATAAAAAATATGATATTATAAAATAAATTATTCGCTAAGTTAGGAACGAAGGTATGACACAAGAAGAATTAGATGCTTTAATGAGTGGCGATATTGATGATTTAGATCTTGATGAAGCTGCAGAAGAAGAGGTTGTAGCACAAGAGGAAACTAAAGAGGAAGAGGTTGTTGATCCTTTAGAGGCATTAACACAAGAGGAGAAAGAGTACGACATCACAAAGGTAAAAGATGATGAAGTAACACTTCCACTTCCAGCTACAAATGAAAATAAAATGGTACATCAACTTGATGATGTTACAAAAGAATCAGAAGAGAAAGCAACAGAGATTTTCGATATTATTGAGGGTGTTAGTAACGATTTAATGGATGCAGAAGAGCATCTAAACTCTGTAAAAGATGTTATTGAGAGCAATATTGAGCTTTTTGAAAAATTAACGCAAAAATTTCCTCATGTAGAGGCTTTTAAACAACAGCTAGAAAAAAATCAGGGTGTTTTAGATGCTATGCAAACATCTGAGGAGATTTTACAAAATAGTGGTGATTCTATTATGAATGTAATGGATATTATGCAATATCAAGATATTCACCGTCAAAAAATTGAGCGTGTTATTAATGTTATGCGTTCTTTATCACGCTATATGAATACACTCTTTGAGGGTAAAATAGAGGATGAAAAACGTGTATCTTCAGCACAACATATTATTGGAGATACTCATAATGATGTTGCAAGTGATGATGATATTGAAGCACTTCTTGCACAATTTGGGAATTAATAGATGAAAAAAGTTGAATTATTGTCTCCTGCTGGGACACTTGAAAAGTTAAAAATTGCATTTGATTTTGGTGCAGATGCAGTTTATGGGGGAGTGAGTCACTTCTCTTTACGTATTCGCTCTGGAAAAGAGTTTACATTTGAAGATTTTGCAGAGGGTATTAAGTATGCACATGAGCGTGGTAAAAAAGTGTATGCTACTATTAATGGATTTCCGTTTAATTCACAATTAGATCTTCTTAAAAAACATATTTTAAAAATGGCAGAGCTAAAACCAGATGCTTTTATTGTAGCGACTCCTGGTGTTTTACAATTAGCACATGAGTTAGTGCCAGATATGCCGCTACACCTCTCAACTCAAGCGAATGTTATGAATGTGCTTGATGCAAAAGTATATTACAATATGGGTGCGACGCGTATTATTACTGCACGTGAAATCTCTTTAAAAGATTTAAAGCTTATTAAAGAGGAGCTTCCAGATTTAGAGTTAGAGGTGTTTGTGCATGGAAGTATGTGTTTTGCATATAGTGGACGTTGTTTAATCTCAACACTACAAAGTGGACGTGTTCCAAATCGTGGAAGTTGTGCAAACGATTGCCGTTTTCCATATGAGATTTATGCAGCAAACCCTGAAACTGGAACACTTTTTAAACTTGTTGAAGATGAGGGTGTTGGAACTTACATTATGAATTCAAAAGATTTGAATCTTTCTGCACATATAAAAGAGATTTTAGATAGTGGTGTGGTAGATTCACTAAAAATTGAAGGTCGTACAAAAACAGCTTACTACGCAGCAGTAACAGCAAAAGCGTACAGAATGGCAATAGATGACTACTATGCAGGAAAACTAGATACTCCAAAATATGAGTATGAACTAAACTCTTTACAAAATCGTGGCTATACAGATGCATATCTCGTTTCTCGTCCATTTGAAAAGCATGATACTCAAAGTTTAGATTTCACAATGCAGCTTGGAACACACCAAGTAAGTGGTGTTGTAAATGAAGAGGGAACACACTTCTTAACAAAATATAAAACACTTCCAGGTGATGAACTTGAAGTTGTAGCACCACTTGATGCAAAAATTGAGTTAGTAGATAATGAATATGGTTCAACTTATGAGAGAGATGGAAAATTTTTTATGAAGTTTAAAAAACTTCAAGCCCACAATGGAAAGATTTGGGAGGAGGTGCATAGTGGAAATGTAAACCCTATTGTTTTACCTACAAAATTCCCACCACTTACATTTTTTAGAATACCATCACATCCAGATATGGGAACTTATCCAAAGGCATAAAAAACCTTTGGAGTATTTTCTTTTTTATAATCATAGTCAATTTGGAATTTACAGAAATTATTTTACACTACCTTAAAAGATCAACTCCTCTTCAACTTGCTCCTCTACATTATTACGTGGTGGTTTTGAAATATCGCTAAAATACTCCATACGTTTTCCAACTTTTACCTCTATAATGCCATCAGGTTTTTCAAATTTTCTTTGAATTTGTGGGTAATATTGGAGTAGTTTTTTAAAGTATGCACTAAATGCTGGTCCTGCTACACGTCCACCTGTCTCTTTTTTGTGCATTGGTGTGTTGTCATCATTTCCAAACCATACAACTGTTTCTATTGTTGGTGAGTACCCTGCGAACCATCCATCCACATTTTTATTTGTTGTTCCTGTTTTTCCTGCGAGTTCTATCCCTTTTACTCTAGCTCTTACACCTGTTCCACGACGAACAACATCACGTAAAATGGTTGTCATAATAAATGCTTGTTGTGGGGAAGTGATGTAGCGACTTTTAAGTTGTTTTTTGTAAAGTATAGCACCATCTTTTTGTATTGAATCGATAAGGTGAGTCTCCATCTGAATACCGTGATTTGCAAAAGATGTGTAATATTTTGCAAGTTGTAGTGGTGAGAGTGAGATAGTCCCAAGTGAAATAGATAAATCTTTTGGTACATTTTTAATACCAAACTTTTTAAATTCACGTAGAAGTTGTGTAAGTCCAATATCGTTTACTAGGTTAATAGTAGCGAGGTTACTTGAGTGGATAAGTGCTTCACGTAAAGTAATAAGCCCATGATAATTTTTGGAGTAGTTTTTTGGTTGCCATTTTAACTCTGTACCATTTTTTTCATACTTATATGTTTTTGCAATATCAACAAGTTTTGTAGCACCAGAGTATCCTAAGTCGATAGCAACTTGATAAATAAAAGGTTTAAATGCACTTCCTGGTTGGCGACGCCCTTGTGTTGCTCTGTTGTAAGAACTTTTTTTATAATCTACACTTCCAACAAGTGCTAAAACATCACCTGTTTTTGAGTCTAAACTCACAAGTGCACCATTGAGTTTAGAGGTATCGCTTGGGACAAACTTTGTAATATCTTCACCCCTTTTTTTCATACGTTGCATCGCTTTTTTATCATACCATTTAATACGGCGTAGTGAAAATTCGTAAGCATATTTAAGAGATTTTCTAGCAGCATCTTGTAAACGTAAATCTATAGTTGTGTAGATTTTATAGCCACCTGTTTTTAAATCTTTTAACCCCATAGAGCGAACCTCTCTTGCTACTTCATCAACAATAAAAGGGGCTTTATTTTGTGTTAATGTTGAGTTATACACTTTTGGGTTTTCTGCAAGTGCTTTTTCATAAGTTTTATCATCTATCCATCCAAGAGCATGCATTCTTGAGATTACACGATTGGCTCTACCCATAGAGATTTCATAATTTTTTGTTGGTGCATAGGTACTTGGTGCTTTTGGAAGACCCACTAAAATAGCTATCTCTTTGAGTGTTAAGTCAGAGAGTTTTTTATGAAAATAACCATCTGCAGCGGTTTTTATTCCATAGTATCCATGCCCTAAGTAGATCTCATTGAGGTAACGCTCCATAATTTGCTCTTTTGTTAGAGCATGTTCAAGTTTTATAGCATAGATAGCTTCTTTAATTTTACGTGAAAGTTTTTTTTCTCGAGTAAGGAGTCTGTTTTTTACAAGTTGTTGTGTAATAGTACTTGCACCCTCTACTGCACGACCCGCTTTTAAAACTTTAATAGCAGCACGAAAGATTGCATCTATATTGATACCAGGGTGTTCAAAAAATGTTGTATCTTCTATAGCTACAAGTGCTTCAACAGCACGTGGGGGAATTTCATCGAATGTTGCATAAAAACGGTGTTGTTTATCAAATACATTAGCAATTTTCTCCCCATATTTATCATAAATAGTTGTTGTAAGGTCTGGTTTATAGTTTACAAGTGGAGATATATCGTAGTCGTATCGAACCAAGAAGTATCCAACTACTAAAAAGGGTGCTAAAAAAGCAACTACAAAAAGGGTTATAAATGTTTTTTTTATCATTGGCGAAATTTCCTATGTGCAAAATTTGCTTCTATTAAAGTTTTTGTGTATTGGTTTTGTGGGTTTTGTATCACTTGTGACATTGTACCATTTTCTATAATTTTTCCCTCTTTTAAAACAGTAATATCTTGGCAAAGTTTTTCTGCTGCAGCTATATCGTGTGTTACAAAAAGTGTTTTAAAATTTTGCTCTTTTGCAAGATTTTTTAAGAGCTTTAAAATCATCTGTGTTGTAGTGGGGTCAAGTGCAGTTGTTGCTTCATCTAAAAGAAGCAGTTGAGGGTTTTTCTCTAGTGCAATAGCAATAACAACTCTTTGGAGTTGTCCTCCTGAGAGTTGGGGAGGGAACCTCTCTAAAAAGGATTTCTCGAGCCCAACAAGCTCTAAAAGCTTCTCTTTTTTAGAGTCTTCAACAAAAAATTGTTTTTTTATCTTTGTAAGTGGAGAGAGGGCAGTAAAAGGGTTTTGGGGAACAAATGCTATATCTTTTTTTGTTAGTTTATCTTCTGTTTGAAGTGTAAGTTTTAGATTATTTGGTAACATTCCAAGTAAAGCTTTAAGAGTCAAACTTTTACCGCTACCACTCTCCCCAACAAGGGCTAGAGAGTGTTTGATTTTAAAAGATATATCAACAATTGTTTTTTGATTGTATTGAATTTTGAGTTTTTGAATATTCATCTACTTCTTTTGTGCTGTTAGTAAAAATACACCATACTCTTTTGTTTTTTGTATAGTGTGTATCTGTTTTATTTTTATATTTTTAAAGCCATTATTTTGAGCTATATTTTTTAATGTTTGTGATTCAAAACCAAAATGAAATACATCTTCATTATTTGAGTGAAAAGTGCCATCCTCTTTTTCTAAATCTGCAATAGCTATAAAACCATCTTGTTGTAAATGTTGTGCCATAGTTTGGAAAAAATGTTCTAAATTTTCTATGTGGTGAAGTGTCATAGAACTTATAACTCCATCAAACTTTTTTTCTAGTGGAGTTTGTAAAATATCACCTAAGTGGGGTGTTATAAAATGCTCTGTTGTATTTTTTTCTTTAAGTTGTTCAAGCATAACTTCAGAGGTATCAACACCTATTATCTCTTTTACGCAAGGGAGAATCTCAAATCCTAAAAGTCCTGTACCCACTCCAAAATCTAAAAGAGAAAGCTCAGTATTTAGTGGGCACTCTTTATCTATTGCAGCTGCAACACTTTTGGCATTTTGAACACGACGAGGGAGTTTATCCCAATCTTTTGCTCTTTGTAAAAATCTATTTTGTGGTTGCATCTATTTTCTCCTCTTTACAAATTAAAAAGAAGCAACTTCCACTCTCTCTTGGTTTATAGATTAGATTTCCATTAAAACTTTTACGCATAATCTCTAAACTCATATAAAGTCCAATTCCAGTTCCTTTTCCTTGCTCTTTGGTTGTAAAGTAAGGGTTAAAGATTTTATTTACAACATTTGGTGTAATTCCACCTGCATTATCTTCTATGCAGATGTTTATTTGATTATCTTTTTGAAGTGCAGTGATTGTGATTTTTTTCTCCTCTTGTTCTATCTCATCAAAAGCATCTCTAGCATTTGCTAAGATGTTAATAATAACTTGTTCAAGTTGGTCAGCAAATCCATAAAGTTGTAAATTATCTTCTAAATTTATTTCAATCTCTATATTGAGGTTCTTAAGCTGTGTAAGCATAAGATCCATTACGGCATTAAAAGTATCTTGAAGATTAAAAAGCTCCTTTTTTTGCGATGGACGTGCAAAGTTTAAGAAAGTATCTATTGTTTTGGACATTTTTTGACACTGCTCTTGAATAGACTTACTCGCTTCTTGTGTTTTTTCATCTGTTAATGCTTGCATACTTGAGAGCATCGAAAGGCGAATAGCAGCTGCACTAATAGCATTGAGTGGTTGACGCCATTGGTGTGCTATCATATTAATCATCTCACCCATTTGTGCTTGTTTAGATTGTTGTAAAAGTTGTTTCTCTTGATTTTTAAGTTCTGTAATATCAATTGTAGTAGATAAACGGTGTTTTATTCCATTGATATAAATGTCTTGTCCTTGAACTAGGGCTGTAAATTTTGTTTTATCTTTTCTTAGAAGTTGAATTTCATAAGGTGTAGCTTTTGTTTTTGCTAAAAATTTTTTTGCTTTTTCTTTTTCAGAATCTACTACATATTCAAGAAGATTTGCTCCTAAAATATCTTCTTCATCGTTAAATCTAAACATCTCAATAGCAACTTTATTTGCTTTGATAAGTTTATGTTGAGAGTCCCACAGAACTACTGCTTCCATAAGGGTATCGAAAATAATATTAATTGTTTTATTTTTCTCTTGTAAATCTTTTGTTGCTTTTTGTACCTCTTGAATAAGTTGAGTATTAAAATTATTTAGTTGTTTATCTTTTTCATAAAGATGTGTAACCATAGTTTTAAAGTTTTGACTTAAGGTATCAATCTCTAAAATTTGTGTTTGAGGTTGCGGAATATTTCCTTTATATTTTTCAATATTTTTACTAATATTTGCAAGCGATAAAATAGGGTTTACAATTGCTAAAGAAATTTTTTTAAATTGTAGTTTTGCAAGAAAATAAAAAGTTAATAACACAGATGCAAAAATTAGAATCATCAATATAATTAATTGTGTTGATGTATTTGTAAGGTTATTCATTTTCTCTTCAATATCTTTAATAGTGGTTAATAAAATGATATGTGAATGGATAGGAGTTATTACTTTTGTTAAAGTTAAATAGGTTGTATTATTATATGGAAATATATTATTGTTATGTTGTGATAAGTTTTTTGTAATATTTTGGAGTATTATATTATTTGATTTCAAAATATTTGTATGAATAGGAAATTGTTTTTGTAATGCTTGATCTACAGCTGTAATTTTACCTTGTTTATTGATAAGTAATATTTTTGTTTTATAAGGTAAATCAATAGCTAAAAGCTGTTGCATAAGGTTTTTAAGGGTAATTTCTATTTCTACAATAGCTTCAAGATTTCTTTTTAAATAGACTGGTATTATAGCTGATATCATCCATGATTGTAATTTTTTGTTAAAAAAAGGCTCTTCCCATAAAACACTATTAGAGATAGATGTTTTAAAATTTTTTTTATAATGTGTAAATTTTATACTATGGGATGTCACTGTTTTATTTGAAGAATAAGATGTTTCTGTTTTATCTTTATGAATAAAGTTTATTTTATAAATAAATGGATTTGTTTCTAACAAAGTTTTTAATATAGCATTTATTTCTTGTGTACTTGGCTGAGTGGGATGGTATCGAAAAAGATGCTCATACTCTTTTTGTAAGATTATTGCATATGTTTCTATTTTGTTAAATTCATTTTCTAATTTTAATTTTTGAGATTCTAAAACAAAACTGAGAATATGCTTTGCATCTTTTATTGCTAATGCTTCTTTTTGTGAAGCCATATATAATCTAAAAGAAATAAATAAAAGAGCAAAAATAATGGTGAGAGAAAAAAATGGAACTATAATCATCTTAAAGAAATTTTTTTGCATTTTTTTACGTAGTAACTCTTTTTGCATATTTCTTCTTTTACATGGATAAATTTTTGACTAAAGAGCAAACTTTTTTAAACTCTTTTATATCTTCGCCAACTCTTGCAATTATACGAATAATTGCCTCTGGAACAGTTGGTTGCCTAATTGCTCCAATGGAGTAGTTTTGCTCTTGAAGTTTTTGTTGTATATGCAACACCTTTGCGTTGTTTGCAATAACAATAGGAACAATAAGTCCAGCAATTTCGATATTAAATATATCTTTTACTAATTTTTGGCGTTGTTTGATCTCTAAAGAGAGTTGCGTTTTATTTTCTAAAATATATTTAAGTGCTGCTTGTGCTTTTGCACTCTCATAAAGTGATGGAGCGGTAGCATAAATAACAGGTTTTGCTCTATTTATCATATACTCTATAATATGGGAAGAGGCTAAAACATAAGCACCAAACCCTCCATATGCTTTGCCAAGAGTTCCCATCTTTATATGGTTTGGTTCTACATTAATATTGTATAAATCAAAAACCCCTAAAAGGTTTTTGCCTACAACACCACTACTGTGTGCTTCATCGACGATTAAAATTGCATCCTCTTTTTTTGCAATTTCAAATACCTCTTTATCACATAAATCTCCCTCCATAGAGTAGATACCCTCTACAGCAATAAGGCGACGTTTTGTTGTTTTGTGTGTAGCTAAAAGCTCTTTGAGATGTTGCATATCGTTGTGTCTAAAAAAGTAAACCTCTTTACCTTGTAGTTGCGTTGCTAAAACACCAGAAGCGTGGTAGAGTTCATCTATAAAGAGGATATCTTTTTTACGTACAAGAGATTCAATAAGTGCTATGTTTGCGTTAAAACCACTTCCTAGTAAAAGAGCATCTTCAAAACCATTACTTTGTGCAAGGAGTTGCTCTGTATCTTGATGGATTTTATGGTACCCATTTACAAGCATTGAAGCTTTGGCACCATATATTGTGTAGCTATTTAATTTTTCAACCGCTTTTTGGTGAAGAAGTTGGTTGTGTGCCAAACCTAAATAATCGTTTGATGCAAAATCTTTAAGTGTAGGGTTATAGAGTGTTCTTTTTCTATATCTATTTGTTTTTTTGAGTGCTAAAAGCTCTTTTTTGTAATATTGCATTACCCAGCAACCACTCTATTTCTACCATTTTCTTTTGCTTCATAAAGAGCATTATCTACACGTTTAAAGAGATGTTCAAATGTTTCCTCTGATTTAAATTCAACAACACCAAAACTCATAGTAATAGGAAGAACTTTTTTATGTTTTTCGATAGATTTACGAAGTTTTTCAGCGACAATAAGTGCTCCACTTAGTTCTACATGAGGTAAAATAATAATAAATTCTTCCCCTCCAATACGACAAAAAGAGTCATGTTCACGTAATTTAGAAGAGATAAGTTTTGTGTATTCTTTAAGTACTTTATCTCCTACGTCATGACCATGCTCATCATTTACTTTTTTAAAGTGATCAATATCAAACATAACAAGAGAAAGTTTTTCATGGTATCGATTTGCTCTTTGAACTTCATCTTTTAGTTTATTCATAAAATAACGTCTATTTTTAATTCCAGTAAGTGGATCTGTAACTGTAAGTTCTTCAAGTTCTTTTTTATACTTTTCTTCATCTGTAATAGCAGCTAAGATAATACTATAGTTTTGTTCTTCATCTAAAATTTTGGAAGCTGCTATAGAGAAGTAATATTCCTCTCCATCTATATTCATTTTTACTTTTTGTGGCTCTTGTTGTTGTATAAGGTATTCGAGCCATGTTTGACCATCCATCTCTTTTGAAAGGTATCCTTCCTCTTCAACAAAAAAGTTATCAATAGAACCATTTTTTTGAATAAAATCTTCAAGAGAATTATAATTTTTAAAGTATTTAAAAAACTTTTTATTTGCTTCTACAATTTGATTTTTATCTTTGATAAGTAGAATATTTGTAGAAAAATCTATAATGTTTTTATAGTACTCTTTTTGCTCTTTATTGGTTAAGTAAAGATAAATACCTAAGATAATAAGTAAACCAAGAATAACTACAGTTGTAAACATGAAAAATTCATTTTCAAGTTGTGCTAGAGAGTGTAAGTTTTTTGATGCTATAAAATAAGCATAAGTATTTCCATGATAATCTGAAAGTGGGTAGCTAATAATCAGTTTAGTATTTTCAAGTTTATAGTTATCTTGCATATAGTTTTTAATACCATATTGATGAAGATATGCAAGCAGTTCCTTTGAAGCATTTTTATTTGCAACGTAATAACCATCAAAAAATAAATTTGTAAAAGGTTTTGTTATTTTGTGACTAAACTCTTTTTTTACAAGAACAGCTGATTCAATATCGCTTTGTTTAAGTTTTCTTGCAATAGAGTTAAAATGTGACATTACTTCTAATGCTCCAACAATTTTATTATTTTTTACAATAGGAGCGATAGCTTCTAAAACTAAATCGTATTGATTAATAGTAACAGAAGAGATAGGTTTGTTGTGTTGAAATACTTCTGTAATATCTTTGGTTTGAAAGATATTTGTTACATTCTTTTCCTGGCTCCAACTTTTATAAAGAGGGTGTTGTTGTTTATCTACAATTTGAATCCAAATATTTTGATAAAGGGTGTCTCTTTTATATTTTTGCAATAAAGTATCATAATGTTTTGTATCTATTTGATTAATATTTAATGCTCTATCACTTGCTAAACTTAAAGCTATAGCCATAGTTGAAGTTTGTTTTTGAGCAATAATATCTGCTAAGTTTTTTTTAACAGAGTGCGCAAAGTCATCATATTTTGTTAAAGCCATATTCTGACGACGCTCTTGAAGATAGTTTATATATTTGATACCTAAGGTGGTAACAATTACTGCAGCAAGTGTTGTAAGTAATAAAATTTTATTTTTAAACATAATAATATAAACCCTTTTTTAGATAAAGCGTTTTAAAACCTCTACACTCAGTCCCATTGCAGTAGATTCAAACCCTTTTACCTCTTTTATGTATGGTTTACAAAACCCTTCAACCATACAAGCTCCAGCTTTCCCTCTCCACTCACCACTTTTTAAGTAGTTTTCTAAATCATCCATATCAAAGGGTTTAAAAATATAATCTGTTTGGGAGATATCTATAAGTTTTTTCTCTTTTGAGTGGTATATCATACATGTAACTATACTTGTAATATTGCCACTTTGTGTCATTAAAATATTTCTAGCATCATCAATGCATCGAGCTTTACGTAAAATCTGATTTTGACTTGTCACTACTGTATCTGCTACAAGTAAAGGGTATTGCTCTATTCCAAAAGCTTTAAAGTTAGCCTCATATTTTCCAAGTGTTGCTTGGTAAACAAAGTTTTTTGGTGAAGAGGCTACAATTTGCTCCTCATCAAAATCTACACTCTCTTGAATGAAGTTTATATTTGCATTTTGCAAAAGCATTGCACGAGTAATTGATGAGGAAGCGAGTCTAATAGGCATGGCGAAGTGTTACTCCTAAATAAATTGCACTTACCCCTAGAAAAATATTTAAAGGAACCATATATTTTCCAATAGGCTCTAAAAGTGCTTTTGTTGTTGGAAGGTTATTTTGGCTTAATGCTTTATCTGCTTTGGCTCTGCGGTATATCATAGCACCTAAGTTTGTAGCCATAACCATCCAAATAACCTCTTTAACATGTACTAAGTTGTAAATAAACATAGCATAGTTATCTATTACATTTCCATTTGCATCAACTGCAGCGACGCGAAATCCAAGTCCAACTGACATTAAAACAGCTGTAATAATTAAAATAATTACAAAAGGTGTTACAATACTAAAGAGGCGTTTGAGTGCGTAAGAGATACGACTAAGACGCTCTTTTGGCTCTTGTATGTGCATAAAAGAGTGGTGCGCTGCATAACGCATAGCAACCATTCCTCCAACCCATACAACTGCACTTAAAATATGCAAAAATATAATTGGTGTTTTATAATCTGCAAAAAATGTAACTAAAAACTCTTTCATAATTATGCTAGTTTTTCCTTAACAAATGCAACTGAAGCCTCTTTAGCTTGTGGAAGTTTAGAAGCATCTTTTCCACCAGCTTGTGCAAAGTCAGGGCGACCACCACCGCCACCACCTAAAATAGGAGCAATTTGTTTAATCCAATCTCCAGCTTTAACAGAAGCATTTTTTACACCAGCAGCGATTAAAACTTTGTCACCTTTTACTTGAAAAAGCATAGCACAAACATTGTCGTGTTGGTTTTTAAGCTCATCGATTTTCTCTTTAATATCGCCACTTGGTAGTTCATCTACAACTACAACAACATCACCAATTTTTTGCTCACTTAGTTCAACTTTTACAGATTCGCGAGCCTCTTTAAGTTCAGTTTTGAGTGTCTCTACATTCGATTTTAAACGTGAAATTCCAGCTAAAACATCTGTATTTTTCACTTCTGCTTCTACTTGTTTGAGTAAAATGCGTTGATTTGCAAAGTACTCATACGCTGCATAACCACACACCGCTTCAATACGTCTAACACCTGCACTTACACCGCTTTCTTTTGTGATAATGAATGAACCTATCTCACTTGAATTGTTTACATGAGTTCCACCACAAAATTCAACTGAAGCATCGCTAAAGCCTACAACTCTTACTTCATCACCATACTTTTCACCAAATTGTGCTTTGGCACCAACATTTTTAGCTTCTTCAATACTCATAACACGAGTTTGTTGAGGAATTGCTCTTTTTACAAGCTCATTTACGCGAAGTTCCACCTCTGCTAACTCACTATGCTCTAATGCTTTTGGGTGTGAAAAATCAAAACGGAGTCTATTTGCTTCAACTAAAGAACCAGCTTGAGCAATATGCTCTCCTAAAACATCGTATAAAACACTGTGTAAGAGGTGTGTTGCAGAGTGGTGTTTTGCAATTTCACTTCTGCTTAAATCTACAATTGCATCTACATTAATGCCCACTTTAATGCTTGACGTTACTTCAATTTCACTAAGATTAAGTCCAAAGAATTTTTTAGTATCTACAACTTTTGCACGACATTGAAGCTCTCCGCTATCTCCACATTGACCACCACTTTGTGCATAAAATGGTGTTTTATCTAAAAGAACATACCCTTTTTGTGCTATATCTAAACGCTCAACTCTTTTGTAGTTTTCATCAAGAAGAGCTAAAACTTTAGAGATTGTTTGTGTGTTTTCATACCCAACAAACTCATTTTCACCAAATTCCTCTAAAAGCTCTTTAAAATCTCCATGAACAGCTTCATCGCCACTCCCTTTCCACGCAGCTTTTGCACGATCTCTTTGCTCTTGCATAAGCTCATCGAAACGTTTTGTGTCAACTTCTAGGTTTTTCTCTTTTAACATATCTTGCGTTAAATCAAGTGGGAATCCAAAAGTATCATAAAGTTTAAATGCAGCATCTCCACTAAAGATATCTTTTGTTTTTGCTAACTCCTCTTCAAAATGGGCAATTCCACTCTCAATAGTTTTGAAAAAGCGTGCCTCTTCAAGCTCAATTTGCTCTGTTACAATATCAGCTTTTTTTACTAAGTAGTCATACTCTTTGCCCATAATCTCTACAAGAGTAGGTACAAGTTTATACATAAAAGGCTCTCTAAAACCTAAAAGGTACCCATGTCTTACAGCGCGACGTAAAATACGGCGAAGTACATAACCACGACCCTCATTAGAGAAGTTTGTTCCCTGAGAGAGTAAAAATACAGCAGTTCTAATATGATCTGCAATAACGCGGTAAGATGCACCAGTTTCATATTTGTACTCTTTGCCAATAAGTTCTTGAACTTTGTTAATAAGTGGCATAAATAAAGATGAACCATAGTTACTTAATGCTCCCTCTTTAATAGCTACAATACGCTCTAGTCCCATACCTGTATCAATTGATGGTTTTGGAAGTGGAGTGAGTTTGCCATCACTACTTCTTTCATATTGCATAAATACTAAGTTCCAAATCTCTAAAAATCTATCGCCATCACCACCTAGGTAATCCTCTTCACCTTTGAAGTGCTCTTCACCTTGGTCATAAAAAATTTCACTACATGGTCCACATGGTCCAGTATCGCCCATTTGCCAAAAGTTGTCTTTATCGCCTAAACGTAAAATTCTATCTTTTGCGATATACTTTTGCCAAATAGCTTCCGCTTCATCATCACTTTCATGAACAGTTACGTAGAGTTTTTCAACTGGTAGTTTTACAACTTCTGTAATAAATTCCCAAGCATAAGCAATAGCTTCCTCTTTAAAGTAATCTCCAAAACTAAAGTTTCCAAGCATCTCAAAAAATGTATGGTGGCGTGCTGTGTGGCCTACATTTTCTAAATCGTTATGTTTTCCACCTGCACGAATACAAGTTTGACACGATGTTGCACGTGGGTTTTGTGGAGCTGGAACTTCCCCTGTAAAAATTGACTTAAAAGGAACCATACCGGCATTGTTAAAAAGGAGTGTTGCATCATCTGGCACAAGTGGTGCAGAGGCAACTCTTTGGTGTTGTTTTGACTCAAAAAATTTTAAAAATTCTTCTCTAATATCCATAGCTATTCATCTCTTTTATAAAATTGTGAAATTATAGCGAAAAAAAAGTTAGAATAATTACAAAAGTGTATAGAAATTTTTAAAGAAAAAATAGTATAATTTCTCAAATTATGTTATAAAACAACAATAAAAAGGATTTTAAATGATTAAAAAGTGTTTGTTTCCAGCTGCTGGATATGGAACAAGATTTCTTCCAGCTACAAAAGCTATTCCAAAAGAGATGTTACCAATTTTAACAAAACCACTTATTGAATATGGGGTAGAAGAAGCGTATGAAGCTGGTTGTGAAGTTATGGCAACAGTAACAGGACGTGGAAAAGAAGCGATTGAAAAACACTTTGATACGAGTTATGAGGTTGAAGACCAGATTAAAGGAAGTTCAAAAGAGGAACTTTTAGCAGATACTCGTAATTTAATGCAAAATTGTACTTTTACTTACACGCCTCAAAAAGAGATGATGGGTCTTGGTGATGCGATTAATAAAGGAAAAGTACTCGTTGGTGATAGCGAACCATTTGCTGTTATTTTAGCAGATGATTTATGTATTAATTTAGAGGGTGTAAATGTTCTTAAGCAGATGACTGCTCTTTATGAAAAGTACCAATGCTCAATTGTTGCAATTATGGAAGTGCCGATGGATAAGGTAAATAAATATGGTGTAATTGCAGGTGAAGAGATAGAAGAGGGTGTTTATAGAGTTTCAAGTATGGTTGAAAAACCAGAACCTAGTGAAGCTCCAACAAATATGGCAATTATTGGGCGTTATATTTTAACTCCAGATATTTTTGAACTTTTAGATAACACAAAACCTGGAAAAGGTGGAGAGATTCAAATTACAGATGCTCTTCTTGAACAAGCAAAACAAGGAAAAGTGATAGCTTATAAATTTAAAGGAAAACGTTTTGATTGTGGAAGCATTGATGGATATGTAGAAGCAACAAACTACTTTTATGAAAATCTTTTAAAAAAATAAGAAGCTTTTAAAAGCTTCTTATCTTCAACTTTTATTTAGTAGGTAAGTTTGTAAAAACCCCTTTTTTATCTGCTGTAAATCTAATATCTTTTTTATGTAAACTTGGAGCTGAATAAATTCCAGTTTCTAAGTCATAATCTCCATTGTCTTGACCTATCATCTCATTTACAGGGTAGATGTTCCCATCTGAGTCTATATTAAATACATGCCATACATTACCATCGTATGATGAAAGATTATCATCAGCTGCTGGAGCTGTAAATGTACGTGAAATACCACTTGTAGTAGTAACTGTAACTTGAGCATTTCCATAAGCCATTGGTGCTTCACCAGAGTAGTTTGTTACATAGTATTTATAAAGACCAGTTACATCAGATTTACAAATAGTTACTGTTTCTGGGTTTAAACCATACATAATATCTGTTCTATCTCTGTCAAGAGAAGCTAATTCACCATTTGAACAAGGATCTGGTAGTTGAGATGTTTGCTCTTCGTAATGTTGAGTTGTTGCTTCTTCTATAATTGCATCTACACTTGCTTGATCTTCTGTATCAAGATTAATATAAACTTCCCATAATTCATCATCATTAAGATTTGGATATGTTTCACCTGTTACACTCTCTAATGCTGATCTATGAAGTTCTAAGAAAAATTCTTGCTCTTGAGCCTCTTCTGGATTTAGTGCTTGGTAAACAAGTAGGCTTACCTCTTCTTGTTCTTCAGCAGTAAGTTCATTGTAAAAAATATCCTCTAACTCTTCCTCTGTAGCACTATCGTAGTTATTACCTGTAACACTAGCTATAGCATCTCTATATATTTCTAAATCATTTGTAGCATTGCTAATTTGGTTCCCATAATAAATATGAAAACGCTCATCGGCAGTAGCTGATGGACCAGTGAGATGTGAGTCTAAGTCTGCTGGTACTTCATCCCAATTTAATGTAATTGTTGCAAATGCATTAGATTCTGGAGTAAATGTTGAAAGAAGGCTAAAGTCTTCTTGATCAGATTCTCCATAAGCTACAATTTCTTGAAATTGTGTATTGTATCCATCTAGTGAAATTTCAACAGTGTAAATACCTGCTTGTAGTTCATTAAGTGTAAAATCACCATTCTCATCAGTTTGAGTAGTTGCTATAACATCACCTGTTCTATTTGAATAACCTTCTCTAAATTGAAGTGTTACATTTTGAAGAGGTTGAGCAGTTGTTCTTCCATCAATAACATTACCAGAAAGGTTTGTTGTTAAATTTGCATCAGTTGGAATCATAACAATATCATTGAGTTGAATATCATTAAAGATAAAAGAGGATATATTTGGAACTGTTTGTATTTGATAGTTTGGTGCTGAGATTGTAATAGTATATTTTCTCATTGTTTCAACACCAATATCAAATGTACCATTTTCATCGGCTGTTGTTTCTAAAGTATTTCCCTCTTGGTCAACAAGTGTTAAAGAAGCATTAGCAATTGTTTTATTTGAAGTAATATCTTTAATAGTTCCTAAGATATTAATTGTATCTGTTGAGATATCGTAATTAAGAGTGTCAAGTGTAACATTTCCCTCTCTAATTACAACATCATCTTGGTAAAGTGCAATATCTAGTTCATCTAAAACAGCATCATATCCATTATGATTTGGATCAAATTCTCCACTAAAATGATCAAAATCTGATACATTGTTTTCATTCATTACATGACCAATAACATTGTCAAGTTCTTCAGTAGCAGAATCTACTTCATTAGAGATTTGAGATGGAGCAGAACCTTCTGTAAAGCTTGTAAAGAGTTGACTAGCACCACCTTCTAAACCAAGAGCAGTAGCAGCTTGGTCTACAAGATATGTTGTAAGAGGTGTAACATTAACAATACCTGTATTTGCTTCAGCAAAAGAGTACATAATATCACCAGTTTCATCAAGTATAGCTTGAACCATAATAGGCTCTGTTAAACTACTTGCATCAATTTCGTAGTAACCATTTTCATCAGATTCCCCATTAATAGAATTTGAATTTGAGCCAATCAGAGTTATATGTGCAGCAGCACCAGCACCTAAAGCAACAGTACCTTTAACTATTCCCTCCTCAACACTCTCTTGAGATGTAGTAACAGATGTTGTAGGTTCTATTTGTGAAGAAACCTCCTGTTGAGTATCCTTTTCTTGAGTTGTAGAATCACTGTTACAACCACTCATAAGAAGAAGTGTTGAAACTGCTATGGAAATTATAGAGTTTTTTAAAATTATATTTTTCATAATATAAGTCCCTTTTTTATAAATGTTTTATTGTTTTTAACAAATAAATAATAAAACATTCTAACTTTAGATAACTGTTTTTTTTCTGAAAAATTTAATAAGGATAGAAGAAGTGATGAAAAAATAGGAAAAAAACCCATAAAGGGTTTTTTTTAGAAAGGTTTAAATACCATCAATAGTAAGAAGTTTTGTTTTTCCTACCATTAAATCAAGTGTCATTTTAATACGTTTAAATACAGACTCTTGTCTATATTCTAAATTGTGCTTTTTGCAAATATCTTTTACAACTGGTTGCATTTTTTGGTAAAAGCTATTTGGCATATCTGGGAAAAGATGGTGTTCTACTTGGTAGTTTAAAAAACCGTGTAAAAAGTCTATCCAGTCGCTTCCTGTGTTATAGTTTACACTTCCCATAATTTGACGAAGGTAGTACTCACCTTGGTTTTTATGTGGTGTAGAGAATTGGTAAATATCTTCTGCTGAGTGGTTTGGAACAATCACTAAAAATGAGTGAAGATTAGCCCAAAATTCGCTAAGTACCATAAATAAGAACATATAACCAAATGCAGACCATCCACCAAAAGGCATTGCAAGTGCTGGGAGGAAAACGAATTTAGCTAAACCATAAGGTAAAATAGCTTGTGTCCATAAAATTTTACCGTTTGGTGTAAATGGTGAAAGTTCATACTCTGGTGAAGGTTTTTCACCACGTTTGAGTCTATCTTTATTTGCTAAAATACGAATAGTATTTGGTGCATAGTATGTAAGTTTCCAAGTAAATGCAAAAATATAAACAAATGCATATTTCATCCACATTGGTATTTTTGCTTCGTGAAGCCAAACCATATTTTTTTCAACATTATCTGGATCATCCTCTTCACCTAAATGGTAGTGGTGCATGATATTATGCTCAAATGTCCAAGCTTCAGGTTCAACCCAGTCTAACCAATCTACCCATCTACGATTTGCTTTTGCAAAACCTTTTTTAGTGTAGCGTTTTGGAATTCCTGGAACTTTATCGTAAGCACCATGTAAAATTGGGTGTGTTACATTTGCCCAACGAGCAACATTTGCAATCCCCATAGATATTGCACCAGCAATACCTAAAGTCCAAAATAAAAATGAGTTCATACCTGAAACTGCATCGTAACTTACAGTAAATAAAATAAGTAAAAATCCACCAATTCCAAACATTCTACCCCATAATTCTAATTTTTTGAGGTGTTCAAAATCTTCCCATGTTCTTGATTCTATCGTCTCTTTGATAGCATCGATATCTTTTTGAAGCTGTTCTTGATCAACATCTTCGTAGTGTGCATATTGTGCCACTTTTGCTCCTTCTTGTTGAGTTATATTATTTGCCATTATAGTAAAGTTTTGCTTTTGTTATTATTATCTACCACGTTTTTTTGCTTTAAACAACAATGGTGTACCTGTAAAATCGAAAACTTCACGCATTTTATTGACAAGATAGCGTCTATATGTAAAGTGTAACCCTTTTGGTTTGTTCATTACAATAGCGATTTTTGGTGGGCGAATATCGTACTGAGTTGCGTAGTAGATACGGATAACTTGTCCACTTACACTAGGAAGTGTATGGCGGCGAAGTGCGTACTCTATAACCTCATTGATTTGTGAAGTTGGAATACGTTGAGAGTAGTTTTCATTCACTTTTAAAATCATATCGTAGAGTTTATCTACACGTAAACGTGATTTTGCAGAGAGGGTAATAATTGGTGCATAAGAGAGGAACTTAAATCTATCACGCACCTCTTCAATAATAGCATCGTGGTTTTGTTTATCTGCAATATCCCATTTGTTTAAAACAATAATACAAGCGAGTTGGTTTTTATCTACAAGTCCTGCGATTTTTTCATCTAAATCTCTAAAAGGTTCACTTGCATCTAAAACAACAAGTGCCATATTTGCATTTTCTAACATCTGTGTTGTACGCATAAGGGCATACTTTTCAATCCCTACAATTCTACCACGACGGCGAAGACCTGCTGTATCTACAAATGTAAGTTGTTTATCTTTATATTCTATTGTTTCATCAATTGGGTCAATCGTTGTTCCAGCAACACTACTTACAACACTTCTTTCCTCTTTTAAAAGAGCATTTAAAAGTGAGCTTTTTCCAACATTTGTACGCCCAATAATAGCTATTTTTATATGGTTAATATCCTCTTCATCATACTCTTTAATACGGTCATTGTTTCCAAAAATGGAGTCATCTTCCACCTCCTCTTCATCAGTATAGAAGAAGTGGTCATCTTCATCTTCTTCATCATACTGAGCAAAAAACTCCTCATCACTTAACACTTCAGGTTCAAAAACTTCTATCTCTTCTTCTTGTTCCTCTTCCTCTTTAATGCGATCAGATTCAGGAATTTTTGAGGCTATCCACTCTAAGAGTTCTACTGTATTTCTATTGTGTGAAACAGAGATTCCAAAAATATCTCCTGTTCCAAACTCATAAAAATCCCAAAGTTTCTCTTTCATTTTGTCATTATCTATTTTGTTAACAACAAGGGCGATATCTTTTCCCATTGTTTGGAGTTCATAAAAAAGTTTTTTATCTTCATCATCTGGAATAGATTTTCCATCTACCATATAGAGGATAATATCTGCAGCATATGCAGCTTTAAGTGACATCTCTTTTATTTTATCAAAAAGTTCACACCCTTTATCTAGACCACCAGTATCAAGTAAAAGTGCCTCTTTATCTAAAATAGTAACAACTGTTCTTTTTACGTCTCTTGTTGTTCCTGCTAAATCAGATGTAATAGCATCTCTTTTTTTTACTAAACGGTTAAAAAGTGAGCTTTTCCCAACATTTGGACGACCAATTATGGCGATTTTTTTCATATATATACCTACTACGTGAAGATTTTATTTGTAATTATAGCTAAATTAATGTTTTAGCCTCTATAATCTCTTTTATGAAATATTATAGTTATGAAAATTTTAGAGATGATACAAATAAACTTTTAAAGATGTTTGGAGAATATAAACCTCAAGCTATTTTAGGAATTGCCCGTGGTGGGCTTACACTTTCTCATGCCGTTGCAGAGGGGATGGATATTCGTGAAGTACAAACACTGCGAACAGAGCTATATGACAATACATGTAAAAGGGATTCTTTAACAATTTTTGATACATGTGCTTTTTTAGATTTAGAGTCTGTTTTAGTTGTAGATGATATTGCAGATAGTGGAGAAACATTAGCAGCTATTATGGAGCATCTTATACAGCGTTATAAAGAGATAGAGTTTAAAAGTGCAACACTTTTTTATAAAAAAACTTCTATTTATGAACCAGATTTTTGGGTTAATGAAGCAGATGAATGGATAGAATTTTTTTGGGAGAAAGATTTTAACAAGAGCTCTTAAGCTCTTGCTTTTTTAATCATCTCATAGGCTTGATTAATCTCTTGTGTTTTTTGTGTAGCTTCTTTAATGTAAGCTTCATCTTTTCCTTGAGATTTAATAATATCTGGATGGTATTGTCTTACTAATTTACGGTATGCTTTTTTAATTGTTTGCATATCATCTTCTGGTGAAACACCTAATGTTTTGTATGCTTCTTCAAGGGTTGCTTGGGGAGAAACATTTTGCATTATTTGTTCAAATCTATCAAAAATTGCATGGTAGAGTTTTGGATCAAATGCAAATGCTTCTGCAATAGTTTGGAGATGTTCCTCTTCATTGTGTGAAACCTCCCCATCTACAAATGCAAGTTGGATTAAAAACACCATAAATTGTTGCTGTTTATTTTTATCACGGCGAATAAGTGACGCTAAATCTCCAGCGATTGTTGCAACATTGTTTTGAATGTTTTTCTCTTCATCGAAAATACGTTTTAAAATCTCTTTTGTTTTTGCAGGTTCTGGAAAAATCTCTGAGATATCTCTAAACATCTCAGAGATAAGTTCTGCTTCGAGAGAATCAACTTTTCCATCTGCTTTGGCAACTTTAGCAACAAGAGCTACAAAAAGCCCAAGTTCACTTTTTTTAATCGCTTCATACGATACAGAAAAATTTTTCAATGCCTCTTTTGTGTACTCTTTTGAGTATTTTGAATAGCTTTTAAATACAAAATAAAAAAGTACACCAAGAAGTGCTAATGCAATAATATTACCCATTTAGTTAATCCTTTTTTGCAATTATACTTCTTTCTTACCAACTAAAAAGTAAATGATTCCAAGTTGAGAGATCTTCTTTTTATATTTTGTTGTTTTTGCAAGGGCATCTTTAAAGCCATTTGGAGAGGCTTCTTTTGTTTTGTAGATAACTCTACTTTTCCTTTTATGTTTTGCATCAAAAAGTTCAATAGTCGCTTTTTTAAGTGCAAAAGTAAGTTTGGCAAAACGCTCATTTGTTGAGTGGATTTTTCTTTTTTTAGCTTTTGTTATAAACTTGATATAGAGTGATGGATGTTTTTGAACGATTTGGTACCCTAACTCTTGAAGTTTCTCTTCAACTAAATAGGCTAAAGTTTTAGAGTTTTTGTCGCTTTGAAGAGCAAAGCTAATTGTGTCTCTTTGTTCCTCTACATAGTTTTGAATTTTTTGAAATTTATTTTCTATTTTTTTCCATCTGTTTTTAGTATCTAGTGCAACTATAACAGGAGATAATTGTTTTACTTTTTTCATTAAAGCAGTAATATCAGCATCTAAAACAATTTTATTAAAAGCAGAAGTATGTTTTAGTTTTTTATATTTTTGGTTAATTTTTTTAGTGATGTTTTGGAGTTTATGAAGATAATTATTTAAAAGAGTATCTTTATCTACGCGAACAAGTACAACAAACTCTCCGTTTGTTTTTTTTGTGTGCATAACAACAACATCGCTAAACTCAATTTTAGAAGTTTGAGAGTTTACTGTGTTTGTTGAGTCCTCCAAGATCATTTCATCATTACCCTGTTTTGTAACTGTAACTTCATTATTGAATTCAGAAGATAAATTTACAAAAATACGAGAACTAATACTACTAAGGGCATCATCTTGTGCATCTTTTTGTGTCTCTCCATATCCAAGTGCAAAAAAGGCACTTGAAGTATCAGAAGGTGGATTTGTATCCCAGCTACCAAAAAGGTTTAAAACAAAAAAGAGTGATAAAACAATATATTTCATCTTTATTTTTCCTTTTTCTCTTTAATTTTTTCTTGTTTGAGTTTATCTGCTTCTATAATAATATCTGTTAGCTCTACATAGTAAGAAACTACAGATTTTTGTTGGTTAGCATAATAAATACCTACAAAGATATTTGGGAAAAGATAGAGTGCATTTTTCCCTAAACGTTTAATTCTTTGTGCATAAACATTACGAAGATGACCTGGAACATAATCTGTTGCAAGTGCTAAAGACTCAAGCTCTCTAGGAAGATTTAAAAGTAGATTGTTAGATATAATATTTGTTAATGCTAAAGAAAAAGCAGTGTATGCTTCATTGGCACCCTCTACAATACTATTAGCTGCTAAGTTTACATTTTTTGCAAGTGCAACATAGTTTGGATCATCTAAGTTAATATCACTTTCAAGTGCATCTTTTGCAGTATCTAAGAGTTGAGTATAAATCTCTTGTTTTTGTTCAGCTTTTTGTTTTGCTTTTTCTAAATCTGCTTCAACTTGATCTAACTCTTCATTGAGTTGTATAAGATCTTGTTTTGGTGTTTTTTGATCCTGAAGTTTTGTTTTAATTTCCCCTTTTTGTGCTTCAAGTGAAGCAACATCATCAGAGGCATAGTTAAGCTCTTCAAGAGCAAATGTTAAATCTTTTTGTAGGTTAATTGGCATTAATGAGATAAACGCATCCTCTAAAGAGTTGTAAACATCACCCGTTGGAGAATCAATAAGTGCTAAGTCAGTTTTTGAAAACTCTAAGAAGTTTTTAAATGTTCCTTCAAAGTTAAAAACATCTGGCCATTTTGAGCTATCTTTACCATAAAATATAGATATTTTGTAGTATGCTTTATACGTAAGTGGAGAGATAGAACTACTAAGAGCTGCTGCAACTATATTGCTATAATCACCAAATGATTGCATAAGTAATCCAGAACCTAAGTATCCTCTTTGGAAACCTTTTGTGTAATGATCAGTTGCAAAAAATGGTTCTTTCATAATGTAGGGATTAAGCTTTTTCTCAATAGAGTTATTGATATCTACATTTACAAGGAGTGGCCATTTTGCATCACTTGAGATAGGAAGTTTTTTTTGCATAATATGATTTTCACGCACAAGTGCAATAGCAACAGCACTTCTGTTTGCTTGATTCTCAAGTGTTGGAACTTCCGTTTGAGAGGCCAGAGTCTCTTTTAATGCTGAACAAGCATTAAAAGAGAGAACCATTGTTGCAGCGAGTAGAAATTTTATAATTTTATTCATATTCATTATCACTACCACCTAGGAGGGAATTTCTATCTTTGATAAGGGAGTTATTTATTTTTTGTTGTTTTTTAGTTTTGTTAATAAGGTTATAAAAACGATCAAATCTTGCTTTTGTTTTCATAATAAGCTCATCATCTGCTCCACCTAATTCAACCGCTTTATTGTAGTTGAGTTTTGCAAAGCGTAAAAATTTTAAATCTTCATTTTTACTTGCTTTTGCTTCATAGATAATTGCAAGGTTATAGTAAAAGTTTTTATCTTTTTCACCTTTATATGCAAGCATAAAGTTGATAGCATCTGTATAATTTTTTGCTCTTACATAACTTAGTGTAGGTTTGAGTTTGTCTGGAAATGGTTTAAATTCACGTAACTGATTTGTTTTTAGTGGTGAAATATCTGAGATAAAATAGCGTACAATCTGTTTAATAGCATCTTGCGTTAAATCATTTTTCGATGGTAAAAGTGAAGGGTCATTAGCCATTCTTAATTTTCTTGCATGATATTTTTTTACTAAAAATTCATCTGCACCTCTTGAGAGAGTAAATGAAACTTCCATATAGAGTGAAGCTTTTCTTTTCTCTTTTTTATAAACATAACTTAAAACTTTTGTTGTAAGAATAACACTGTTTTCATCTTGAATAGGATCTAAAACAATGAAGTTTGTTTGCGTGAGTTGCTCTTTAATTGTTGCAACCATCATACCACTTATAGCCTTGTTATATTTTTTTGCATTAATAACATTAGGATCTAACCAAAGTGCCATATAAGCACCCTTAGCAATAAACTCATCTTTAGTTTCAATTTTTGTAAGCTTTGCAGCTTCACGTGGAGCACTGTAAGATGGTACAACTATTTTTGGACCACTTCCACACCCTTGTAAAATAAACATAGCAATTACTACATATAGTATTGATTTCACAATATTTCCTTTAATATTAAATTTTAGAACATAAGATTAAAATAGGCATATGGACCATACCATACATCGTATCTATCCATCTCCATAGTAATTTCATCATACTCTATTGAATTGTCACTATCATCGTTTTGTCCAGCACCAGTATAGCTTCCTCTTGCTTTAAATCCAATATCAAAAGAGTAACCAAGACCTTTTAACATTTTAGATCTTTGTTGCCAAATATACCCTAGTTGCATCTCTAAATCTACAACAAATGCGATATCACTCGATACAATTTTTTTGCTAGAAGCTGCTTTAATGTTTTTTTCAAAATCAGATGACATATCGTAGTAACTCAGACCTAAACCACCCATACCTTGGAGATAGAAAGTACTAAAGTTTGTTTCATATCTTTTTGCATATGCTGCTGTATCGTGACCAAAAACAAACTCTAAGTTTTTGATTTTAAATTCTGAATCTAAACCATAGTAGGCAATATTTTTAGAACTGTTTGAAAAACCAACAGTAGAAGGTGTTTGAAAAGATGTATATTCAGCACCAGCATAAAAACCTCTCTCTTTCATAACAAGAAGGGAGTATCTTTCAATTTTTGTTTCAAATTCTATTTGTGTGCCATCTACTGTTACAGAAGTAGCTCCTTTTTGGGAATCGTAAAAGGTAGCAATACCATTAATATTTGATGATGTATAGGCAATTCTTAATGTGCTTGATTTTGAAAGTAGGGCGTTAAAATCTATGAAAAAGTTTAATGTTTCACTTGCTTTTTCTGTTAAACCACCAACTTTTTTAGCTTCATTTTTCATATAGCTAATTGCAAGTTGTGTATCTCCAGCTCTTCCTTGAAGATAGATTTTTTTGTAGATACTTCCTGAGAGTTCATAATCTGTTTTTGCATAGGTTGTATCATCTTTTGTAACCTCTGTATATGCATACCAATTAAGTATTTCAACACCAGCACCAACCATAAAAGAGAGGTATGTTTCATTTTCAAAACCCTCTCTTTGTGGAGCAGATTTGTCAATTTGTGCAAACTCTTGAGGAGTGATATTAAAAGATACATTTGAACCTGTTGATGAATTTTTAGCGTTAATTATGATGTTTTTATCTTTTACATAAACTTCTGGATCAAATCCAATATTAAATTTCTCATAGTTATAGATCCAACCTGCATGTGTTTGACCTGTTTTGAAATTAACAGATGATGCTAAAAGACCTTTGCTGTAGATATTTATAAGGTTATATGCAACTGCATAAATAGTGTTGTTTGTATCTGGATATACAGAGAATATTTTTTTTGTATCGCTATGTTGTGCTAGAGTGATATTTGCAGGAAGCCATGTTTTTGATTTAAAATCAGAAACAAAAATAGTACGTGTTGTTTGTGTGATTCCCCCTATTGCAATATCACCTTCTGGGTTATTGGTAATCTCTATAGATTCAAAACTTTTAGAATCGTATTGTTTTAAACCGTTGAGGTAAACACCATTAGAAGATACTTCTACTAAGTTAGCATCTTTTGTAATAAGCTTTTTTGTATTACCAAAAAATGATGGAACATCATACTCTTTTAAGTTGTTATCTACAAGATGGTATTTTGTTTTACGTCTCTTTTTTGGACCATATTTATGTGCAAAAAGAAGATAAGATTTATTTTTATATCTATTGCGTGCAAGTGCATAAACATCATCACTTGTTGAATAGTTACGAACAATGTTTCCATTTACATCTCTTAAAACATCCCAGCAACAATCTTTTTTACACTTTTTTCTACATTGCCTAGAAACATAAAGATCTGGTGCACCAAGTAAAGTAAAATAACTATCTTTACTTGAAGTTGAAGAGTTTTGTAGCGATGATATGCTATACTCCCCATCTATTTCTTTGGCCATTCCCACAGAATAAACCAAAAATAACATTATTATTACTCTTAATAACATTAAAACTCCCCTTTGTTTAATATAACAAAAGATTATAACCAAAGGGAGTATTGTTTTCTCTTAAGCATTAAAAAGTTAACAAAAGGATACAGATGAAAAATTGGCACTTGGACGATGGTGTAAAATATATGCTTTTAGCCTCTTTAACCTTCGCGTTTATGGGAGCATTTGCAAAACTCTCAAGTCAAACTCTAAGCTCTTTGGAGGTTGTCTTTTTTAGAAACATCGCTGGAGTTGTGTTAATTGGTTTAGCTGTTATAAAAACACCACTTGTGCAACAAGGGGGCAAGCCTTTGTTATTACTTTTTCGTGGAACTATGGGTTTTTTAGCACTTTTGGCATATTTTTATAATATTGCACATATCTCTTTAGCAGATGCTATGACATACTCCAAAACTTCCCCTATTTTTACTGCGATTTTTGCTTATTTGTTTTTAAATGAGAAATTATCACTAAAGGGTTGGATGGCTGTTTTTTTAGGGTTTATTGGGATAGTATTTATAACACAACCAGATGGAATAGGGTTTTCTAAGTATGATTTACTTGGAATTTTTAGTGGGATTGGTGCTGCACTTGCTTACACTTCTATTCGTGAGTTAAAAAACTATTACGATACACGTGCAATTGCACTTTCATTTATGGGTGTTGGAAGTGTTGGACCTGTTGTACTGTTTTTACTCTCTCCCTATTTTCAATCTCCTGAATTAGATTGGATTTTTAGTGAGTTTGTTCTTCCTGAGGGTATTGTTTGGATTTATCTCATTGCAATGGGTGTTTTTGCAACCATTTCGCAACTTCTTATGACAAAAGCGTATGGCTCTTCAAAAGCTGGAATTGTTGGGGCAGTGAGTTATACAAATATTTTGTTTTCACTTCTTGTTGGGGTAGCTCTTGGAGATGCTTTTCCTTCAGGTGCAACACTTTTTGGAATAGTGCTTATTGTTGTAGCTGGTATTATGGTAGCTAGAAGTAAGTAAATGTTATAATATAAAAAATTAAAATTATGGATAAAAAGATGAAACTACTTGCAGGACCTTGTGTTATTGAGAGTGAAAAAAATATTTTTACAATTGCAAAAGAGTTAGAGCGTTACCAAAATGATGCGCAGATAGACTTCTATTTTAAAGCGAGTTTTGACAAAGCAAACAGAACTTCACTAGAATCTTTTAGAGGTTTAGGGATAGAGGAGGGGCTTAGAATTTTACAAAAAGTAAAAGATGACTTTGGGTACAAAGTGGTAACAGATGTGCATGAATCACACCAAGTGCCACAAGTAGCTAAGGTTGTAGATATGCTTCAAATTCCTGCATTTTTATGTCGCCAAACAGACCTTTTAGTGGCATGTGCAAAAACAGATAAAGAGATAAACATTAAAAAAGGGCAGTTTTTAGCAGGTGATGCTATGAAATACCCACTTTTAAAAGTGCTTCAAACAAGAGGGTGTAGTGAACCAACGTATGAAAATGCACAAAAGCATGGAGTTTATTTGTGTGAGCGTGGAAACTCTTTTGGGTATGGAAATATGGTTGTAGATATGAGAAACTTAGTGATTATGAGAGAGTTCGCACCTGTAATTTTTGATGCAACACACTCTGTTCAGATGCCAACAGCACAAGATGGAAAAACAGGGGGTGATAGCTCTATGGTTCCATACTTAGCACGTGCTGCTGCTGCAGTTGGGGTTGATGGATTCTTTTTTGAAACACATTTTGACCCAAGTATTGCACTGAGTGATGGACCAAATATGTTAAAACTAGATGAGTTACACTCTTTGGTTGAGAGTATTAGAAAAATAAGAGATTTACTCTAAGGCACTTAACAATGAAAAAAATCCCCTACGGCTTAGCAGATTATAAAGATATAAAAGAGAACAACTACTACTTTGTAGATAAAACTCCATTTATTGAAAAGCTAGAGAATTTAAATGAACGTTTTATGCTTTTTCTCCGCCCACGCCGTTTTGGGAAAAGCTTGTTTTTAGCAGTTTTAGAAGCCTACTACGATAAATACTATGCAAAAGATTTTGAACTACTTTTTGGTGATACCTACATAGGGAAAAAACCAACTCCACTGAAAAACTCTTTTCATATTTTAAGGTTTGATTTTAGTGGAATTGATGTTAATGATGTTGAAAATGATTTTAAATATTATCTACAACTTACACTTAAAAGTTTTATAGAAAAATATAAACTTCCATTAAAAGTAGAAAGTAATAATCCTGTATCTTTATTTAAAACTATTTTTGAATATTTTCAAAAAAATAATTTAGAACTTATGATACTTATAGATGAATACGACAACTTCGCAAACAAGCTTCTTCTAAGGCAAAAAGAGGATTACCTCGGTTTAGTGAGTCAAAAGACAGCCTCATTTAAACAATTCTTCACAACCCTAAAAACAGCAACAAGTGGTAATGACTCTCCACTTAAGCGAATGTTCATAACAGGTGTTACTCCAATGACAATGTATGATGTAACAAGTGGGTTTAATATTGGAAGTAATATCTCTTTAAGACCAGATTTTAACGATATGGTAGGGTTTACGCAAAGTGAAGTAGATGAGCTTTTAGAGTATTACAATGTAGATGTAGATAAAGCACTATTAAAAGAGTGGTATAACAACTATATATTTAGTGAAGAGTTACCTAATGGTATTTACAATACAGATATGATTTTATATTTTATAAATAAATATCAAATTAGTAATAAAATCCCCTCAGAGATGATAGATATAAATGTAAGAAGTGATTACTCTAAACTCAGAAGCATTATCTACACAAATAAAAAGTTAAATGGTAACTTTGAAACTCTAAGAACTTTAATAGGTGGACAGAGTGTAAGTTTAAATAATCTTGTACAAGACTTCTCAGCATTAAATC
>Ga0256837_1000154_pt1 | contig 63844 bp, 57 predicted proteins | sample 4562384metaG_FD_185976 | JGI IMG/M metagenome (GOLD analysis project Ga0256837, IMG submission 185976) | Hydrothermal vent microbial communities from Guaymas Basin, Mexico - 4561-384 | ecosystem: Environmental > Aquatic > Marine > Hydrothermal vents | place: Mexico: Guaymas Basin | collected... | reverse complement strand
TATATATTTTTTTAAATAATCATTAAATAAAGGTCCTATTGTACCTCTTTGAGAATATTCTTCTTGATCTGTTATATATAATAATTTTTGCATAACGATATCCTTATTTCTCAGTTAATTCATCATTGAATTTTTGCTCATCAAATTCTAAATTTAAATACTCACAAATCACTTTTACATCTCTATGTGCATTTCCTAAACAACTTGTAGCCCCTGGACTTGGTGTCATATTAAAAATAATACCTTCACCAGTATTTATTGAAGCTTCCCCTAGCATAAGTTTTTGATTTTTCTTATCTAAAATTTGAGGTCTAACACCACCAAAGCCATTTGCATAAACAATATCATCTTCACTTAATGATGGGATTATTTTTCTAGCATCCTTTACAAATAGTTTTTTATTGATATATGGTACTTCAAATAAAAAGTTTCTAAGTACATAGTTTCTAATATCACTATCTCCAAACAGATCAATAGCAATTTTTACTATATTCATATCAAATTGTAGCGTTTTAAAGAAATCTAAATATGTACCACTCTTAAATCTTTCCAATTTAGGTAAAATAAGTGCAGTTGGACCAAATCTTGTATGCTCATTTAACAATACATCTGGATCACCATGAAGTGCTGCAAATGGTAGTTTGGGATGTTGTACCATATATACTTTACCATTTAAAATTTTTCTATTTGCAGTATAAAAACTTCCTGCAACTGGTAAACATCCATAATCTAATCCATGCCCCATACGATGAGCTAAAAATAAACTATGAGCTCCTGCATCAACCACAACAAAATCAGCTGTAAAATGCTGATTATTTTTTGTTTCTATATGATACATAGATCCTAGTTTTTGAATATTTTTAACTTCAGAATTAAAAAATACATCTGTAACTTTATCTTCTATTTTAAGTGTATTATCTATAAAACTATCGCTTAAAGCTTTAAAATTAACAGTAGTATTCTCATTTTGTGCACCCATAGCAACAATATCTTCTGGTCTCTCATTACCATTTTCATCATAAACCAAAGCTGGTTCTATCTCTTTTAACTTCTCTTTATCATAAAGTTCAAGATATGGGTAAAGTTCTTTAAATTCATTAAATCTATTTATTATAAAGTTTACTTCTTCAGATCCAACACCTAAAGCCATCTTTTGATGAGAGAAAAGAATAGTATCTTTATAACCATGCTGTAAACAATATTTTTCAACCATTTTGGCTGTTTTTTTAACATTTACAGCCTTTTCAAGTGTATAATTTGTTTCTATATCTCCACAATGTATAGTTTGAGAATTAGCTGAAGCATTAGAGTTTAAAGTTGCTAAGGCTTCATATTTTTCTAAAATACATATTTTTTTTGCATTTGTATATCTACCCAATTCATAATACAATGCAGCACCTGATATACCACCACCAACGATCAATACGTCATAATGATTTTGTGTCATAATTTACTTCTTATAAATCTTGTTCAATAACTCTTTGAAATGTATTAAAATATATATCATCCAAAATTGTCATATCCATATTTATAGTGTTGTTAATACTTAGTTTATCAGTTCCCACAACACCAACTTTTGTATACGATATATTCATTTGTTTTGCTAAAGTCTCTAGTTTTTCACAATCTAAAGGATCTACTTCAACAATAGCACGACTTAAACTCTCTGCAAAAATATCTTTTTGATCTTTTAAATCTACACTTATAGCTACACCTTTACCTCCAACAACTGCCATTTTTGCTAAAGATATAGCAATACCACCTATATTTACATCTTTTGCTGATTTTAATAAACTTTGTTTATTTGCTTCAACTACAAAATTCCACAAATTTAACTCTTTTGTAAAATCAACTTCTGGGTGAGTTCCTGCAACTTGATCATACAATTTTTTAAGATATAAACTTCCACCAAATTCTGATTTTGTTTCACCTAAAATATATATACTATTTCCATCTTCTTGTAATGCACTTGGTAATACTTTATTCATATCTTCATTTACACCAACTGTTGCAATTGATGGTGTTGGATAGATTCCAACTCCATTTGTTTCATTATAAAGTGAAACATTTCCACCAATTACAGGAGTGTTTAGAGCTTTACAAGCACTTTTTATACCTTCACAAGCTTCTCTAAACTGCCACATAACTTCTGGATCTTCTGGATTTCCAAAGTTTAGACAATCAGTAATTGCTTTTGGAACTGCACCTGTCATAGCTACATTTCTTCCTGCTTCCATAACAGCTGCTGCTGCTCCAAGTTCTGGATTGATATAACACAATCTTGTATTACAATCTGCACTCATAGCCAAAGCTTTTCCAGTTTCTTTAATACGAATAACTGAACCATCAAGCTTACCTGGTCCTTTTACTGTATTTGTTTGTACCATAGAATCATATTGATTATATACATATGATTTATCTACTACTTCCATATCAGATATTAAAGCTTCAAATGCTTCTTGTGGTGATATCTCTTTACTCATATCTACTTTTTCAATATCTGCTAAATAAGCTGGTTTTTTTACAGGTCTATCTAAAACTGGTGCTTCTTCACTTAAAGGTTGAATTGGAATATCTGCACATTTTTCACCATGCCAAAATAGTTCCATATTTCCTGTATTTGTAACTTCACCAATTACCGCTACATCAAGTTCCCATTTTTCAAAAATATCAATAATTTGTTGTTCACAACCTTTTTTTGCACAAATAAGCATTCTCTCTTGAGATTCAGAAAGCATAAAGTCATATGGAGTCATCCCCTCTTCTCGAGCTGGAACTTTATCTAGATGCATTATCATACCAGATCCACTTCGTCCTGCCATCTCAAATGAACTTGATGTTAATCCAGCTGCACCCATATCTTGAATACCAATAATATAATCATGTTTAAAAAGTTCTAAACAAGCTTCAAGTAAAAGTTTTTCTGTAAATGGATCTCCAACTTGTACTGTTGGTCTTTTTGATTCACTATCTTCATCAAATGCAGCACTACTCATAACTGCTCCACCAAGCCCATCACGACCTGTTTTAGATCCAACATACATAACTGGATTTCCAATACCTTCAGCAAGTCCTAAAAATATCTCATCAGATTTTGCAAGTCCAAGAGTAAATGCATTTACAAGATTATTTCCTGCATAACACTGCTCAAATCCAACTTGTCCACCAATAGTTGGAACTCCCATACAGTTACCATATCCACCAATACCATCAACTACCCCACGAAGTAAAAATCTATGTTTTCTTGCAACTTCATCATCTCCATCAATTGAAGCAAATTGAATCATATTCATATTTGCAATTGGTCTTGCACCCATTGTAAATACATCTCTTAATATTCCACCAACTCCAGTAGCAGCACCTTGATAAGGTTCTATAAAGCTTGGATGGTTATGTGATTCCATTTTAAATACTGCAGCATATCCATCTCCAATATCAATAACTCCAGCATTTTCTCCTGGTCCTTGAATAACCCATGGTGCTTTTGTTGGAAATCCATTTAAATATTTTTTACTAGACTTATAAGAACAATGTTCACTCCACATAGCCGAAACTATTCCAATCTCAGTATAATTTGGCTCTCGTCCTAAAATTTTTACTGTATTTTCATATTCCTCTTTCGTCATAGAATGAGCTAACGCGATCTCTAAGGGTGTTTGTTTTGTTTGCATATTGTATTAAACCTTGATTGTTATATTTTAAATAATTATAGCCAAAATCTACTAAAAAGTTCCTCATAGTTTTTTGCTATAAACTATATAAATAATGATAATTTAAAAATTTTATTTATCTTTTTTACAATTTTGGATAAAATGACAAAAATATAAATATAAGGTTTATAATGAATGAAAAAATAGTTCAACTAAAACAAGAGATTTCCAAAGCTATAATTGGTCAAGAGCATATGATTGATTCACTGCTTATTGGACTTTTTACAAATGGACACATATTATTAGAAGGTGTTCCAGGACTTGCTAAAACTACAACAGTAAAAGCTATCTCAAATGCACTTAATCTAAATTTTTCAAGAATACAATTTACTCCAGATCTACTTCCTAGTGATATTTTAGGAGCTCAAATATATGATATGAAAACTAGTGAATTTAAAACAAAAAGGGGACCTATATTTACAAATTTACTTTTAGCTGATGAGATAAATAGAGCTCCAGCAAAAGTACAATCTGCACTTCTTGAAGTGATGCAAGAGCAGCAAGTAACCCTAGGAGAACAAACATACAATATTGAAAAACCTTTTTTAGTACTAGCAACTCAAAACCCAGTAGAACAAGAAGGAGCTTATAGTTTACCAGAAGCTCAATTAGATAGATTTATGTTTAAAATTGTTGTAGGATATAACACAAAAGATGAAGAGTATGAAATAGCAAAAAAAGTATCTATGAACTCTTTTGAACAAATTCAAGCTGTATTGTCAAAAGAGGATATAGATGAGATTAAAAAACAAATAGAAAATATTCATATAGATAAAGAGCTAGAAGAGTATATTGTTGAGCTGATTTTTGCTACAAGGCAACCAGCTGATTATAAACTTGAAGAGATTGAAAAATATATTCAATTTGGGGCAAGTCCAAGAGCTACTATTGATCTTTTTAAAGCAGTAAAAGCAAAAGCATTTTTAAGAGGAAATGAATATGTTACTCCTGTTGATATTGCACTAATAATCAAAGATACTTTAAGACATAGAATTATTTTAAGTTATGAAGCTGAAGCAATGGGAATTACGACTGATTATATTATTCAAAAAGTTTTAGAAACTGTAAAGGTTCCATAAAGTTGATTAATCAAAATGTCAAAAAGATTCTAATAAAAACAAAAAAATCAATATTTAGTGATATTATTGGAAATAACAATTCACTTTTTAAAGGTGAAGGATATGATTTTGTAGAGTTACGAGAATACGAAGATGGCGAAGATATTAAAAAAATAGATTGGATTATAAGTGCAAAAATGCATAAACCATATGTCAAAGTATTTCATACACAAAGAGAATTAAATATTTCAATAGTCTCAATATTAAATGGATCTATGCATTTTGGAACAAAAAGATTTAAACAAGATTTATGTAGTGAAGTTTGCTCTTTACTAGGCTTTTCTTGCGTAAAACAAGGTGATCCTTTTGATTCATATATAGCAAATGAAAATATACTATTAAATACAAAAAAATCTAAAAAAATATTTAGTGTATATGATATGGTTAAACAAATAGATCAATATAATTGTCTTGGTAAAGATATAAATTTTAATATAATAACAAATGAACTATATACAAAAATAAAAAAACGATCTATTATATTTTTGATTGGTGATTTTTTTGATATTGAAAATCTTGACTTAAGATTATTAAGTAAAAAGCATGAAGTAATAGCTATAATTATTCGAGATAAATTTGAAGAACAACCAGCACAATTAGGAAATGTAAATCTAATAGATCCAAGTAACTCACAAACTTTCAATGGTGTATTAGATAAATCTTCAACTAATTCTTATATCAATAAAGTAAAACAAAATGATCATAAGTTGTATGAACATTTTCAATCATGTGGTATAAAATCAGTAAAAATATACACTTATGAAGATCCACTACCAAAATTATTAAGGCTTATGATATGAATACTCAAGCATCACAATTACAAATAAATGATATTAAAGATATTGTTGATATTCCTGATTATTCAATATATATTTTTGGTGCTATAATTATAGCAATGGCAATAATCATAGGATTAATAATATATTTTATATATAAATATTTTAAAAATAAAAAACTAAATATAAAAAAAGAGTATTTTAAAATTTTACAAAATTTAGATTTAGATGATACAAAAAATTCTGCATATAAAATAACTAAATATGGTCTACTTTTAGCTTCAACTCCTAGAGAAAAAAGATTGATATCATCTTTGAATTCACTATTAGAAGAGTATAAATATAAAAAAAATGTGCAACCATTTGATGATAATATTAAAAATCAATTTCAAATCTTTTTGGATAGTTTAGATGTTTAATCAATTTACTTTTGAATACCCTTATGTACTATTATTAATAATCATATTTATAATATGTGCAAAATATTGTAAAGCAAAAGCTAGTGCATATTATATGCCCCATCTAAATATTTATAATCAAACCAGAACTATAAACAATCAATTAATTACAATCATACAATGGCTTTTAATAATTTTTAGTTTAATTGCATTGGCAAGTCCTGTTAAACATCTTCAAACTATACATCAAAAATCTGATGGTATAGATATAGTTTTGGCTTTAGATACAAGTGGATCTATGAGACATATTGGCTTTGATAAAGATGATCTAGAAAAAAATAGATGGCAAGTAGTTCAAGAAATTGTAAAAGATTTTATACCAAAAAGAGTAAATGATAATATTGCTTTAGTAGTATTTGGAACTGCTGTTATGACTGCTTCACCACTATCTTATGATAAACAAGCCCAACAAGAGATTTTATCTCATCTTGATATTGGAGTAGCAGGAGATAAAACAGCACTGTTAGATTCAATTGTGGCAAGTGTAAATATCCTAAAAAAATCAAAAGCCAAATCAAAAATTATAATTTTACTAACTGATGGAGAAGACACTGCAAGTAAAATTCCGTATCAAGTAGCAATAAAACTAGCACTTAAATATAATATAAAAATATATACTATTGCAATAGGAAGAGTAAATCAAAATTTATTACATAAAATTGCAACTAGTACAAAAGGAAGTTTTTTTAATGCAAATTCAAAAGATGATTTAAAACAAATCTATAATCAAATTGATAAGTTAGAAAAATCATCTTTGGATAAAAATAAAATTGTAATAAAAGAGTATTACTTTTTTTATCCTCTATTTTTAGCTATTATGTTTTTAGTATTATTTATCTATCTAAAAAATAAAAAAGGTGAGCTTTAATATTTCCATAATTGAAATTTATCCCAATTTTTGGCTGCACTAACATTACCTTGTTTCATTGATAATTCAATCCAATATTTTGCTTTTTTTAAATCTTTTTTAACACCATCACCATAATAATACATTAAACCTAAATTATTTTGAGCTAAAGATATACCTTCATTTGCAGCAATCTCATACCAATAAAACGCTTTTTTATAATCTTGTTTTATTCCTTTTCCATGTAGATATATCAACGCTACATTATTTGCAGATATACTATGCCCTGCTCTTGCAGCTTTAAGATACCAAAAATATGCTTTTTTATAATCTTGTTTTACACCCATACCATTACTATAAAGCCATGCTGTATTATACTGGGCATCTTTATATCCAAGTTTAGCAGCTTTTCTAAACCAATAAAACGCTTTTTGGTGATTTTGTGTTACTCCTGTGCCATTTTTATACATTAATCCAACATTGTATTGAGCTATTTGATTATTATGTCTTGCAAGATCAATATATATTTTGTAAGCTTTTTTGTATTCTTTAGATTTATATGCTTCATTTGCTTCTTCTATAGTATTTGCAAATATAATAGAATTAAATAAAATGATAAATAAAAATAATTTTGTTTTCACTATGTTTTTGCTCGAACTGTAATTTTTTTAGGATCAAATAACTCTTTTGCCTTATTTAACATAGGGGAATTTAATATATCTTGTATTTGCATCTCTTTTTGCGCTAAATTTTGATGCTCTTGTACAACATCTCCCATACTAGCCACACATCCAGAAGTTTGCATCTCAATATCTTCAATCATTGATCCACTTTGGTTTTGATTACTATTCTGTTCTATTTGTTCTGTATTGTTTTGTATTGTATTATGAGTAGTTTTTGGTTCTTCAACCCGTTGCTTTTTTTCAAAATCAATATTTGTATCTTCTCCAAAAATTGCTAAAATAATCATTTTTATATTTGGCCAGTATTTACCAAGCATAGCACGACATTCACCTTTAGCATAAGTATCAATCAATAAATTATTATCTTCATATTTATTAAATAAAAAATTTTCTTCAAAACATGCACCTAAATCATGATTTTTTTCAAAAAGAGTTTCAATTACACTATCATATAGCTGTCTACCTGTATCAACTTCTTCTTCAGTTGGTTCAAATTCTTCTATAATAGGTTCTACAACTAATTCTTGAATATTATTATTTTGTATTACTTCTTCTAATACTTGTTCTTTTATTATTTCTTGTTCTTGAGGTTGTTCTTCTTTTTGAGTCTGCGGTGTGCTAACTTGTGTTTGAACTTTTGGTTGAATTACAACTTGAGGTTGTTTTACTTCTATATCTTGAACTTGAGCTATTACTTCATCCACAGTTTTTAATTTTGTAGCTTCTATCATCTTAGAAAGCATCAAAATAAGGACAAATCCACTATCACTATTTATTGCTAAAAGTTGTTTTGCATCACCAAATATTCTAAAAAATCTATCATATAATAATATATCAAATTTTACATCATTTGCTATCATCTTATCTTTTAGATATATGCTCATCTCATCTATTACAAGTGTAGTTTCATACTCTTGCAAAGTAGATAGCACTGGTCTAAAATCTTGTGCATTTAAAATTATATCAAATAATTCATCTAAAAATTTAGGATCAAGAAGTCCTAACATATTGGTTACACCAATAGTAGTAATTTTTCCTTTTGAAAAGATAATAGCTTGATCAAGTAAAGTTAAAGTATCTCGTAGTGATCCTTGTCCACTTCTAGTTAATACATTTAAAGCTTCTGGTTCAAAATCTATATTTTCTTGATGTAGTATATGACTTAGATGATGCACTACATCTGTATCACTAATTCGTTTAAATCTAAAATGTTGTGTACGACTAAGAATAGTTGCAGGTAATTTTAAAGGATCAGTAGTAGCAAGTATAAATTTTACAAATCCTGGAGGTTCTTCTAAAGTTTTTAATAATGCATTAAATGCTTGGGGAGTTAGCATATGTACTTCATCTATTATAAATACTTTAAATCTTGCACTATTAGGTTTATATTTTGTATGCTCTATTAAATCTTTTATATCATCAATTCCACGATTTGATGCCGCATCCATCTCTATTATATCAAGATGTCTTGAGGCATTTGCACTTACACAGTGATCACAAACTTCACATGGTTTTGATGTTGGACCTTTATCACATAATAATGATTTTGCCATTATTCGTGCTGTTGATGTTTTTCCACTTCCTCTTAGTCCACTTAATAAATAAGCATGAGATAAACGATTACTATCAAGAGCAAGACTTAATGTTTGAGATATTGTTTGTTGTCCTATTAGATCTTCAAATCTTCTTGGACGATACTTTAATGCTAATACTTGTGAATTATCACTCATATAATAAACTCCCTAACCATAATTTAGCTACACTTTTCAACCCTTCAGGATTTTCTGAAGCAAAAAATGAAACTTTTGTTTGATCAAAACTATGATCATATTTATATGTTGTTTTTAAATACTGCACTATTGATTCACCTGAATGAATAGCTACCGTATTATCTAGATATTTTGTAATTTGTTTTTCTATAAGAGGGAAATGTGTACAACCTAATATAACTGCATCTATATTTTCAAGATTTGAAAAATAATGCTTTAATGTTGCATCTAAAATAATTCCATCAAATATACCCTCTTCAACTATAGGTACAAATAGTCCAGTTGCCATCGAGGTGATATTATTGTACCCTTTTTGTTTTAACTCATTTTCATATCTATTTGTAGCAATTGTACCTTTTGTCCCAATCACAAGTATATTTGCATCTTTATTTTTAATCTTATTTTCCAATGCCAACACACCTGGCTCTATTACTCCAATTACAGGTATATTTGAAACCTCTTTTAACTCTTGTATTGCAAATGCACTTGCCGTATTACATGCAACAATTATCATATCAAGATCAAAGTTTTTAAAAAATTCCAATGCTTCCAAAGAGTATCTAATTATAGTATTTTTATCTTTTGCACCATATGGGACTCTTGCAGTATCTCCATAATAAACAATTTGTTCAAATAGTTTATCTTCAAGCAAAGATTTAACAACAGTTAAACCCCCTATTCCACTATCAAATACTCCTACTTTCAATTAATACTACCTGTACTATTCATTCATAGAGTTAAAAAACTCTTCATTATCTTTTGTTTTTTGTAGTTTTGAATATAAAAATTTAAGCGCTTCCACTTCATCCATAGAAGCAACAGCATTTCTTAATATCCATATTTTTTGTAATTGATCTGGCTTAAGAAGTAATTCCTCTTTTCTTGTACCTGATTTTATAATATTTAGTGCAGGATATACTCTTCTATCAGCTGCTTTTCTACTTAATACAACCTCAGAGTTACCTGTTCCTTTAAATTCTTCAAAAATTACTTCATCCATTTTTGAACCTGTATCAATCAATGCAGTTGAAATAATAGTTAAACTACCACCCTCTTCTATATTTCTTGCTGCTCCAAAAAATCTTTTTGGTTTATGTAATGCATTTGCATCAACTCCACCACTTAATACTTTACCACTACTTGGTGTTACAGTATTATATGCTCTTGCAAGTCTTGTTATAGAATCAAGTAAAATAACTACGTCTTTTCCTGTTTCAACTGATCTTTTTGCTTTTTCTATAACCATCTCTGCAACTCTTACATGTGATGTAGCAGGTAAATCAAAAGTTGAACTATATACTTCACCTTTTACACTTCTTTGCATATCAGTTACCTCTTCAGGTCTCTCATCAATCAAAAGTACAATCAATTGAGCTTCTGGGTGATTTTTTGAAATACCATGTGCTAACTCTTTTAAAAGTTCAGTTTTACCACTTTTTGGAGATGCTACAATTAATCCTCTTTGTCCTTTACCCATTGGTGCAAACATATCAAGCATACGACCAGTAATCTTACTTGAATCATACTCAAATCTAAACTGCTCTGTTGCATAAAGTGGTGTCAAGTTATCAAATAATGGTCTATTTCTTGACTCATTTAATGGTAAATAATTAAGTGCTTCAATTTTAAGCAAAGCATAATATTTTTCTTTATTTTGATCATTGTTTGGAGGTCGTACTTGACCAGTAACTATATCACCAGTTCTTAGAGCAAATTTTCTAATTTGTGTAGCACTTACATATGCATCATTACTTGTATCTGAAAAATTACCATCTAAGGCTCTTAAAAATCCAAATCCACCATCTTTAATCTCTAAAATACCAGTAAAAAGTATATATCCACCTTGATCAGTTTGAGATTTTAAAATCTCAAATATCAGTTCTTGTCTTTTTAACTCTGCTGGGTTTTCAACACTTAATTCTGTTGCAATCTTTAATAATTCTTCTAATGCTAATGCACGAAGTTGCTCTATTTTAAATCCCACTACTGGAATATGTTTTTTTGTTGTATTACGTTTATGATTTGTTGTTTTTTTTGGTTTTTGATTTGACTCTTCCATGAGAAGTAATTGCCTTTTAGTTTATTTTGTAGATTTTCCAATGTATGTATTATTAGAAAGTAAGTTTTATGTTTTATTTATGTATTGTAGTATTAATTTGTTTATTTGTCAATAAAACATCAAGATTTACTCTTGATGTTTTAAAATATATTTTGATTAAAACGAAGCTATATGTGCAGATACTGCTTCAATATCAGCATCACTGAAAGAGGCAACTTGCCCTTTCATAATACCTTTCATAGATCCACCATAAGTTCCTGCTTTATAACCTTTTAAAGCTTCAGCAATTTTTGCTGCATCCCAACCTTTAACAACTTGAGATTTACCAAGAGCTTTTTTCTCTGCAGTTGCCCCATGGCATCCTGCACATTTAGCATATAATTTAGTTCCATCAGGACCTGCAACTGCAGTTTTTGCTGCAGCTATTACTGGAGCAGTAGCAGCAGCTACTTTTGCCATACTATCTTCAACCTTCTTTGCCACTGGTGCGGCTGCTTCAGTTACAGTTTTAGAAACTTCTTCAACTTTCTTTGCTACTTCTGCTACAGCTGCTGGAGCTTGTTCTTGAACAGATTTTGCTACATCTTCAACTTTTTTTGCTACATCTTGCACACTTTTTGTTACAGCTTTTGTCGTTGTTTCAACAGCCGTAGCCTCTTCTTTTTTTACTTCATGTGCAACTGGTGCCGCTGTTTCAGTTTTCATCTCATGTTCTTGAGTAGTTTTTTTATCGCTACCACATCCAGTTAAAATAACTGCAGCAACTGCTACACTTAAAATTACTTTTTTATTTATCATATTTATACCTTTTCCCATAATGTTCCATTTGGCGTATCCATAATAGATATACCCATGTCTATAATTTTGGCTCTTATTATATCTGAAAGTTCATAATTCTTTTCTTGTTTTGCAATATTACGTTGCAAAATTAAAGATTCTATTTGCTCTTTTGTGCTCTGATCAATTCCAAATTGAAAATATTCATAAGGATCTTTTATTCCTATTCCTAAAGTATTACTTATAAAATCAAGTGTTGCAACTATTTGTTTTTTTAAATTTTTATTTTTTGGTTCTTTATCTAAAGTATCATTTACTTCAGAAATATATTCATCTATATATGCTAAAGCTTTTGAAGTATTTAAATCATCATTTAAAGATTCCATTATATTCTTTTCAAAATCTTTATTAACTTCACTAGAACTTATACCATATACTCTTTTTTTAAGTCTAAAAATTTTATCTAATCTTTTTTTACTACTTTCTAGATCTTCTATACTATATGAAAAATCTGCTCTATAATGAGTACTAATCATATAAAATCTAATAACTTCCCCATCATAAAGATCTAGCGCATCTTTTAGGAAAAAACTATTTCCCAATGACTTACTCATTTTTTCACCATTGATATTTACAAAACCATTATGCATCCAATATTTTGCTAATTCCTGGTTTTTAGAACATCTTGTTTGCGATGCTTCATTTTCATGATGAGGAAAAAGTAAATCTGCTCCACCACCATGTATATCTATAGCAAACTCCTTATCATGATATGCCAAATGTCTATCAATCATAGCACTACACTCAATATGCCATCCTGGACGACCCTTACCAAATGGTGCATTAAATGAGATATCATCATTAAACTTCCAAAGTGCAAAATCTTTTTGATCTCTTTTTTGAGTATTTTGCTCAACTCTAGCTTGAGTGTTTTGTTCATCTTTTTTATGACTCAAACTACCATATGATTTATCTTTACTAGTATCAAAATAAACACCATCATCTATGATATATGCTTTATTTTCATCTAATAATCCAGATATCATCTCTATCATAGCTTCAAGATTTTGAGTAGCTTTTGGTTCAAGTGTATTTGGCAATACATTTAATATAGCCATATCATTTTTATAACTATTGATATAAAATTGTGTTACCTCATCTAAAGTTTGATTAGTTTGAGCCATTTTTTTAATAATCTTATCATCAATATCAGTAAAGTTTTTTGTCATAGTTACATTGTAACCATTTTCTTTTAAAACTCTATGCAAAAGATCAAACACTATAGCACTTCTTGCATGACCCAAATGTGCATCATCATACACAGTTGGACCACAAACATATACTTTTACGTCATTACCTTGAATTGGTTCAAAAGTAAGTTTTGTTTTTTTTACACTATCAAAAATATGTAAAGACATTCTAATTCCTATTTAAATAATGCCTCTAGAGAAGCTGTATCTTTTGTTTTTTCTTGTTCTTGGTTATTATAGTTACCATCACTAGCACTTGGCATATCAGATTCTACTTCTATAAGTTCAATATCATATTTTGTAAGCATAGAAGTTAATCTAATATTTAATCCAGCTTTACCAATTGCCTTACTTTTTTGATCACTAGAAATTACAACTTCAGCTTTTCCTTTTTGACCTTCAGATACGGGTTCAACTATTTTTACACTTTTTATCATAGCTGGACTTAAAGCTCTTGTTATAAACATTTCTGGAATTGATGAGTATTCAACACAATCAATATTTTCTCCATTTAATTGCTCACTAACAGCCATAATTCTAACACCCTTAACTCCAACAACAGAACCAATTGGATCAATTCCTGGATCAATTGTACTTAGAGCTATTTTTGCTCTGCTTCCAGGAATTCTTGCACATGATTCTATTGTAATTCTCTCATCTTTTAGTTCTGGTACTTCAAGAGCTAACAAGGCTTCAAGGAATTTTGGAGATGTTCTTGAAAGTTCAACTACAAGACCATGTTGTTTATCTACATTAACTGATCTTACAACTGCTTTAACTACATCACCAACTTTAAATATTTCACCCTTGATTCTATTTTTTCTTGGCATTAAGCCTCTAACTTCACCAATTTCTACAAAAGTATTTTCTGCTCTATCTACACTTGTAACCATACCATTTATAATAGTTCCTACCTTTGATTTATATTTTGAAAAAAGATTATCTTCTATAAATCTTTGAAGTTTCCACTCTAAATTTCCCATAAGAATAGTTGCTGCATTTCTTCCCATATCTTCAAATTCTAAATCATATTGAAGAGTATCACCAATTTCTAAATCTTCATCAACCTCTTTTGCTTCATCTAAAGAGATAAAATTTTCTGCGTTGATTGGGTTATCATATTCATCTACCTCTAACCCACTTAATCTTGGATCATCATTTTCTACCACTTCTATTTTTTGAAATAAATTTAATTTTTTATTTTCTCTATCAATTTGAGCTTCATAATTTAGCTCTTCATTAATCATTTTTTTTGCAGTTTGAATCAATGATTCTTTTAATGCATTTTCAACATTCTCAAGTTTTAGCCCCTTTTCATAAGCTATTGAATCTAAAATATCTAGAATTTTATCCATAATTTTCCCTTTTTTGACACTGCAATAGTTTGATGATTTTTAAGTACTTAAAAGATTTTTAAGTACAAGTTACTCAATGTAGCGTGTGTATTATTTGTGTGATTGTATCAAAAAAGTTCTTTTATAAAAATTAAAGTCATATTTTGTTATCATATATCCTTAAATAAAAATTTAGATATAAAATTATAAGGAATAATGTTAATGGAATTATTATTAGCAAGAAATGAATTAAACGAAAAGCCAAAAAAAGTAAAATTAGACAAATTAAAAGAAGAAGTAATCAAAGCTGGTGAAAAAATATTTTATTTTGATAAAGACAACTCACATAAAGATATGATGGCATTGGTTGATGCTTTTGAAGAAGATAGTTACAATGTTTATTTTAGAGAAGTTAAGTATGGTTTAGCTGATGATGAATATATGTACGAGGTACACATTCTGTAATGAAGAAACTCTTTATAGAAACTCTTGGGTGTCAAATGAACACCCGAGATACTGAACATATAATAGCTGAATTAAACACCCACAAAAATTATGAACAAACTTCATCTATGGAAGAAGCAGATTTAATTATAATCAACACTTGTTCTGTCCGGGAAAAACCCGTACAAAAACTTTTTTCTGAATTAGGTGTATTTAATGCCAAGAAGAAAGATGGTGCGAAAATTGGTGTATGTGGATGTACTGCAAGCCATTTGGGAAAAGATATAATTAAGCGTGCTCCTTATGTTGACTTTGTAGTTGGAGCAAGAAATGTTTCAAAAATTACACAGGCAGTTGAAAAAAAAGGTACTGTAGAGATTGATATAAATTATGATGACACTACATATGATTTTGCAAACTATAGAAATTCTTTATACAGAGCTAGTGTAAATATCTCTTTAGGTTGTGATAAAGAATGTACTTATTGTATAGTTCCAGCAACAAGAGGTGAAGAAATTTCTATACCCCCTGAACTTATTATTGGTGAGATTAAAAAAGCTGTTAGAAGTGGAGCAAAAGAGATATTTCTTTTAGGTCAAAATGTAAATAGCTATGGAAAAAGATTTTCTGATGGTAGAGAAAAATATAACTTTACTAAACTACTTCAAGATATAAGTAAAATAGATGGCTTAGAACGTATTCGATTTACATCACCTCACCCACTTCATATGGATGATGAATTTATACAAGAATTTGCATCAAATCCTAAAATATGTAAACAAATACACGTACCGCTTCAAAGTGGTTCAACTGCAATTTTAAAAAGTATGAAAAGAGGCTATACAAAAGAGTGGTTTTTAAATAGATGTGCAAAAATCAAAGAATTAGTTCCTAATGTAAGAATTAGTACAGATATAATTGTAGGTTTCCCAGGTGAAAGTGATGAAGATTTTAATGATACAATTGATGTAATTAATCAAGTTAAATTTGATCAAATATTTAATTTTAAATACTCTCCAAGACCTCAAACAGCCGCTTTAAATATGACAGATATAGTTGAAGATGAAGTTGCTTCAAAAAGATTAATTGATGTTATAGAGTTACATAAAACACACCAAGATGAACATATGCAAAAGTATGTAGGTAAAACTATGACTGTATTTTTTGAAGATTTAAAAAGTGATGGTGAAGTATTTGGATATACAGATAATTACTGTAGCGTATTTGTTAAAGGTAGTGAAGAGCTTTTAGGAAGATTCGTAGATGTAAAAATAACACAAGCCAGTAGAACATCACTCAAAGGTGAGATTATCTAAATGAAAAAATGGCTAATGTTTAATTTAGTTCCATTTATTGCACAACTTTTTGTAAGATTTGTTTATCTTACAAGTAAAAAAAGATTTCATTATCCAAAAGAGCTTCCAGATTCTGCATGTATTATAGCAATGTGGCATGGGGAGCTTTTAATGCAACCCTTAAACTATAGAAAACTAAAACCAAATGGCATTATAAAAGTAATTGTAAGTATCCATAAAGATGGCAGAATCATATCTAAAATATGTGAATATTTAGGAGTGGGTTCTATTGATGGAAGTTCTAGTAGAGGTGGAGCAAAAGCACTTATTAGTGCAATCAAGCATATCAAAAATGGTGTAGATGTGGCAATTACTCCTGATGGGCCTAGAGGTCCTCAATATAGTGTAGCTGAAGGTATAGTTGCTATTGCACAAAAAACTAATTGTGATATTATTAGTTTAAATATTCAAGCCTCATCTTATTGGAGATTTAATTCATGGGATAAGTTCATTGTTCCTAAACCTTTTGGTACAATTGACTTTTATGCTACAAAACCATATAATATCACTAATTTAAGTTCAAAAGAAGCAAAAGAGTTAATAAAAGAAAAAATGATGCAAAAGGCACAAGTGTGAGTGATAAAAAACAGTATATAAATGTTATCACAAATGCAAATCAATTAAAAGTTGATTATCAGGTACTTGATGATGCAGGAAATATCCTTTCAAATGAAAAATCTATTTTTCTACAAAATCAAGATCACTTAAGTGAAGATGCTATTTTTAAAATCACTTCATTAGAACAAAATGTAGCAAATACTTATATAAGTACACTTTTATATAATGATTCTCAAAAGATATTAAATACAAATGATCCATCAATAGAACATTTTTCTACTAGTTTTTTAAATGATACACAAAGTATAGTATGTGATAAAAACCTCTTATTTGAAATACAACACTATTTTAATAGATGTGGTATTGACTATATTTTTTCACCTTTTAATATTTTATATCTACATGCAATTCAAACTTCAACAAATAGACTAAATATACTTATACTTGAAAATAAAATATATTTTATGATAGTAGATGATGATAATAAAGTTATATTTTCACTTTTAAAAAATATGACATCTTTTGAAGATATAAAAAACTCTTGTTTTTATGAAGATGAGATTGATCGTCAAAAACTTTTTGATGAGATCAATTTTTTAGAAACTCAAAAATATATCACTGAAGCTATTGAACTATTTTATAAAAACAATCAAAACTTTATTACAGATATAGATATTTTATATACTTTAAAACAATTAAACAACGAACATATACAAACACTTGAATCTACTTATGAAATGACTATAAATTATCGTCAAATATCTGTTGATGAATCACTTTATGATCTTGCTATGCACTATTCTAATCAAAGTTTTACAAAAAAAAGGGAAGTAATACCACAAACTAAAAAATCATCAAACATCACTATAATTGCAGTAATTTCAAGTATTATTGCAATTGCACTAGTATATTTTTTAAGTTTACAAAATAAACCAACTACTATTAAAAAACAACCTATAAAAATTCAAAAAACTATTAAAGCAGACCTTCCAAATCATATAAATATCAATAATAAAATTAAATCTCAACTAAAAACCATATTAGATATTATTCCATATAGTATGGTTTTAGATGAACTAACTATTACAAAAAATAGTGCTACATTAAGTGGAACTTTACTTAATAAAAATATTTTTATAACTGAACTACAGCCACAATTTTTAAAACTATATACCAATAGTAAAATAACTTATGAAGATGAAACTAAAAATACTTTAGTAAAAGTAGATATAGAAAATAGTTTACTAAAAAAACAACCACATATAAATGAAGTTAAAACACCTGAATATATTATTGATGAATTTATACCTCAACAGCAAATTATTGAACAAATAAAATTACTATTACCTAAAAATAGTATTGTTACATATAAAACAAAATATGTTGCTAAATATACTACATTTAATTTTATGGTTAGTACAGTTGTTAATTCACCAAGAGAGTTTTTTAATATTATTGATAATCTAAATAAAGAGCTTTACTCTTTACATATAAATTATCCTATAGATATAAGAAAAACTCCTGAAGGTATTGAAATAAACTTTCTTTTACAATTTCACCAATACTAAATAGCTTTACACTATTTAGTATTTTTATTAAAATAACTAAGTGAGATAATCATAATAGATACTGCAACGATTAGATACACAGCATATAATATATCTTTATAATCTGTTAATGCAATTTTAAATACCGTCATCAGTGCTTCTATAGATAACGCAATAACAATAGATACTAAAAACTTTTCTAATAGTTTATTACTTCCATGTTCTTCACTAAATTGTTCTTTATAAATAACTTCATGCTCAAGTAAATTTTTAGCTAAATCAAATACTGCTAACCCCAAAGTAAGTGCAATTGTAGACTTAAATACAAGTTGAAACACGCCAATATCTCCAAGCCAAGAATGATGCACAAAATTATATAATGAATAAATAATTAATATCAAAGAAAATAAACTCAAACTATATCCAATAGAAGCATATATAAATTTTGTCATCAGATTAAAAAAACTAGCTTTATTCATATATTTTAAATCTTCAAGTAATTTTGATAAATTAAAATTAAATGCTATTACTTTATCATCTGATATCTTTTTAGATACAGTAATTGTTGGATTACCATCATCACTACATAAATATGCAGAACTTATATATTCCCCTTGTTCATCTATATTTATATTCTCTTTTAAACTATTTCTTTTAGTATTTATTTTTGAATGGTCTACACCATTTGCTGAATAAATAGGACTTATTTGCTTATATTCATCATTAACTACATAAACATTTTTTAAAGATCCAAAAGATTTAAATAATTTATTTATATCTTCTTCACTCATATTTGATAAATCATTTTTATTAATAATATTAAAAATATGTTTTTTAATTGCTTGCTTATTTGTTTTGAATATCTTACTAATAGAATCCATATTATCCCCCATTATAAGGAAGCTATAAAGCTTCCTTACGTTTAAATTTATTTAGTTAATTTTGATATTTTCTCTTTAACTTTATCAAACCAACCATTTCCACTATTATTATTTGTTGTTTTTTCTTTAATTATATCTATTTGTTTATAAATAGCACTGAATTCATCTTCACTTCCATAACCTAAAAGCTCTGCCATTTCTAATTGATATGAAGCTTCATTTAATAATTTATCAAGATCTTCATTCTCTTTTTTATCTCTTTTTGCTTTTTGTGCTAAATCTTCCGCATTTTTAAGTAAAAATGTAGCTCTTAAAATTGGTAAAGGGATAACTTGCTCACTAACAACTAATGAGTTTAATACAGCTTGTAATGCAATTTTTGCTTCATCAATTTTATCTTTATCAATCAATGGGGCAATTGCTTTAATATCATCTGGATAAGTTGCAAGTGGAATTGAAGTAGTAGTAATTACAATCTCACTAGCTAAGTTTTGTAACATATGTCTTGCTTCTTGAACTTTTCCATCTTTTAGAGCTTTTGTAGCATCATAAAGTAAACTTTTAATCATATCTTTTGTTACAAGAACATCAATTTGTTTTTGAGAAATAGATACTGGCAATAATTTTAATGCAGGATCTCTAGCAACAATCAAATCAATTTTTCCTGATACTTTTGCAAGAATATCAATAGCCTCTTTCTTCTTTCCATCATCTAATGCTTTTAAAGCCAATACTGTTTGATTGATAGTTTCAATTGCTTCTTTCATCATCTTTTGTCTTTTATCATCTACACTTTTATTTGTAGATTTTTCAATCTTATTTTGTACTGACTTTACCTCTTTTGACTGAACTTGATCTTGTGCATTTAAACTTAATCCCGCAACTAAAACTGAAGCACCTAACAATATAGATAGTTTTTTGTTCATCTTTATTCTCCTAAGAATTTATTTTATTTTAGCTTTTAAACTAAAACTTATGAAATTTTACAAGAATTTTTTTTATTATTTTGCTACTTAAGTAGCACTTTTGAAGAATTTTAAATTAAATTATTAATATCTATATTTTCACTATAAATATATGCTCTTATATTTTTTGGAATACCATTTTTCCTATAGATTTCTTTAAACTCTTTAGGGATAGTTTTATTGTAAATAGGTGCAATAAAAATCAAATTATTTTTTAATGCTATTGCAATTTTATGAGAAACAACCACCTCTTTATTTTTTATAATTTCGGCTCTTGTTTTTGAAGATATTAAAATTCCCATTTTTTTAAGTTGAATATCTATGACTCTTAATGCAACATTTTCATCATCATTATATGAAAATATATATAGATCTTTTTGATTAAATATCAATTTGCCGCTTTTTATTAAAGAGTTATAATCCTCATGCAAATACTCAAAACTTTTTTGAACACCAATACTATACTCTTTAATAAACTCATTTGAGTATTTTTCTCTAATCTTATTTCTAGTAAATTTAGTATCTTTATTTGTATGATCTACAAAATATTTTATTTTATTTTGTTCTAAGTAAGAGATTAATTCATCTTTTGATATATCTAAAAGTGGTCTAATTAAACTGTAACTTTGTTTTTGTTCAATTTTATGCAATCCCAAAAGTTCAATAAGCCCTGCACCTTTGCTAAACTGCATAAGCAACCACTCAAATTGATCATTTAACTGATGTGCCATAAGAACAGTTTCATACCCTTTTGTTTGTACCATATCATCAAAAAAGTCATACCTAAAATCTCTAGCTTTTTTTTCACTAAAAGAGTTTTGTTTATACTCTTTTATAAATATATTTTTATTGTATTTTTTAGCTAGCTCTTTAGCATATGTTATTTCAAGTTTACTTTGATCCCTTTGATTATAATCAACTATGGCAATATCAAAATCTATATTTTGATCAATAAGTAAAAAAAATAAAGCAGTAGAATCAACTCCAGCAGAAAATGCCAAAAGATTTTTTTTATTTTTGCAAAGATCTACACACTCTAAATCCAACATATCTTATTTTACAACCGTTGCTAGTAAAATATCACCACTTAAATCTGTGATTTTTGCTTTGTAAATTTTTCCAAACTTAATTTGACCATCAATTTGTGAATCATTTACATATATCTCCCCATCAACTTCTGGGGCCCATATAATATGTCTTGCACTTAATAAATACTCATGTTCACTACTAACTCCATCTACAACAATATCAATTGTTTTTCCAATCATAGCTTTTAATTTTTCTTGAGTGATTTCATAAATGATATCCCCTAATATTTCAGCTCTTTTATCGATAATATCTTGAGGAAGTTTATTCTCAAACTCATAAGCATCTGTTCCATCTTCATCACTATATGAAAATACATTTGCTCTATCAAATTTATAATCTTTTACATATTGGCAAAGTTGTTCAAAATCTTCTTGTGTTTCACCTGGGTGTCCAACTATAAAAGTAGTTCTTACAAAACTATCTTCAACTTTTCTCATTGCATCCATAAGCTCTTTTAATTTTTCACTCCCTTTTCCACGCTTCATAATTTTTAGCATAGATTGACTAATATGCTGAAGTGGCATATCATAATATGAATAAAAAAGTTTAGAATCTGCTATTTTTTGAATAAGTTTTAAAGTTGTAGTTGAAGGATATAGATATAAAATTCTTGCACTTTTTACACCATCTATTTTTTCAACTTCATCTATTAATTGCTCTAGCCCATCATTTATTCGATGGTCTCTTAAAAATGATGAACTATCTTGAGATACAAAAGAGAAATCATAAAATCCTTGTTTAACAAGGTTTGTTACCTCTTTTACAACTGAAGCTAAAGTTCTACTATAAAGTTTACCTTTAAATCCAGGAATTGCACAAAAACTACAAGTTTGATTACACCCTTCAGACAATTTTATATAAGCATGATAAGATGAACCTGATATTACACGATCAACTTTTTCATTTGCCAAAAATACTTCATCACTAAATTGACTTCGTTTCTCATTTACAAGCTCATCAATCTTATCATAATCCCCAACACCTGTAAAAATATCAACCTCTATCAAATCTTTTTTTAGTTCATCCTTATATCGTTCACTCAAACATCCAGCCATAACCAAGACTGATTCATCTTTTCTTGTTTCATGAAGATCTAAAATAGTATTTAAACTCTCCTGCTTTGCACTTTCAATAAATCCACAAGTATTTACAATAATAACATCTGCATCAGTACTATTATCAATAATCTCATAATCACTTAGTTTACCTAGCATTACTTCACTATCAACTAAATTTTTTGTACATCCTAAACTCACTAAGTGTAATTTTTTTGCCATTATATTCCCTTATATCCAAATATTATCAATTAATCTTGTAGTTCCTACTTGAGCTGCTACTAATATTATACTATTACCGAGTTCTATTTGATCAATCTTTTCAAATTTTCTATTAGTTATAGCTATATACTCTATATTAATATTATTCATAATAGTTTTCATTGAAGCAATTAAAACTTCACTATTTAATTCACCCAAACCTATTTGCTTTGCTGCTTCATTCAGTGATTTTGATATACTAAGTGCATCAATACGCTCATCTTTACTAAGATAAACATTTCTACTACTCATTGCCAAACCATCTTTTTCTCTTACAATTTCACACTCAATTACATTTACATTTAGAAAAAAGTTATCAACCATAAGTTTTATAAGACTTAATTGTTGAGCATCTTTTTTACCAAAGTATGCATTTGTAGGTTGAACTAAATTTAAAAGTTTTAGTACAATTTGTAGCATTCCATCAAAATGTCCAGGTCTTTTTACCCCTTCTAGGGTATAGCCTCTGATATTTGGAGCTTTTATAAGCACCTCATCACCGCTATACATTGTAGATATTTCAGGTGCAAAAAGATAATCTACATTACAAAGTTTGCATATTTTACTATCTGCTTCCATCTTTTTTGGATAAGAATCTAAATCTTCACCCTCTAAAAATTGTGTAGGGTTTACAAATATTGATACTACTACTACATCATTTTCTTCTCTTGCTTGTTTTATAAGCGAAATATGTCCATCATGCAATGCTCCCATAGTAGGAACAAAACCTATATTTAAATGTTTTAACTCATCTTGCATATTTTGCAATTGTTTAACTGTCTGTATTATTTTCATATTTATTAATCTCTTTATTTTAAAAGTGTGATTATATCATATTTGTATTATGAAATTTAATATTATTTACATTATAATTAATTATATATCAAATTTAAAGGTTTCTAATGAAAAAAATAGTATTACTCTCAACTATCACTGCTAGTATGATTTTTGCTGCAGGGTATAAAATTCCAGAACAATCAACTGCTTCTATGGCAAAAGCTGCAGCGCATGTAGCAAACATAACTGGGGCAGATGCTTCTTATTACAATCCTGCAGCAATGAGTACACTTGAAGATAGATCTCAACTTGAAATTGGTGCAACAATTATTCACTTACCTGAAGTAGATTATACAGGTACCAGTGTATTGGGTCTTCAATCATATTCATCAAAAAAAGAGAACTTTTTACTTCCGTATCTACATTATGTGTCTAAAAAATATAATGATTTTACTTTTGGTTTTTCAATAACTGAACCAGCTGGTCTTTCAAAAAGATGGGATAGTGCAGTTGCATCAAGTGCAGCTCAAGAGTTTACATTAAGAGTTATAGAACTTAATCCTACAGTATCATATTCAATCAATGACAATCTATCAATTGGTGGAGGTATTAGAATAATATACAGTGATGGGGTAGTTAAAAGTAGTTCTTCTACATTTTCAGCTTTAACAGGAGGTACAATTCCTTCAGTTGCTAGAGATATGAGTGGAGATACTATTGAATATGGATACAATCTTGCACTTCATTATAGACCAAGTGATGATTTAAAAATTGGTTTAACATATCGTTCAAGAGTTGGATTAAATTTAGAAGGTGAAGCAAAACTATTTTATGGTGGTGCTATGATATATAATTCAACTGCAAGTGTTAGCTTACCATTACCTGCAACATTGGCTTTTGGTATTGCATATGATCTAGATGACAAAACAAATATAGAATTCGTAATAGATAAAACATACTGGAGTGCATATGATAATTTGGATTTTAATTATGCTTCAGCTCAACCTATATTTGATACACCTATAACAAAAAATTGGAAAAATTCAAATGCTTACAGAATTGGTCTTACTCACAAATATTCTGAAGATTTAACTTTAATGGGAGGATTTGCTATTGATAAATCACCAGCTCCTGATTATACTTTAGGATATGAATTACCTGATTCTGATGCTATGCTGTTTTCTTTTGGATTTGACTATAAAATCGATGATAATATGAATTTTGGTTTTGCATATCTGTATGATAAAAAAGATAAAAGAACAATTTTAAATAATCCATTAACTGCACCTTTTTCTCCAAATGGTGAGTTTAGTGAAGGTGGAGCACATCTACTTAATTTCTCTTTAGGATATAAATTTTAATGATGGATTATAAATTAAACAACTTTTATGAGATGCTTGTACAAAATAAGCAAAAATACCCAAAAAAGCCTATCATTTTTTGTGATGGTGAAAAGCTAACCAATACTCAGCTGATTGATAAAGTTGATATTTTAGCTAGACATTTAGAGTTTGGTGGAATTCAAAAAGATGATAAAGTTGCTTTAATTTTATCTAATTCAATTGAATTTATTATCTCATTTTTTGCAATCACAAGAATAGGTGCAGTGTGTGTACCAATAAATAATTTCTTAAAAAAAGAAGAATTTGAATATATATTAAATGATTGTGAAGCTAAATGGCTATTTACTTCAAATAAATTTGCAAAAGAAGTAAAATCATTACAACAAAGCACTAAAGTAGAAAAAACTATATGGTGTGATGATTATAAACATTTAGATAGTACAAATTTTAATTTTGACAATATCATAAATACTACTCATGAGGATCATATAGAACATTATAATCCAAAACTTACTGATTTAGCTGTGATTGTTTATACTTCAGGAACAACAGGTAAACCAAAAGGTGCTATGCTTAGTTATAAAAATATTTTTTCAAATATAATTTCTGCAACTATGAGATTTAATTTTCAACATAAAGACAGATTTATAGTATATCTTCCTATGTTTCACTCTTTTACACTTAGTATTATGGTTTTATTACCAATTCACTCAGCATCAGCAATAGTTATTTTAAAAAGTGTATTTCCATTTTCAAATGTATTAAAAGAAGCCCTACTTAAAAGAGTTACAATCTTCTTAGGAGTCCCTACAGTATATAATGCCTTATTAAAAGCAAAAATACCATGGTATTTTATGTGGTTTAATAACATTAGAGCGTTTATTAGTGGAAGCGCACCACTTAGTGAACAAGCAATAAATGAGTTTAAATCAAAATTTAAAAAAGCTACACTTCTTGAAGGATATGGATTAAGTGAATGTTCACCTGCGGTTTGTATTAATACTTTAGATAAACAAAAACCTCTTTCTGTTGGTACTCCTCTTGGTGATTATCAAGTAAAAATTGTTGATGAAGATTTACTTGAAGTACCTATAGGAGAGATAGGTGAACTAATTGTAAAAGGTGATTGTGTTATGCAAGGATACTTAAATAATGAAGAATCAACTCAAGAAACTATATCAAATGGATGGCTAAAAACTGGAGATTTAGGGAAAGTAGATGAAGATGGTTATGTTTATATAGTGGATAGAAAAAAAGATCTTATTATATCAAAAGGGATAAATATCTATCCAAGAGAACTTGAAGAGATTATATATAAATTAGATGAAATTGAGCTTGCTGCTGTTATTGGACTAAAAGATGAAAGATTAGATGAAATTCCTGTAGCATTTGTACAATTAAAGGAAAATAGAGAAATAAGTGAAAAAGAAATAAAGGCTCATATGAAAAAACATTTGGCAAACTTTAAGATACCAAAGAGTATCATTATCAAAGACGAACTACCTAAAAATGCAACTGGTAAAGTTTTAAAAAGGGTATTAAAAGAAGATATTCAATAAGGTTAAAAATGACTGATGAAAGTATTGAAAATATTTATGATATGAACATCTTTGAAGCATCTGACTTAGATGATCTTCTTCATCAACTATTAAAACAAATAAGATATATTACGAACGCACAAGCGGGAAGTATTTATCTCGTAAAAGATAATTATCTTAAATTTCATATTTTCCAAAATGATTTAAAATCATATGAAGATATCTATAAAACATACCTAAAAATAAAAGACCATAAATTACTATTAAATGATAATAAATATATTTGTGTAGAATCCTTTAACAAAGCAAAAATAATTAGTGTAGATGATATTTATGATACTAATGAATCTAATTTTTTAGATACAAAAGAGTTTGATAAATTAATAGATTATAAAACACATTCCATCATAACAATACCTTTAATTCATCCTTTAACAAAAGTTAAATTAGGAATAATGCAAATAATCAATAAAATAGATCCTAAAACTTCTAAAATAATACCATTTTCACAAGAAGATAAACAAACTGCATATAATAATAGTTTATTTATAAGTATTTCAATATCTCAACTAATAAATGATATGGAAAAATTAAAACAAGCAAATAAAAAACTTCAAGTTACAATAAAAGAACAAGTTAGACAAAATTTAGAACAATATAAAACACTTCACGATCAAACCAAAAATATATCACTTGGAAACTTAATGAATTCAATAGCACATAATTGGCGTCAACCACTTAGTACAATAAGTATGATTGCAAGTGGCATGAATTTAAAATTAGATTTTAATAAAATCTCAACAGATGAGATAAAAAATGGATTAACTCAAATAGTACAAACTACACAAGAACTATCAAATCTTATTAGTACATTTAATGAATTTTATGACACAAATGAGAAAAAAGAATATTTTAATATTGCAACTAATATCAAAAAAGCATACAAAATAATTAATAATTCATTAAAACAACTTAATATAAATGTAAAATTTGATTTAGATGAAGATCTAAGTATCTCAAACTATCCAAAAAGTTTTACCCAAGTAATTCTAAGTTTTTTTATATTACATGAAGATATATTTAAAGATAATGATAAAAACAATATTTTACTTATACAGACACAAGAAAATGAAAATAATATAATTATTAATATAAAAAATAATCAAACAGGTATAGATATAAATAGTTTTACGGAGGAATCATTTTTTTCATCTGCAAATTTTAATAAAAATAAACCAACACTTTTTATGATAAAACGAATTATTCAACATACATTAAAATCTAAATTAGAATATAACATAGAAGAATTTTATATTGATGATGTTAAATATAAAGGTATTAACTTTAGTATAATATTAACAAAAATATAATACCAAATTTTTATATGGTATAAAGTTTTTATATTATATTATTCCTTCATGATAAGACTTATATTTTTAACACTCATTAGTTCTGTTATTATGTTACAAGCAAATGTAAATGTAGTAGTTAGTGTATTGCCACAAAAAACATTTGTACAAGCTATCGGGAAAGATAGAATCAATGTATCAGTCATGGTAAAACCAGGGTCTTCTCCTCATACATATGAGCCCAAACCATCACAAATGAAAAATATAGCAAAAGCTAATATCTATTTTTCAATTGGTGTAGAATTTGAAAAAAATTGGTTAGTTAAATTTAAAAATCAAAATCAAAATATGCTTATATCAAATTGTTCAGATGGAATAGAAAAACAAATTATTAAAGGTCATGATCATTTAGATCCACACATTTGGACTTCACCTAATAATGTTAAAATTATTATAAAAAATATTTTAGATCAACTAATAAACATAGATACACAAAATAAAGATTTTTATACCAAAAATTATAATAGTTTTATAAGAAAAATAGACAATTTAAATCAAAAAATTATAAATATATTATCCACTCTACCAAAAAATACTAGATTTATGGTCTTTCATCCTGCTTGGGGATATTTTGCAAAACAATATAATCTTATTCAAGTTGCAATTGAGATTGATGGTAAAAGTCCAAAACCAAAAGATTTAATACATATTATAAAACAAGCAAAACAACAAAACATAAAAGCTATTTTTACAGCACCTGAGTTTTCTCAAAAAACAGCACATCAAATAGCAAAACAATTAAATATACAAGTAATTCCAGTGAGTCCACTTAATCCAAAATGGGAAGAAAATTTATTAAATTTAGCAAAAGCCATAGCAAATAAATAATGTCACCAGTTATTAGTATAAGAAACTTAACATTCTCATATAACAAAGATATAGTACTAAAAGACATTAATCTAGAAGTTGAACAAAATGATTTTTTAGCTATTATTGGTCCAAATGGTGGAGGAAAATCAACACTTTTAAAATTAATACTTGGTCTAAATAAATTAAAAACTGGATCTATTAAAATATTAGGTCAAACTCCATCATCAAAACTATCAAATATTGGATATGTTCCACAAAATACAAATATAAATACTGATTTTCCTATAAAAGTAATTGATGTAGTTCTTATGGGACATATAGATGACTCCCCGCATCAAAAACAATATGATAAATCAAAAGATACTATTTTTACAAGATTATTTAATATTGGATATAAAAAATCAGAAATTGCTTGTGCATTAGGAGCCTTAGCTCAAGTTGGAATGCAGGATTTTGCATATATAAAAATTGGTTCACTTTCAGGAGGACAGAGACAAAGAGTAATGATCGCAAGAGCATTATGTACTCATCCAAAGATTCTATTTTTAGATGAACCAACTGCAAGTATAGATGTAGAAGGACAAAAACAAATTTATGATCTTTTGAAACTGTTAAATAAAACTATGACTATAATTGTTGTATCACATGATATATCTGTTATTTTAAATTATGCATCTAAAGTAGCACATATAAATAAAACACTTACATATCATGATATCAAACAAACAAAAGGTTTTGACACAAATGATGAACATTTTTGTGAAGTTGAATTACTTCAAATGTTGAATAATAATACTTTAAATACTAAAAAGAGTTGTTCATGTTAGAAATATTACAATACGATTTTATTCAAAATGCTTTAATAGCTGGACTTCTTGTAAGTATAGTTTCTGGAATTATTGGATCACTTATAGTTGTAAACCGTATGGTATTCCTTGCTGGTGGAATTGCGCATACTTCATATGGAGGAATTGGACTTGCTGTTTATTTTGGGTTTCCTATTTTTTTAGGAGCTTCTTTATTTGCTGTGAGTGCAGCGCTATTAATGGCGTTTATAACACTAAACAATAAAGATAGAATTGATACGTTTATAGGTCTAATATGGGCTGTTGGTATGGCAATAGGAATACTCTTAATTGATTTAACTCCAGGATACAGTGTAGATCTTATGAGTTATCTATTTGGTTCTATATTAGCTGTTTCTTCACAAGATATATATTTTATGTCAGCTCTTTTAATTGCCATAATCCTTATAATACTTTTTTGGTATAGAGATATTTTAGCAGTTTCTTATGATCCACAATATGCATCTTTAAGAGGGATTAATGTTAGATTTTTTTATACTTTAATTTTAGTAATTTCAGCGCTTACTGTGGTAATTGCAATCAAGGTTGTTGGACTTATTTTGGTAATTGCAATGCTTACAATTCCTATATATATAGCCGAAAAACTATCAAGTTCACTTTTGGGTATGATGTTTATTTCAGGAGCACTATCATCTGTATTTACTGTTATTGGGTTATATCTATCATACACATATGATTTAACTTCTGGTGCAACTATTATTATGATTAGTGCTATTTGTTTGGGATTATTTTTACTTATATCAAAACTTAAAAAAACTATCTAAAGCGACTTTTGAGTATAATATCTTTATGGATAATTATGAATACACAGAACTACTAAAAAAATTAAATACAAAATTACAAAATATTGAAAATATTTTAAAACCGGATGAGATTAACATCAGATTAAAAGAGATTGAAGAACTAGAAGCTGGTGAAAATTTTTGGAATGATGTACAAAATGCTACAAAAATTGGAAAAGAGAAAAATATACTACTTTCTAAATTAGCTAAATTCTCAAAAGCTAATGAAAAATTAAATGATGCCAATGACCTATATCAAATGGCAAAAGATGAAAAAGATGATGAAACTATGCAAATGCTATTTGATGAAGCAACTGAATTAGATGAATTTGTCGAAAAAACTGAAGTTGAAGTTATGCTAAGTTCACCAGAAGATTCACTAAATGCAATAGTTTCAATTCATCCAGGAGCTGGTGGAACAGAATCACAAGACTGGGCAAGTATGCTTTATAGAATGTACTTGCGATGGGCAGAGAGAAAAGGGTTTAAAGTTGAAATTTTAGATTATCAAAATGGTGAAGAAGCTGGTATAAAAGATGTATCAATGATAATCAAAGGTGAAAATGCCTATGGATACTTAAAAGTTGAAAATGGTATTCATAGACTTGTCAGAATATCACCTTTTGATTCAAATGCAAAACGACACACCTCTTTTGCGTCTGTAATGGTATCACCCGAGATTGATGATAATATTGATATAGAAATAGAAGATAAAGACATAAGAATAGATACATATCGTGCAAGTGGTGCTGGTGGACAACATGTAAATAAAACAGAATCCGCTATAAGAATTACACATATCCAAACAAATATAGTTGTACAGTGTCAAAATGATAGATCTCAACATAAAAATAAAGCAAGTGCCATGAAAATGTTAAAATCAAGACTTTATGAGCTTGAGCTTGAAAAACAAGCTGCAGCTAAAAATGGAATTGAAAAAAGTGAAATTGGATGGGGACATCAAATACGCTCTTATGTAATGCAACCATATCAACAAATCAAAGATACAAGAAGTGGTATAGGATATAGCAATGTAGATGCAATATTAGATGGTGATTTAGATAAATTAATTGAAGGCGTTTTAATAGCACAAAATACTAATTAAAAAGAGTTAATTATGGATATTTGGAATTTAATTGTAACATATGCAATACAAGCAGCATTGGCATTAGCAATATTTATTATTGGTAAGAAAGTAGCTCAAATTATCAAAAGATTATCAAAAAAAGCTTTTGAAAAATCTGGAATGGATGAAACTTTATCAAATTTCTTATGCGATGTAATATACGGATTAATGCTTGTATTTGTAGTACTTGCGGCACTTGGTCAATTAGGTATTGAAACTACATCTTTTATAGCTATACTTGGTGCAGCTGGTCTTGCTATTGGTTTAGCATTTCAAGGAGCCTTATCAAATATTGGTGCAGGAGTTATGATAATATTTTTTAGACCATTTAAAATTGGTGATTTTATTGATGCAGCTGGAGTAACGGGTGTAGTAGAAAATATAAACATATTTAATACAATATTAAAAACAGGTGATAACAAAGTTATTATTGTTGGAAATTCTAGTATTATTGGTGGAAATATTATAAATTATTCAGCAAAAGATACTAGAAGAGTTGATTTGACTTTTGGTATTGGATATGACGATGATTTAAAACTGGCAAAACAAACTTTAATAGATATTATCAACGAAGACAATAGAGTTTTAAAAGATCCTCAACCATTTGTAGCTGTATCAGAATTAGCAGATAGTAGTGTAAACTTTGTAGTAAGAGCTTGGGTAAAAAGTCCAGATTACTGGGGAGTATATTTTGATACTTTAGAAAAAGTTAAAATTGTTTTTGATGAAAAAAATATCTCAATTCCATATCCTCAAATGGATGTACATCAACATAAAGCATAATTAAAAACAAAGGTTATTATATGAAGTGGCAAAACTCCAGAAGAAGTTCTAATATAGAAGATAGACAATCTAATTCATTTAGTAATGCAGGATCTACAAGAGGTTCTGCAATGGCTTTATTACCTATTATAAAATTTCTTCTGGGAAGTTCTATAGGGAGAGTAATTTTAGGTATTGGAGTTATAGCATACTTTATGGGATATAATCCACTTGCACTTTTAGATATGGGAAACTCTCATCAAGTTTCTAACCAAACAATAAATCATACAAAACCTAATATCAATAATGAACAAACTCAATTTGTATCAGCAGTCTTAGCTCAAACAGAAGATGTATGGAGTACAATATTTACAAAACACAATGCAAAATACAAAGAACCAAAACTGGTACTGTTTAAAAATAAAGTAAATAGTGGCTGTGGATTTGCATCTAGTCAAACTGGCCCATTTTACTGCCCTGCTGATCAAAAAGTATATCTTGATACATCATTTTTTGATTCCCTTGCATCAAGACACAATGCACCAGGTGATTTTGCACAAGGATATGTTATAGCTCATGAAATTGGTCATCATATACAAAAACTAACTGGTACTTTAGATAAAGTACATAAACTAAAACAAAAACTTTCTAAAACTAAACAAAATGCACTTCAAGTAAAAGTTGAACTTCAAGCTGATTGTTATGCTGGAATATGGGCAAACTATTTACAAAAAAAGGGAAATATTCTTGAGGATGGTGATATCAATGAAGCATTAAGAGCTGCAAGTGCTATTGGTGATGATACACTACAAAAACAAGCAAGAGGCTATGTTGTACCAGATTCTTTTACACATGGTAGTGCTTCACAAAGACAGGCCTGGTTTAGACGAGGATTGAAATATGGAACAATATCAGCATGTAATACTTTTTAATCATTTACTAAATTAAATAGATTTAATTACAATTCTAAACACTGCACCATTATCATCATTATAAACACTTAGTTCACCTTCACAATGATCTTCAACTATCATTTTACTCATATAAAGGCCAAGCCCTGTACCGTCTTTTTTAGTTTTTGTTGAAAAATATGGATCAAATATCTTATCTACAATATCAAGTGGAACACCGCCTGCATTATCACTTATTTCAAATATAAATTTATCATCTTTATTATAAGCTGAAATCTTTATATATGGATTTTTAATATTATTTTCTAAAAGAATATCTTCGGCATTTTTTATTAAATTTAAAATAACTTGTTTTAATTCATTCTCATAACTTACAAATGTTTTCTCACAATTTATATCTTTTATTAATTCAATATTTTTATTTAAAATTGATTCATTTACAATATTCATTACACTATTTAATATATTATTAAAGTTTGTTTCTTTTTTAGTTTTATTTGATTTAAAAAATTCTCTAAAATCATTTATAGTTGCACTTAAATGTTGTGAATATTGAGATATTTTTGATGACAATTCTACTGCTAAGTCTGAGCTTAATTTATCACGTTTAGCTTTTAAATTTATAGCTGCACTTGCACTACTTATAGCAGTTAGAGGTTGTCTCCATTGATGTGCAATCATAGATATCATTTCACCCATTTGAGCTAATCTACTTTGTTCAAGCATCTGTTGATCTTTTTTTCTACTTTTATCTATCTCATGATCTATTTTTTGTTGTAATGATAAATTTAACTCATTTAATTTTTTCTTATCTGTAATATCATATCTAATTGCAACATATCCTATATGTTTACCATTATGATAAAGTGGAGAGATATTAGCTTTTACCCAATAAAAACTTCCATCTTTTTTCTTATTTTTTATGTCTCCTACCCAACTTTGTCTATTAGTAATTGTTAACCACATACCTTTAAATAATTTTTTTGGCATATCTTCATGTCTTAAGATTCGATGGTTAACACCAATTAATTCATCTTTTGTATAACCAGATATATCACAAAATCTACTACTTACATATGTAATATTACCTTTTAAATCTGTTTTTGATGCTATCACATATTTGTCAAAATCATCAAATAGATCTTTAAAGTTATCATTAAGTTTTTCATTTTTATCTGTTAGCTCTTTTTCTCTTCTTAAAAGAATTATTGAATAATAAACAATAAGTAATAACATCATTGATATTGCAGCAATAACAACCTTATTTCTTGATATACTCATATCTTTAAGTTCTGTATCTATAGGAGTTATAATCTCTAATACACCTCTTTTATCACCTAGTTTCCATTTATCTTCTGGCCAATCTTTTAGGCTACTATGATTATGACAATCAACACAAGCTTGTTGTGTCATATAATCTGCAATTGCAACTCGAAGTACCTCTTTACCATCAATAAAGTCTTTTTGATAATATATCCCATTTGGTGATTTCTCCACCATCTTTATAGCTTTTTCTTGAAAAGGGGTAAGTACTCTATCCTTTCTATTTAAAAATGGATAATCACTATATAAAGAAAACTTTACATCAGTTCGTTGTGAATATAATTTAGTTAAATCATGCACAACAGTCGTAGGAAACGGTAATTTACCATTAATACCTTCATGATCATAATCAAACTTTATATTTGGTGCAAACTTTTTGATATCATTTACTACACTACTTACATAATATTCTCTTTGTATTTGTAATCTTTTTACATCATTTATAGAATGCTTAACCATATTTTTTATCATTCCATCTTCCATAGTAAATGGGATATAAAAATATAAAAATATACCTAGAAATATAGATGTAATAAATACTGGTATTAAAATTTTACTTGTTTTTAATATTTTTAAAAGATTATTCATAAATTTATCTCAAACTTATCTTAAAAACTGCACCAAACTCATCATTTGAAACATTTATTTTACCATCACAATGATTTTCAATAATCATTTTTGTCATATATAATCCTAATCCTGTTCCATTTTTATCATTCTTTGTTGAAAAATATGGATCAAATATTTTATCTTTAATATTATTTGGTATTCCACCCGCATTATCTTTTATTATTAATGTGAGCATATCCTTATCTTTATTTAATAAAATATCAATTCTTTTTTCTTTTATATTATTTTCTATTAATGCATCTTTAGCATTATTTATTATATTTAATATTGCTTGACCTAGTTCATTAGGATATCCAATTATATGATAAGAAGTATCTACCTTAAATCTAATTTCAATCTCTTTTATTGTAAAAATTGGTTCAATCATATTTATAATATTTTCAATAATTTCATTTATACAGAAATTTATTTTTTTCTTTTCTGGTTTAAAAAAGTTTCTAAAATCATCTATTGTTTTTGACATACTTTGTATCTGTTTTGAAGAATTTATTTTAAAATACTCAATTGCTTTTTCATCTAATTTATCTCTTTTATATTTTAATACAACTGTTTGATTTAATACAGATAGATTATTTAAAGGCTGTCTCCATTGATGTGCTATCATACTTATCATCTCTCCCATTTGAGCTAAACGACTTTGATGTAACATTAACTTTTCTTTTTCTCTATTCTTTTGAATTTCTTGTTTAACTCTTTTTTTAAGTAGTATATTTATATAAAAACCAATAAATAATAAAATAATAAAAATTGCAATTGCTACTTTTAAATATTTATAATCTACTTTTTTATCAATAACAACTTTTATCCAATTATCAAATATATCTAATTTCTCTTTTTGAGAAATACTATCTATTGTTTTATTTAATATTGGCACTAAAATAGCTTGTTTTTTGTTTACTAAAACTGATAATTTAACATTATCTTTTAGATATCCTGCAATTTTAATATCAGAAAAAATATTCTTTTGCATACTATATGCAATACTTGGCATCACACTAACGAAGGCTATAATGTTTTTTGAAGATACTGCTTTTAATCCATCTTCTGTGGAATCAAATGAGACAATATTTATATTCTTATATAATTTTTTTAATATATTTTGAGCTGGTGAATCCTTTAAAATACCAACTTTATATTTATCTTTTATCAAATATGAGAAATTGCTAACCCATGGGATATCTTTGTGTGTAACAAATGCTCTAGGAGATATAAGATAAGGTTTTGTATTTAGAAATATTGCATTTTTATCTTTTGTAATAACATCAGCAACTATAATATCACATCTATTTTGTTTTAAATATTGTAAACTTTTTCCATAGTTTTTAGTTTTTACTAATTCAAATTTTATTTTTAATCGTTTAGCAAATAATTTTGGATATTCAGAGATTATACCTATATAATTTCCATTTTTATCTATTTTTTCAAATGGCATCCAATTTGGATCAACACACATTTTTACAACTTTTTTATTTTCTAGATAAAGTTTTTCATTTTTACTTAATATGATATTATATTTTTTATTGTATTTAATATTTTTTTTATTTGATATATAAACTGTAGATGGATTTAATTTATTTTCTAAACCAAACCATTTATTTTCAAGTATTTTCATCTCTTTCTTACTAATACTATCTTCTACTTTTTGTAAAATATCTCTTAATATTAGCTGTGATTTTCTTACTCCTAAACTAATATGTGAAATTAGTTCTTCATCTTCATTTATGGCTATATATTTTATATTTAAACCATTCTTTTTAATAAGATAATTTACAACTGCATAGTTTTCTATTAATGCATCTGCTTCATTTTTAATTATTGCAATTATAGATTCAGAAGTATTTTTATATTTCTTTATTTTAATTTTTGGATAATATTGTTTAAGAAACTCTTCTATAAAGAATCCTTCAGTAATAGCTACAGTTTTATTATCTAAATCACTTAAAGTATTGAACCCTTTTGTATTAGAAAAAATAGCTTTTTTTGAAGAAATAAAAGGTGTAGTGAAATTTATATATTTTTCTCTTTGTGGAGTTTTTACTATATTTGAAATTATATCTATCTTTTCATCTTTTATTAAATTTAAAAATTGATTCCAGGTATAACCACTAATATATTTTATATTTATATTTAATTTTTGTGCAATTAAATTCATATAATCTACTGAAAACCCTTTTGGTGTACCATTTTCATTAAAATTATATGGTGCCCAAAGTGCTTCATTATGTACAGTCAATATCTTATGTTCTTGTATATATTTTTTTTCTTCTTGCGTTAATCCTAAATTATCTAATGATGATATATTATATTTATTATAAATATTTTTAATAAATTCTAAATCAGTAGATGCCAAATAGTTGAATATCTCTAAACTTGGTATTAATACACCTTTATTATATTCAAAATTATTATTATAAATAATCTTAATTCGTCCAACTTTAATAATATCATTATCTATACCATAGAATACATCTTTTTCAAAATATGATTCTTTATCAATTCTTTTATTTGATATTTTTAATACATTTTTTTCTAAATTATCAACACTAATTGATAAAATATCTGGATGTAAAAAGAATTTATTTAAGATCTCATTTAATTTATTATAATCATTTAAATATAAATATTTTGATGCTATCATACTGACAATATCTACATAAGTTTTTAATTCAACAATATTTCTTGTTTTATAAAAGTCTACAATTTGTTGATATCTTCCACTATCTTTTAATTTTTTTAATCCCTTATTAAATATATCTCTAATTTTTTTTGTTTTAAAACTTACAGGATATATCTTCTTTTTAGGAAAGATATTATGAAAAATATACTCACCTTTATTCTTAAAAATATTTTTATACCATGAAAATATTGTTTTATCAATTATTAAAGCATCAAATTTACCTAGAAAAAATTCATTTACATCATCACTTTGAAGTAAATTTTCATGATAAGAATTTTTATATATTCCATCTTTATGATTGAATAATTTATAAAATTCTTCTCCTAAATCATTATATGCATTTTTCCAAGCTACAAATTTTATTGATTTTAGATCATCAATATTTTTGATATTAAGATTATCTGATTTTCTTGTAATAGCATAATTTTGATACTCTGTAAAATCATCACTATAAAATAATTTTGGATTATTTGGAGAAATAGTTGAAACACCGTCTATATCATTATCATTATTTAAGACTGTTTCTAAATGATCTTTAGTCATTCGTATACCATTAACTTTATATCCCATAAGTGCAAAAGATTCTTGTACTAAATCTGGTTCTATCCCTTTTAACATATTTTGGCCAAATACAAAAGGTGGTTTATCAAAACCAAAAGCTATATTTATTGTTTTATTTTCTTTATTGTCTATATTTTGTCCATTTAAATATATAAAAAATACAAATAATATTAAAAGTATTTTCTTCATAATATATCCTCTTTTTTTAATATTATGACAAACACTGCACCTTCTTCATTATTATATACCGTAAGTTCACCACTACAATGTTCTTCGATTATTGTTTTACTCATATAAAGCCCTAGTCCGGTTCCATCTTTTTGTATTTTTGTTGAAAAATATGGATCAAATATTTTATTGATATATTTACTAGGTATTCCTCCGCCATTATCACTTATTTCTAATAAAAATTTATCATTTTCTTCATAAGTTATAATTTTAATATATGGATCTTTGATCTGTTTATCTAATAATATATCTTCAGCATTTTTAATTAAATTTAAAACAACTTGTTTTAATTCATTTGGATATGATTCAAATAAACTATTAGAACTCAACTCTTTGGTAATTTTTATATTCTTATTTTCAATAGATACTTCTACAATACTTAATACACTTTTGATAATTTCATTATAATTAGTTTCAATTCTTTGTTTATTGGGTTTAAAAAAATCTCTAAAATCATCTATTGTTAGACTTAAATGTTGTGAGTAATTTGATATCTTTTGAGATAACTCTATCGTTTTTTCTTTATCTAGTTTACCTAATTTTGCCTTTAAAGTCAATGCTCCACTGCTAGAACTAATAGCTGCTAGTGGCTGTCTCCATTGATGGGCAATCATACTTATCATCTCTCCCATTTGTGCTAATCTACTTTGTTGCATAATCTGTTGATCTTTTCTACGGCTTTTTTTAATCTCTTGTTCAATTCTATCTTCTAGTTCATGATTAAGAATTTTCAATTGTTCTTGAATATGTTCTTTCTCTTTTTCCCTTTTTAAATCAAAGTATGAAAACCAAACTAGTAAAAAGAATATTATAATAAAAAATATAACTATTGCTTCAAAGTTTTCATCTAAATTATGTAGATCTTTTACAATATGTTTATGATCTTCAAGTGCAAAATCTATTACAACTAAGCCTTTTATTTGATTATTTATAATAATTGGGTTTAAAAAAGTCATCCATAAATTAACACCATCTTTATGCTCAAAAAATTGCGTATTCAAACTATTATAAGCTTTATCCCATATTTTGCCATTTAAAGGAACATATGATTCCTCAAACTCACTTTTATCATCTTCATTTGTAGTTCCATCTAATAATATTCTAAATTGATTAGAATCTATTGATACTTTATCTACTACATATACATATCGATATCTTTTTGTAATAAACATACTTAAATGTTCTTCTAACTCTTTATGTAGCTCTTCATCATTTTTTATACTATTATAAAGATCATTATTCTTTACATGCTCTATTATACTTTGAGATAATTTATTGGTAATATTTTGAGTATAATCTAACTGTGAACCAAGATTTGTATCAACAATACTCTTTTTAGTTTCTTCAAATTGACTATATAAAAATCCAATTCCAATAAGTAAAAGTATAGCTAATAGATTAAATAAATATGCTGCTTTTATTTTAGATATTAAGCTGTTCACTGGGCATACTTTTGTAAACTTTTTGGTAACGGTAAATTAAATTTCTTTAATTCACTACTCTTTAATTTTAGTTGAGGACGACCTTTACGCCAATAGAAAGCACCTATTACATTTTTTTCATTTTTAAATATTTTAAAACTTGTTGCAAACCAAGGTAATTGTGTACATTTTTTCTTAAATTCTTTCCCTATTATTAATATTGCATTATCACAATTAGTAACAATTACAAATTTGTTACTCTTTTGTAAAGTTTTTTTTAAATTATCATCACTATAAATTGGCATAGCTGTTGAAGTAAATATACTACCAATTACTCTTTCATATAGTTTTAATTCATAATCTTCATTACTAGCAAAAGTATTACCAATAATAATTAAAGTTAATATAATATATCTCATTAAAAAGTATACTCTAGTGTAAGCATAATGCTTCTATCAATTGATGATATTCCAAGTGGAGTTTCAGGAAGTGATGTTGTAGGATTTATTCGCTGATAGTATGATTTTCTTGCTTTATCAAGTATATTAATCCCTTTTAAACTTATACTAAGATCTTCAGTTTTCTGATAAGTTATACCTAGGCTATAATCGAAATAGCTTTTATTTTGTATATTATTTTTATAATATAAAACCTCATTAAATATATCAAAAGATTTAAATTTATTAAGATTTAAAAAAGTCATTGAATACTCTTTTAAGTGGTCATACAATGGCAAATTTTTAATTTTGTTATATCCTACAGTCATATAAAATTTATCATATTCATTATAATGATGTGTATATCCAAATACAAAACTATTTATATCTAACTCTTTATTATAATTTTCAAGTAACCCTGTTGTAATATTTGGGAAAAAATGATTTTTTGTTTTTAATTTACTTAAAACAACTTCATATTTATTATTACCTTTTTCATAAATAATATTTTCCATAATTAAATTTTCTTTTTGTGGTTTTTTCTTACCTGGAGTTATATACACCCCTTCCCCTGAAACCATATACGGATCTAAAACTTTCTCATTATGTGAATATAGGGTTTTAAATATCCAATTCTCATTTGTATGAGTAAAACCTAATCTATACATAAGTAAGTCATCATTTTGTATTGTATTATTATTTTTAATACTTGATTTACTAATTCCTGTAGTAATGATTGTATTACTTTGTATAGAATATTGATTCTCTATAAAAATATTACTAATAGTTTGTTTTGTATTATTTAAATTAGCAGTTGGTATTACTAAATTAACTGGAAAATTATTTAATAAAAACTCATCATATTTGTATTGTTTTAATCTATATTTTAATCCTATTATAAATTTATTTATATTAGTTTCATAAGTATATTTAATTTCAGAATTTATCACTGAAGCCTTTGAATTCACAACAACTGATTTAAGTAATCCTAAATCATCTAAAAAATTAGAATTTGCTTTACCATAATCATATGATAAAAGATATGAAAGATTATTATAAGATCCATTATAACCTATATGTATATTATCAATATTCATTGTAGCATCAAGTGGTGTTGCATCTAAACTTCTATTTATAAATGAATCTCTTTTTTGAGTCATTGCATCTATTATAATATGATTATTATCATTGTATATTGAAGTGAAAAAATGTGTATCTACTTTGTCTCTAGAAAGTTTTGTACTATGACTTATATGTTTTTTTCTATTATCATTATTTTGTGATATGTATGCAAAATATGCCCAATCATTTTCTAACTCACTAGAATTATAAAAAGCAAAATTGGATGCATTATAACTTCCATAACTAAATAATAATTTATTTCCACCATCTTTAGAAGCAACTTTTGAATAAAGTTTTATTAAAGTAAATGTAACTTCAGTAGAAAATTCATATGTAGGATTTCCATTATATACTTCAATATGATCTACAAATCCAATATCCATATCACCTATAGTAATAAGCCCACTACCATATAATCCGTTTGTTACTTCTTGATCATCTATAAAAATTCTTATATTATTACTAATAAAAGGTGTAGTTCCATTGCTACTTAATGGATCTACTAATCCATATCGATTTTCTCCATAACCAATAGGATAAGTAGACTTTAATATATCTTTTAGATTTCTAGCTTGCATTCTATCAAGATCACTTCTTGTATATATAAATCTTACTCCACCATTTTCAAGTTTTGTTTTAGAAGACAAATCACTTTTTGCCTCTATATCATTTAATAAATTATCAATACTAATATCATCAGCATTTAATATATTTAAATATACTACTATAATTAATAATAACTTTAGTATATTATACACTTAAGTCGTCCACTATTGATATACTAAATACTGCACCATCATCTTTATTTTCTACACTTAGTTTACCATTACAATGTTCTTCTACAATAGTTTTACTCATATACAATCCAAGTCCTGTCCCATCTTTTTTTGTTTTTGTTGAAAAATATGGATCAAAGATTTTATCTATAATATCATCAGGTATTCCACCTGCATTATCTTCAATAATCAAAGTTAATCCATCTACTATAATAGATAATGTCTTATTGGAAGTCTCCATATTCACAAATATATCTTCAGCATTTTTTATAAGATTTAGTACAACTTGTATCATCTCATTTTCGTATGTTGCAAATTCTCTTATATTTACAATATTATAATCTAAATTAATATTATTTCTTTGTAATGAAGCATCAACTAAATTTAATGCTTTTTCAAATATGATTTGAAAATTAGTAATTCTTTTCTCTTTATCTGGTTTAAAAAAGTTTCTAAAGTCATCAATCGTTAAACTAAGATGTTCCACATATGTATGTATTTTATTTGTAATCTTCTTTGCAAACTCTTTATCAAATTTATCATTTCTAACTTTTTGATCAATAACAGTTGTAGCGGCACTTATAGCATTTAATGGTTGTCTCCATTGATGTGCTATCATAGCTATCATCTCTCCCATTTGTGCATTACGATTTTGTTGGAATAAGATTTTATCTTTTTTACTATTTTTTTCTACTTCTTGAATTACTAATTTTTCAAGATTATTATTTAAATATTGTAATTCTAGAGTTTTATCTTCTAAGGCTTGAGTTTTTAAAAAATAATCAATCCATAAATCAACTTTTAAAATAAATTCTTCAAATACAAATGGTTTTTTTAAAAAGTCATTTGCTCCATTTTTTAGTACATCTCTAATAATCTCTGGAGTTGAAGTTCCTGATAAAACTATAATAGGTAGAGATACAAACTGTTTATCTTTTCTTATCATATCAAGAACTTTTAATCCATGAATATCTGGTAATTCCATATCTAAGATTAGTAAATCATACTTATCATTTCTAAGTTGTAACATACCCTCTTTGCTAGTTAAAGATGTATCAACTATATAATTTCTAGGTTCTAATGTAGTTTTTATTTGTGAACAAATTAATTTTGAATCATCTATGACTAGTATTTTATGTTTATTTATAACACTAATCGTTTTAATAACTTTTACAAGTTCATTAATAGAATACATCAAATTAGAATCTTTGATTATATAATCCAAAATTCCAAATTCAAATAACTCTTCTCTTATATTATTATCATGACTTGAAGTTAATACAATTACTTTTGTTTTACTAAGTGATTTAATATTTGCAATCAATTCACTACCTTCACCATCAGGTAAATGCAAGTCCAAAATAATAAGTTTATAATCATTTTGATTAAGAAATATTTTTGCTTGATCTAAAGTAAATGCCTGTGATATATTATAATTTAAATTTGTCAAAACTTTCGTAATAATGTTATTTATAGTTTTAGAATCTTCTATTACTAAAATATTCTTCTTCTTATTTGACATATAATTTATTCCTTTAATTTATTTATACATTGTTATTGTAAATACTGCGCCATTACTGTCATTTACAACATCAAGTTTGCCACCACAATGTTCTTCAATAATAGTTTTACTCATATAAAGGCCAAGTCCCGTACCATCTTTTTTTGTTTTTGTTGAAAAATAAAGATCAAATATCTTATCTATTATATCATTTGGTATCCCACCAGCATTATCACTTATTATTAATACATTATTATTTATCTCTATATTTATACTTGGATTTTCTATATTATTCTCTACTAATGCATCCTCTGCATTTTTTATCAAATTTAACAATACTTGTTTTATCTCATTTTCATATGTCTCAAATTCACTTAATGAAATTGTCTTTATATTTAATTTTATTGATTTCTCTTCAAGAGATACACTAACTATATCCAATACTGATTTTACTACTTTTTCAAAATCTGTTTTATTTTGTACTTTATTTGATTTAAAAAAATCTCTAAAATCATCTATTGTTGAACTTAAATGTTTTGAAAAACCTGTTATCTTATTTGCTAATTCTACTGCTGTTTTATTATCTAGTTTATCTCTACTAGCTTTTATATATATTACTGATGCTGATGCTGATATTGCACTTAATGGCTGTCTCCATTGATGTGCTATCATACTTAACATTTCACCCATTTGTGCCAGTCTAGATTGTTGCTGCATCATTTGTTGAGCAATTTTATTTTTATCTTCTTCCTCTTTTACCTTTTCCATCAGAAGTTCACTCTCTGTGATATCTAATCGAATTGAAATATATGCATCTATCTCCCCTTTATTATTATAAAGCGGTTCAATATTTGCATACACCCAATAAAAACTTCCATCTTTTCTAAGATTTTTTACTTTTCCTTTCCAAGTTTTTCCTTCTTGTATTGTTTTCCACAGTACTCTAAAAGCTTCTTGTGACATATCAGGATGTCTAACTATATTGTGATTTTTTCCTACTAATTCTAATCTACTATATCCAGATATATTACAAAATGCTTCACTAACATCTATAATTTTTCCTTTTAAATCTGTAATTGAACTAATAATATATTTATCCATAACTACTCTTAATCGTTGCTCTTGTTTAGCTAATCTTAAAAAGGCTATAATCATCAATACAAAAACAATAAAACTCAATACAGTTAATCCTAATACTATATAAAAAATATTTTTTACTTTTTGTAATTCTAAGTTAATATTATATTCTGTTTCATTTTTGATATTATTAATAATTGTTTGGTAAGAATTAATTTTATTTGTCATTATATTAAACCAATATTTAGGATCTATATGTTCATATTTATTTTTGTCATATAATATAATATCTCTAACCTCTTTTATATCATCATTAATATCTTCATATTTAACTTTTTTATAATATTCTCTTGTTTTTTGTGATGCATATTTTAAAAACATTTCAATATTTTGATCTTGAATTGATATAGAATTTGTAAACTTAATATATATTTTCTTATCTTGTTTTTTTTTGGATAATAAACTTATACCTAAAACTCTTTCAATTCCTGTATACTCTTTTGCATACATAATATAACTATAAGACAACAAGTTTTGTGTAATTTTAGGTATAAATGATTCTTTTATAATATTTACAACAATCTCTAATAACTCTTGATTTACAAGCGTATAGTATTTTATAACACCTTCTGAACTAACTATATTTTTATCTATTTCTTTTCTTACAATTTCTAATTGATTTATTTTAAATAAAATATCCTTTGTTAATAATTTAAATTTATTCAAATTAAAATATTCTATATGATCTCTAAAATCTTTAATTCTTAAATCTGTAATATTTCTTTGTTCTATTAATTCTTTTCTAAATTTTTTATTATAATTTACAATATAACCACTAGACAACCCTCTTTCTTTTTGTAAAGAGTGTAAAATATCAGCTACTTTTGCACTTAATATTACTTTATTATTTAACTGATTAAAAGATATAATTTGTGAATATTTAGAAGTTATTAACATAAATCCTAATAATAATAAGATTGTAGTTATAGCAAATATAGGTATTATTAATTTTGTTTTTAATGAAATTTTATTAAACATTCTACCCTCTTAACATCATATTATATCATTATAAATAAATTTTAATTAAAGTTAAGTAAAGTAATAAAGATTATTGTTTTAAAAATATTATTTTTTATTAATTTTGGTGGAGACGTCGGGGATCGAACCCGAGTCTTAAAGAAGCTTAGATTAGCGTCTACATGTTTAGAAAGGTTGAAAAACTTCACCTAATCACAGCTCAACCTGCAAGGCAATGATTAAGCTAAGATCAAAAATGTCTCTTTTTGAAAAGATCAATTCCAAAAAGATAATCTATCTAGGGTGAACCCACAATCTCTACATAGATAGAATCTGTAGTGCAGGCCTCCATGGTCTCAACCCAATTAAGGGGAGTCCGAGTTTGTTAAACTTAGGCTACTTTAGCGTAAGCTGGAGCGTAATTTGTATTATTTGCGTCTAAAAAAAGTTGAACTTCTTAAGGTCGTTCACACCTACATGCAACTAATCCTCACTTCTCTAATCGAAGCCAAATCGTCCCCGTTTATATAAGAGCCGTATTATAGCAAAGTTTTTGTATAATATCAAGATGAATTACTTAGATATAGATTTACAACATACATGGCATCCTTATGCTTCTTTACCAATCAAAGACAAACCTTTGGCAGTAAAAAGCACATATGCCCAAACTATAGTATTGGAAGATGGAACAAAATTAGTTGATGCTATGAGTTCTTGGTGGAGTGCCATACATGGATACAATCATCCTGTATTGATAAAAGTCTTACAAAAACAAGCATCAAATATGCCACATATTATGTTTGGAGGACTTACTCACGAACCTGCTGCACTTTTATGTGAAAAACTAGCAAAACTTACAAAACTTCCAAGTGTATTTTTAGCTGACAGTGGAAGTGTAAGTGTTGAAGTTGCACTAAAAACTGCAATACTGTACCAAAAAGCAAAAAATAAAAATGTTAATAAATTTATAGCTTTAAACAATGCTTATCATGGTGATACTCTTGGTTGTATGGGAGTTTGTGACCCTATTAATTCTATGCATAGTTTATATGGAGATTATCTAAATAAAAATATATTTACCCAAATAGAAGACTTAGAACAAACAATCCACAAATACCACAATGAAGTAGCTGCAGTTATAGTAGAACCAATAGTACAAGGTGCTGGTGGTATGAAAATACATAATTCTGAGTATCTAAAAACAGCAAGAGAACTTTGTACAAAATATGATTTGGTTCTAATAGCAGATGAGATAGCTACAGGTTTTGGACATACAGGAAAGATGTGGGGATGTGATTGGGCAGATGTTACACCTGATATTATGACAATAGGCAAATCTATTACAGGTGGCGTAATCTCACTTGCAGCTATGTGTGCTAGTAAAAATATAAGTGATACCATATCAAATAGTGATATTGGCGTACTTATGCATGGACCAACATTTATGGGAAATCCACTTGCATGTGCAGTTGCAAATGCCTCTATAGATCTGCTTTTAAGCAGCAAATGGGGACAAAAAGTAAAAAATATTGAAACAATTTTCAAGCAAGAACTAGAGCCTCTTAAAAATTTATCATGTGTACAAGATGTAAGAAATATTGGTGCTATTGGGGTAATAGAGCTAAAAAATGACAAATATGCAAAATATCTGCAGGATTTTTGTGTACAAAATGGGGTATGGATTAGACCGTTTGGTAAGCTGTTTTATAGTATAGTTTCTTATAATATAAGTGATGATGAACTACATAAAATTACAACAACAATGAAAAAAGCTTTGGAGAGTATAGATGAATAATAAAAAAGGTATATTGATTATTGGTGCTGGTGGAGTTAGTATGGTTGCTACAATAAAGTGTGCAAAAAATATTGATACATTTGGGCATATCACACTAGCAAGTAGAACATTAAGCAAGTGTGAAAATATTGCAAAAACAGTACTTGAAAAAACTGGTATAAAAATTGATATAGCTCAAATAGATGCAGATGATACGCAAGCATTAATAGAACTTATCAAAAAAGTTAATTGTAAAGTTGTACTAAATGTAGCTTTACCATATCAAGATCTTACTATTATGGATGCATGTAGTGCAACTAATACACACTATATTGATACTGCAAATTATGAACATCCAGATATTGCAAAATTTGAGTACAAAGAGCAATGGGCAAGAAATGATGATTTTGCTTCAAAAAATCTAACTGCACTGTTGGGAAGTGGCTTTGATCCAGGTGTGACAGGTGTATTTGTAAAATATATCCAACAAAACTATTTAGACACTATAGAATATATCGATATTATGGATTGTAATGCTGGAGATCATGGATATGCATTTGCAACAAATTTTAATCCAGAGATAAATCTAAGAGAAGTAAGTGCAAATGGTAGATATTGGGAAGATGGAAAATGGATTGAAACAAAACCTTTAGAGATAAGAGTTGATCACGATTACCCTGAAGTTGGAGTTAAACCATCATATCTTCTTTATCATGAAGAATTAGAAAGTTTAAGTAAAAACATAAAAGGGCTTAAAAGAATTAGATTCTTTATGACATTTGGAGATAGTTATATACAACATATGAACTGTTTACAAAATGTAGGTATGTTAGGTATTGAACCTGTTATACACAATGGGCAAAAGATAGTGCCAATAGAATTTTTAAAAACACTTCTTCCAGATCCAGCAAGTTTAGGAGAAAGGACTCATGGTAAAACAAATATCGGATGTATTTGTGAAGGGTTAAAAGATGGTATTAGAAAAAAATACTATATCTATAATATTTGTGATCATCAAGAATGTTACGCTGAAACATGTTCTCAAGCAGTTAGTTATACTACAGGAGTTCCTGCAATGATAGGATCTAAACTAGTTTACAATAACACTTGGAATTTAAGAGGAACTAGAAATGTTGAAGAATTTGATTCAACCGCTTTTATGAATGAACTTAACTCTCAAGGTTTACCTTGGAAAGTTATAGAATTAGATTTATAAAAGGAGTTAATTATGAATACACTTCCCAGTCCATGCTTTATTTGTGAAGAAGAACTGCTTATTAAAAATCTTGAACTATTAAAAGACATACAAGAAAAAGCAGATGTAAATATCTTACTTGCACTTAAAGGTTTTGCACTTTTCAGTACATTTGATATATGTAAAAAATATCTAAAAGGATGTTGTGCTAGTGGCTTACATGAAGCAAAACTAGCAAGTGAAGAATTTGGATCACAAGTACACACATATAGTCCTGCTTTTAAAGATGAAGAGTTTAATGAAATTGTACAAATATCTGATCATATTGTATTTAATTCTTTTAATCAACTCATCAAATTTTTTCCAAAAACATCTTCCAAGAACTCTTTAGGATTAAGAATAAATCCTCAATATAGCTCTGTAGAGGTTGATATTTATAACCCATGTGGTATATATTCAAGACTTGGTATTACAAAAAAAGAATTTGAAAAAGCTATTGAAAATAATGAGGAAATTTTAAAGCCCATTGAAGGATTTCATTTTCACGCACTTTGCGAACAAAATGTAGATGCATTACAAGGTGTATTAGAAAAATTTGAAGAAAATTTTTCTTCTTATTTTTCACAACTTAAATGGGTAAATTTTGGAGGTGGTCATCATATCACAAGAGAGGATTATGATGTAGATGGATTGATAAAACTTCTAAAAAAGTTTAAATCCAAATATCCACACCTAGAAATATATTTAGAACCAGGTGAAGCTATTGGTTGGCAAACGGGATATCTTGAAGCAACTGTACTTGATATAGTACACAATGAGATGAATATAGCTATTCTTGATACAAGTGCAGAAGCACATATGCCTGATACTTTGGCTATGCCTTATACTCCACAAGTAAGAGATGCAACAATTATAAATCAAAAATCATACACTACAAAAAATCATTATAGATTAGCTGGGAATACTTGTCTTGCAGGAGATATTATAGGTGATTATTCTTTTGAAAAAAAACTAAATATTGGTGATAAAATCATACTTGAAGATATGATTCACTATACAATGGTTAAAACAACCACATTCAATGGTATAAACCTACCAGCAATAGTGATTAAAAAACTTGATGGTACATATAAAATTATAAAAGAATTTTCTTATGAGGATTATAAGAATCGTCTTTCATAATGTGTAAAAAATATTAATATACAAATTTATAAATATTTTTACTATAAATAAAATATTTAACTATGTAAAATTTAGATAAAATTATGTATAAAAATTTCAAAGGAAATAAAATGGGACAAGATAGAGATATTATAAAAAGTGAATTTGATGATAATGAAGAGATAGATACAAATGAATCTTTACCGCATAAACCAAAAAATACAAAAAGAAAACGAAAAAACATGAAGAAAAAAGGTAAAAAAGTTCAAATCTGGGTTAAAAAAGAGACTTTAGAATATGAAAAAGAGCTTACTCAACTCCAAATAGAATTACTAAAATTTCAAAACTATGTAAAAGAGCAAGGGCTAAAAGTTCTTATGATTTTTGAAGGTAGAGATGCTGCTGGAAAGGGTGGTACAATCAAAAGAATCACTGAGCATTTAAATCCAAGGGGTGCGAGAGTTGTAGCACTTGAAAAACCAAGTGATACAGAAAGAACACAATGGTATTTTCAAAGATATACAAAACATCTTCCAAGTGCAGGAGAGATAGTTTTATTTGACAGATCTTGGTACAACAGAGGTGGTGTAGAGCCTGTAATGGGATTTTGTACAAGTGAAGAACATCATGAATTTTTAAGAGAAGTTCCAGAATTTGAACATATGCTTGCAAAATCAGGAATTATACTTATGAAATTTTATTTTTCTGTATCTAAAAAAGAGCAAAGTAGAAGATTTAAAAAACGAGAAACTGATCCACTTAAACAATATAAGTTAAGTCCTGTAGATAAAGAATCTCAAAAATTATGGGATAAATATACTGTAGCAAAATTTTCTATGATGATGGCATCACATAATACTTTAACACCTTGGACGGTTGTAAAAAGTGATAATAAGAAAAAAGCTAGAATTGGTTGTATAAAACATATTTTAAGTCATGTAAACTATGATGGACAAACTACAGATCAAAAACTTTTAACTCCAGATCCTAAAATAGTGTATGATGGATCGATTGAGATAGAAAATATGGAATCTGAAAATACTTTTACAAAGAATGATGGTTAATAATATATGAATTTAAGCGAGTTTCAAAAAACAGACTATAGTGGACTTTTTATATCAAAACTTCCACATAGGCTGTATGGATACAAATATATCGCACGATTTCAATATCAAAAGAAAAGATATGTAAAAGTTCTAGGTTATACAAAAAAAGATAATCTAACAGAACTTCGTGCTTGCAAACTAATGGATGAATATAAAAAGTATATTATTGATAAATTAAATAATAAACCTACAAGCTCAAAAATACTACAAAAGAAACCTTCTAATAAAAAAATAGTTTCTCAAGATAATAATTCAAAAAACAAAATAAAAACTCATGAAAAAGCTATGCAAAAAATCATAGAAGAAAATAAAAAGATGAAGTCTTTATTAATGGATTATTCAAAAATAGATGAGGATATTTTAAAAGATGGTATACAAAAAATATATAATCTAGAAGAGTTGAAAAATTATCAAATTGAACTAATCAAATTACAAAAATATCTTGAAAAATCAAATAAAAAAATGATTGTACTTTTTGAAGGTAGAGATGCCTCTGGAAAAGGCGGTGCAATTAGACGAATTACAAGATATATGAATTCAAGACATTATAGAATTGTGGCCCTTGGTAAGCCAACCGAAACACAAAGGCATCAGTGGTTTTTCCAACGATATATAGAACACTTTCCAACTGCAGGAGAAGTACTTTTATTTGATAGATCTTGGTACAATAGAGCCATGGTTGAGCCTGTATTTGGATTTTGTACACAAGATGAATATGAAACATTTATGGAAGATGTTGTAAACTTTGAGCATGATTTAGTAAGACAAAATATCATTTTAATAAAATTATATTTTTCTGTTTCAAAAGATGAGCAACTAAGAAGATTTCAACGTCGTATGACTGATCCACTAAGACAATGGAAACTAAGTGAAGTTGACCTTCAAGCTCAAGATTTATGGGATGAGTTTAGTGAAAAAAAATATGAGATGCTAAAAAGAACAAGTTCAAGATCTGCTCCATGGACAATTGTAAGAAGTGATGATAAACATCTTGCAAGGCTTGAAGCGATTAAAACAATTTTAAATAGTGTGGACTATGATAAGAGAAATCCTGATTTAGACTTTACTCCAAATGAAAATATAAATATTAGTGTACAAAAAGAACTTGCAAGAATGAGAAAGAAAAAAGATTACTAAATATCTTTTTTCTTAACAGTAAATTTAGTTCTGGTTGTAACATCTCCATCAATTACTTCAAACGTCCAAATTCCAGGTTCTCTACCTTCTAAATATCTATAATCATAAACAGATATATATCCAGCTAATATTTCTAATTCTCTTGATCTTGATATTTCACCATGAGGAGCGATCCAATTTACTACAATTATTCTATCATCAATTGAAGGAGGTGCTTTATATTTACATAAAATAGAGTTTTCATCTTCCAATATTCTACAATTAGAAGTATAAGTATCTTGGGCATAAATACTTAAAGTGAAAATATTAACTAGTAATATCTTGATTATTAGTTTCATTTTTATCATTCTCATCATTATTTTCTTGCTCTTTTTCAATTTCTAGTTCAAAACCATCATTATCTACTATTATAGCAAAGTTAAACTCTTTTTGAATAATTTGTACATCTTCTTCATCATTTTTTATCTCTTCATCTATAGTTGTAGATAGATTTACTTTATGAAAAACTATATCAATACTTTTAGTATCTAAGGTAGTATCGAGCTTAGAATTTACATTATTCATTAACTTTTTCTGAATTTTCTCAATTCTGGCTTTTACATCATCTGCCTCATCCATATTTATACCCATCTCATCATACTCAAAATTATTATATTCGTACATAAATAAATTTAATTTTTTAACTAATTTTGCTTCACTTACAAATGCATCTTCAATTTTTTCATATAGTTCGTTATTCATATTTTCTCCATATAGGTTCTTCTTCTAATGTTGGTCTATTTACTAAGACCTCAAATGGTTGATAATTTTCTTTATATCCCATACTGTAATGATCTTTTATCCAATATCCAAGATATATATAAGGGATATTTAACTCTTTTGCAATTTTTATTTGAGCAAGTATTGAGAATTTTCCCAAAGATAAATCTTCATAGTCATGATCATAATAACAATATATTGAAGATAAAGCATTTGGTAAAACATCTACTAAAGCTACAGCTACAAGCTTATTATCAATCATATATAAAATCTCTCTAGCATATATTCCTCCACCTTCTACATATGAACGTCTATATTCACTTGCATCAACAGGTGTATAATTCCACTTTTTTTTATCTTTCATATGAAGATGATATTTATCATAAAGTTCAAGATGTTTTATTGTCATAGATGGTGGTGAAATATAAATTTTTGTATCTTTATTTTTAGCTAAAACTCTTTTTTCAGATCTTGAAAATTTATAATTTTTAACATCAATTCTCATACTCACACATTTATTACAATTTTTGCACTCTGGTACAAAATTCATCTTACCAAATCGTCTCCAACCACGATCAAGTAATTCAAAAAATTCCTCAGGTGTTGAATCGTTCATATATCGATATCTAATATCAGAAACTTCATCATCAAAGTATGAACAACTTCTATTTTCTTCTATAAATTCAATATCAGGTTGGTAATAAAGCATGGTTAATTTTACTCGTTTATTTTTTCTTTTATAATTTTAGATAGATTTGATATCTTAGATATTTTTTCATTATAATTTAAACTTTCATCAAGCATTATATTTACAAAGGCACTACCTACAATAACCCCATCTACACCTTTTACTTTATCTTTTGCAGTTTTTTCATTTACTCCAAAACCTATATAAATAGGCGTATTACTTGTGCTTCTAATATCTTCAATAACTTGAGTTAAATCCTCACTTGTTCCACTCCCAGTAATCCCAGCATATGCTACAAGATAAATAAATTTTTGAGCATCTTTGACAATAGTACTAATTCTTTCTTTAGAATCAGTTGGTGCTACAAATGATATATTTGCTTTATTATATTTTTTAAACAGATCATTGTACGCTACTGTCTCTTCATAAGGTAAATCAGGAATAATAGTTCCTGATACATTATATTCTTGTGCTTTTTGTAAAAAGTTTTCCATACCATACTTATAAAATGGATTCATATATCCCATCCATAATGTATCCATATGTGGTGCTATTTTGGAACTAACTTCAAAAAGGTCATCTAGTTTAAAACCATTTTGTAAAGCTTTTAAACTGGCCTTTTCAATAATTGGACCATCTGCAACTGGATCTGAAAATGGAATACCTAATTCTAATGTATCAACTCCAGCTTCTTTCATACTAAGTGCTAAATCTACTGTAAAATTATTTTGTGGGAAAGATGAAGTTATAAAACCAACAAGTTTTTTCATAAATAATATCCTAATATATGTTCTAAATTTAAATTAAATTAGCTATAATAATATCATATTATAACAAGGTATTAGATTAATGAGTATTATTACAAAAGATTTTGAAAAACAAACTATATCAAAAATTAAAAATTCAAAAAATATTAAAAAACTAACAATGATTACAGCCTATGATGCTTTATTTGCAAACTTATTTGAACAATATGTAGATATGATTTTAGTAGGTGATAGTCTAAATATGAGTTTTGCAGGAAACAAAGATACTCTAAGTGCAACTTTAGATCAAATGATTTACCATACAAATGCAGTATGCAACGGAGCACCAAACTCTTTTGTAATACTTGATATGCCATTTGGAAGCTATATAAATGAAGATGAAGCTTTAAAAAATGCGGTAAAAGTTTATAATAAAACAAATGCTGCAGCTATTAAAATTGAAGGTGGAAAAGATAGAGCCCATATTGTAAAACATCTTACCCAAAACTCTATTGCAGTAGTAGGTCATATTGGTCTTATGCCTCAATATGTAAGAAGTGAAGGTGGATATATAGTAAGAGGAAAAACTAAAGAAGATATAGCTGAACTAATTGAAGATGCAATAGCAATTCAAGAAGCTGGTGCATTTTGTCTTGTACTTGAAGGTGTTAAAACAGCTGCAGCTGTAGAAATTACAAAAGCAGTTGATATACCAGTAATTGGTATTGGAGCAGGTGCAGTTACAGATGGTCAAGTTTTAGTATGGAGTGATATGCTTGGATTCTTTGAAGATTTTAAACCTAAATTTGTAAGACACTATTTAGATGGAGCTGCACAAGTAAGGTCAGCAGTTCAACAATATGTACAAAACGTACAAGAGGGATCTTTCCCATCATCAAATGAGCAATACTAAATGGATAGATTAGTAGAAGTAGAACAAATATCTTTTGAAGAAGAGAATAATGAAATATCTCTTCGCCCTTCTATATGGGATGATTATATTGGTCAAGAAAAAATTAAAAAAAATTTACAAGTTTTTATTGATGCGAGTAAACGTAGAAATGAGGCTCTTGATCACGTACTACTTTATGGACCTCCTGGACTTGGAAAAACAACTTTAGCATATCTTATATCAAATGAGATGGGAACAAGTATTAAAACAACTGCTGCGCCCATGATTGAAAAATCAGGAGATTTAGCTGCAATTTTAACAAATCTTGAAGAGGGTGATATTTTATTTATAGATGAGATTCATAGACTAAGTCCAGCAGTTGAAGAGATACTTTATCCTGCTATGGAAGATTATAGACTTGATATTATTATAGGAAGTGGACCTGCAGCTCAAACTGTAAAAGTAGATTTACCAAGATTTACACTTATTGGTGCAACTACACGTGCAGGTATGATAAGTAATCCTTTAAGAGAAAGATTTGGTATGCATTTTAGAATGCAATTCTATACTCATGAAGAGTTATCAAAAATCACTAATATTGCTTCAGTAAAACTAGAAAAAGAGACTCAAAAAGATGCAAGTTATGAAATAGCACGAAGAAGCAGAGGGACTCCTAGAGTTGCCCTAAGACTTCTAAAACGTGTTAGAGATTTTGCAGAAGTTGAAAATGAAGATATAATTAGTATTCAAAGATGTCAATACGCACTTGATGAATTAGGTGTAAATGATCATGGATTTGATGAGATGGATATAAAACTACTTGAACTTTTAGTATCAAGTAAAGGTAGACCTATGGGACTTAGTACTATGGCTGCAGCTTTAAGTGAGGATGAAGGGACAATTGAAGATGCAATTGAACCATATCTTTTAGCAAATGGATATATTCAAAGAACAGCTCGAGGAAGAATACCTACAGTAAAAACCTATGAATTATTAAAACTAAATATCCCAACAGAATTAAACCAACATCAAGAAAGTTTATTTGTATGAAGCCACAACAATTTTTATTAGTTTTACTTGCTGGTATTTTATTTTTTTTAGGTCAATTATTTGCACCTTTTTTAAAAAGTTTAATAATTGCCCTACTTTTGACAATTGCTACGCACTCTGTTGATAAATATTTAACTAGCAAAATAAAATACAAAACTATATCTTCAATAATTATGACTATACTTCTTGGTCTTTTATTTTTTGTTCCCATTTTATATTTTATATCAATTTTTGCCAACTTTGCAAATCACATTGATCAAGAGCAAATAGCAAATTTTTATAATATTGCAACACTATGGGTAAAAGATATACCAAATGATTATCTTTTTATTAAAGAACAATTAGCAGATCTACTAAATCAACTTTCAGTTAGTCAGATAGTATCAAATATATTATCTTTTAGTGGATATATAGGGAAAAATTCTGCTACATTTGTAAAAGATATGTTACTTATATTAATATTTTATTTTTTCTTTACACTATATGGTACATCTCTTTCATATCAAGCAAAAGAATTTATCCCTTTAAAAAAAGAAGATAGCGATGATCTGTTTTTTGAAGTATCAAATGTAATGAGTATAGTATTTTACTCTATAATAATTACTGCAATTTTTGAAGGATTTTTATTTGGATTCTTTATATCATTTTATGATTACAATAGTATTTTATTAGGTGTTTTATATGGGTTTGCTTCATTAATACCTGTAATTGGTGGATTTATTATGTGGGCTCCAATTGCCTTATATGAAATAGCAAAAGGTAATATTCAAAATGCAATTGTTATATCACTTTATAGTATTATAGTTATATCAATTATTGCAGATACATTTATAAAACCAATGATCATAAAAACTATAAATCAGATGATGGTAAAAACTCCATCTAAAGTAAATGAATTATTAATATTCTTTTCAATCGTTGCAGGACTATCTACTTTTGGCTTTTGGGGAATGATATTAGGACCAGCAATGGTGACTTTTTGTCTATCAATTTTACAGCTGTTGAAGAAATACAGACAAAATTAGATATAATAAAACATGAAATATAATAATAAGAAAGTACGTTATCATGAGCTTTAATATAAATACTCTAAAAGAAATAACAATTCTATATGTTGAAGATGAAGATCTTATTAGAGAACAGACTTCTGACATCTTTCATAGTGTCTTTAAAAAGACTTATGTAGCAAAAGATGGAAATTGTGCTATAAATCATTTTTTAGAGCATAAAGATGAAATTGATATTGTAATTAGTGATATTACTATGCCAGTAATGAATGGTATAGAATTAGCTGAACAAATATTTAAATATAATAAATCAATGCCTATAATATTTACAACAGCTTACAATAGTAAAGAGTATCAAGATAGAGCCAAACAACTTGGTGTATCTAAATTTATCACCAAACCTATTAAGATAAAAGATTTGATGATTCAAATATCTTCAATTGCTACATTAGCAAAAGATAAATAAAAAAGAGGAATTATTTTTCCTCTTCTCCACTAATAATATCACCTTTGTAAGTTACAATTCCATAATCATAGTTACAAACGTGTTTAAATCCAAGGTCTTTCATTACTTGTTGACAATAAGCACTTCTACTTCCTGTTAAACAATATACAATTACAGGTTTTTCTTTTTGCTCATTTAATTGTTCGATTGATTGATAAAATGAAGTTGTTGGTACTAAATAATCTGTACCTTTAATTCTTTGAGCTACCCACTCCATCCACTCTCTTGTATCTACAAGATTAAAATCCACAAATCCTAATTCTCTTGCTTCAAGAAGGGCTTCAATCGTTTCACCATCAAGTTGAGGTTTATCTAATAATACTTCACATTCCTCTTTAGTTAGTCCACGTGAATGTTCATGTACAGCTTTTTCAGCTTCATTTTCTATACTATTTGCTTTTACAAACTCAGGTGTACAAAAAATACCACAATGGCATTTTCCCTCTTCAGGTATCTCTTTTTCAAGAGCTGGTTTACATGGACAAATTCTATTATTTGCTGCTTTTTGCTCCTCTTTTGTCTCTCCAACTACCATAAAACATGGACAATATCTTTTATTGTATATAAGCTTATTTCTTGTAAGCCCCATAATTACTGACTCATTAACTTCAGCTTGTGGATGGTATTCAAATCCAAATTGCGCACAAACCTTATCAGCAAATTTTTTTGTTTTCTCTTGTTCTGTTAAAAACTCCTCAGAGTTCATATCAATTTTAATCAACATTTAGTACCTTTTTTTATTTAATGCGTAATTTTATCAAAATTCCTTAGGATTTTCTAAAGATTTTTGAACTAATTTTAAAAATTTATCTCTATGTATAACTTTTGCACCCAAACTTATAAGATGTGGTGTTGGAATTTGACAATCTATATACTTAAAACCTTTTTGCTTAAGATGCTCTACAAGATATGACAAAGATACTTTTGATGCATCAGATTTTTTTGCAAACATAGATTCACCACAAAAAGTATCCCCTATTACTATACCATATCCTCCACCAACGAGTTCTCCTTCATAGTAACTTTCAAAACTATGAGCAAATCCTAAATCAAAAAGTTCACAATATGCTTCAATCATAGCTTCATTTATCCAAGTTCCATCTTGATCATCTCTTTTTATATTTGCACACTCAATCATTATTTGCCTAAAATTTGCATCAAACTTTACATCAAAAATATTTTTCTTAATAGTTTTATTTAATGATTTTGATATTTTAAACTCATCAAGTTCTATTATAAGTCTAGGATTTGGACTCCACCATAAAATTGGATCACCCTCATTAAACCAAGGAAAAATTCCAGATCTATAAGCACTCATTATTCTATTTGGTGATAAGTCACCACCATAACAAAGTAAGCCTTCATCATCTGCAAGTTTTGGATCTGGAAACATTAAACTATATCTACTTAGTGGCTGTATATTCAAATATTAACTCATCATTCTTAAGATCAATCTTTACAAGTCCACCATTTTTAAGACTACCAAATAATATTTCATCAGTTAGAGGTTCTTTTAACTTTTTACTTATAATTCTCTCAAGTGGTCTAGCACCCATAGCTTTATCATAACCCTGATTGGCAAGATATTTTTTAGCCTTTGATGATACAGTAATACTAATATTTTTATCTTTTAATTGTATATTTAAATCTTCTATAAATTTACCTACAACTTTAATAACTACATTTATATCAAGATGATTAAAATTCACAACTCCATCAAGTCTATTTCTAAATTCTGGAGCAAAAAATGATTTTATAGCTTTATTCTCATTTAAATTATCATCTTTAGCAAACCCCATAACACTGGCTTGTGTTGCACCTAAATTTGATGTCATTACAAGTATTACATTTTGAAAATCTGCTTTATTCCCATTATTATCTGTTAAAGATGCATTATCCATCACTTGTAATAAAACATTCATAATATCACCATGTGCTTTTTCAACCTCATCAAGTAATAATACGCAATGAGGATGTTTTCTAATAGCTTCTGTTAATAATCCACCATTTTCAAAACCTACATAACCTGCAGGTGCTCCTATAAGTCTAGCTACTGTATGTGGTTCCATATATTCACTCATATCAAATCTCTCAAAATGAATACCTAATTGACTTGCTAACTCTTTTGTAACTTCTGTTTTTCCAACACCTGTTGGTCCTGTAAATAAAAAACTACCTATTGGCTTTTTATTTGTAGTTAATCCAGCTTTATTAATTTTAATAGCTTTTACTATTTTAGTTATTGCTTCATCTTGACCAAATACTCTTTTTTTCATATTCTTTTCTAAATTCTTCAATAATACCAGATCATTTTTATTTGCACTTTTTGCAGGAATATTTGCAATATTTCCTATAGTATTTTCTATATCTTTTACGGTAATACTTTTTGCTTTTTTAGTTTTATTTGCTAGTTTTATTTTAGCACCAACCTCATCAATCACATCTATTGCACTATCTGGTAAAAATCTATCATTTATAAATTTACTACTTAATTCAACAGCAGTTTGTATAGCTTTTTTAGAATATTTTACATTATGGAATTGCTCATATTTTGTTTTTAAACCCTCTAATATTAAAATTGCATCATCAATATTTGGCTCATCAATATCTACTTTTGCAAATCTTCTACTTAAAGCTTTATCTTTACTAAAATCATTTCTATATTCACTATGAGTTGTAGCTCCTATACATCTTAATTTACCATTTGCAAGCATAGGTTTTAATATATTTGAAGCATCCATAGCACTTCCTCCTACACTTCCTGCTCCAACAATTGTATGAATCTCATCTATAAATAAAATTGCATCTGGTATTTTAGTAATTTCAGATAATACAGATTTTAATTTTTTTTCAAAATCACCTCTATATTTAGTACCAGCAACTAATGAACTCATATCAAGAGAATAAATAAGAGAATTTTTAAGTAAATCAGGTACATCCTCATTTGCAATTTGTAATGCTAAACCCTCTGCAATTGCAGTCTTACCAACTCCTGGTTCACCTACTAGTATTGGATTATTTTTCTTTCTTCTGCTTAAAATTTCTATTACTCTATTTATTTGTTTATCTCTTCCTATTACTGGATCTATCTCACCAGTTTTTGCTAATCCTACTAACTCTACGCTATTTTGTGCAAGTACAGATTTTTCCTCTTTAGATTTATCTTCATTATTATCTTCATAATCATTATGCGATATCTCTTCTAAAATATCTACTTTACCTATACCATTTTTTTGCAATAAATATGTAGCATAAGACTCTTTTTGTCTTAAAATTGATACCAACATATCATCAACTGTAATATTTGATTTACCACTACTTTGGGCATGAGCCATCATCTCATTTATAGCTTGAGTTAAACTAAGTGATTCTATTGGTTCTTCATCAATACCTTCAGGTAAAACAGGAGTATTGTTTATAATATGAGTTTTTATTTGCATATGAAGATCAACAATATCTAAACCAAAGTTTTCAAACAACTCTTCAATAAAGTCTTCATTTAAAAGCATTAAAAAGATATGCTCTATTGTTAGATATTCGTGTCTATTTTGTTTTGCATACATTAAGGCCTGTGCAAAAATCTCCCTTAAATCTTGACTAATCATATTATTCTTCTTCCATCACAGCTTTTAAAGGAAATCCTTTTTCTCTTGCTCTTACTTTTACTTGTTCAACTTTTGTTCTTGCAATTTCATATGTATAAACACCACAAATCTCTTTTCCATTATTATGTATATTTAACATAATTGTTGTAGATTCATCAATACTTTTCCTAAAAACTTTTGTAAGAATTTCAATTACAAAATCCATAGTAGAGTAATCATCATTTAATAAATATACTTTATATTTTTTAGGTTCTTGAACCTCTATTTCATCTTGTAACTCTATCTCAAAATCGTGTGACATATATATTTAACCTTTAATATCTTATAATGTAATTATTATACCAAAAGAAACAAAAGAAAAGTTTATGAAAAAAAAGTCATTATTTATTACAGCTACAAATACAAATGTTGGTAAAACTTATAGTGCTTCCAAACTATTACTTAAGTATGCAAATGAGGGATTTAAAGTTGGTTATTATAAGCCTATAGAGACGGGAGTTATAGATTTTCCAGTAGATGGATCTCAACTTTTAGAATTAGCCACAATTTTAAATCCAATGTATGATGTAACCATAAATGATGTTGTACCTTATCAATTTGCATTAGGTGCTGCTCCTTTTGTAGCAAAAGGAAACACTCATATAGATATAAATTTTATTAAACAACAAAGAGATTATCTATTTGAATTTTGTGATGTTTTAATTATAGAAGGAGCTGGAGGGCTAATGGTTCCTATTGAAAAAGATTATTTTATGATTGATTTATTAGAGGAATTAGAATGTACTGAAAATATTTTAATTAGTCCTTCAAAATTGGGAAGTATAAATGATACATTACTTAGTATGGATGCACTTAAAAGGCGAAATATCGCCTTTAAGTGGTATGTCAACTTGCTTGAAGATAAGGAGAGTTACGAACAAGTGACACTCCCTTTTTATAAGGAAGTATTTAAAAATATTCTTTATATCAACGACATTTAACCCACCTACCACCCTTTGTTAAATGATTTTATCTATACCTTATTTTAAAGGCATTAATCCTGGATTAGATGGTGTTCCTATATAGTCATCAACTGAATTGAAACTAAACTTAGCAATACCATAGAGTGCAGCAACTACAACTAAACCTAGCATCACTAGTCTTATTGTTTGTTTTTTTTGTGCAGATTCATTTCCATTATAATCATCAATTTGATCCATTGTTGGTTCGCCATTCATATTATAATCCTTTCTTATGTTTATTATAATGTAACCAAATTGTACAATTATTGATATAAAATTTTTACATATATAAATGATTAAGAATTTATTTTAAGTTATGACTAAGACAATTTGATGCATTATTTAGATAAAATACCAACCTAAATAGTATAAAATAAAGAGAATATAAATGAATTTTAATAAAGTATTAGACAATGTAAATATTTATGAAGCAGGAAAACCAATAGAACTAGTTGTAAGAGAATTTGGTGTTAAACCAGAAGATATTATTAAACTAGCTTCAAATGAGAATCCATATGGAACTTCACCAAAAGTTGTAAAAACACTTGAAGATGTAAGTAAAAATGCTTTTGTGTATCCTGATGATTCTATGTATGAACTAAAAGATGCTCTAGCAGAAAAATTTAAAGTAAATAGTTCAAACATAATAATTGGAGCAGGAAGTGATCAAGTAATAGAATTTTGTGTACATGCAAAATGTAATTCAAATTCAAATGTGCTTATGAGTAAAACCACATTTGCTATGTATGAGATATATGCAAAACAAACTGGTGCAAATATTATTAAAACACCAGATGATCAACACAATCTTTCACAATTTGAAGATCTTTATAAAAAGCATGGTGCGGATATTATATTTTTATGTTTACCAAATAATCCATTGGGTGAATGCTTAGATACAAAAGATGTGCTAGAGTTTCTAAAAAAAATTGATACTAATACTTTAGTGGTGATTGATGGAGCATATCAAGAATATGCATCATATAAAGATAAAAACAAGAAGATTAATCCAAATGAGATTATAGAACAATTTCCAAACTGTATATATCTTGGAACATTTTCAAAAGCGTATGCACTTGGTGGTATGAGAGTTGGATATGGTATAGCAAAAGAAGATATTATTAAAACTTTACACAAATTAAGACCCCCTTTTAATATTACAACACCAACTTTAGCTGCAGCAATTAG
>Ga0256837_1000153_pt1 | contig 64062 bp, 71 predicted proteins | sample 4562384metaG_FD_185976 | JGI IMG/M metagenome (GOLD analysis project Ga0256837, IMG submission 185976) | Hydrothermal vent microbial communities from Guaymas Basin, Mexico - 4561-384 | ecosystem: Environmental > Aquatic > Marine > Hydrothermal vents | place: Mexico: Guaymas Basin | collected... | reverse complement strand
AGTAGGAATATCTGCTTATATATTATCATCTTATACCAAAACTGCCACAGCATTAGAAGCAGGACTAAAATATTTATTAACTGGAGCTATAGCTTCTATATTTTTACTATTTGCCATTATACTTATATATCTAAATATTGGCTCATTAAACCTTGCTATTATTGCAGAAAATTTTGAACTTTTACCATACAATTTAAAACTTCTAATTTCTATCTTATTACTTATTGGTTTTGGATTTAAAGTTGAGATTTTCCCTTTAAATTTTTGGGTTACAGATGTTTATGAAGGTTCAACTTCACTTGTTAATACTCTGTTTTCAGGGATTGTTGTAAAAGCTTACCTTTTTGTATTTTTTCATATTATGTATCTGTTTTTACCACATAATGAGTTTTCAATCTTTCTTATTTATCTTGGTGCAATTAGTATGTTGGTTGCAGAATTAGCAGGATTGAATCAAACTAATTTAAAAAGATTATTTGCATACTCATCATTAGGACAAGCTGCACTAATTTTTACAGCATTTGCAATGCAAAATACCACTGCAATTCAAGGTGCTTTATTTATAGTATTTGCACATTCTATTGCAAAAACTATAATCTTTTTATCAATAACAACAATTAATAAACAATATAATAGTTTTAATATTAATATTTTAAAAGAGTTAAATTCTACATTTTTAAAAACGATTATGGTTATTGCTATGTTATCTCTATTAGGAATACCATTATTTGCTGGATTTGTAGGGAAATTTTTAGTCTTAAAATCACTCGCAGTTGAAGGGATATTTACAGCATTGGTTTTTATAGTTATTGCTTCATTATTAGAATCTGTGTATTATTTTAAACTTATTGGTTATATGTTTAGCAAAAATGAAAAAAAGGAAGTTATAAATATATGTTTTTCTCAAAAAATCGTATTTATAGTTTTAGCTTTTTTACTTTTATTGGTGGGGGTTGCACCATTTGTTATATCAAACTTTTCTTTTGATATAGCACATATTATGATTGACTCTCAAAATTATATAAATAGCTTAATAGGGGTTTAAAATGGATTTAGCACTTTTTGGACTTAGTGATATAATTATCTCTTTTAAAGCAACACCTTTAGCAAACTTTTTTGCCATACTTATTACATTTTCATTTATATTGATTACATTAATTTTAAAAAAATATAATTTATCAAAAAGTTTTTATGCTTGGTTTATACTACTTACAGCATCACTTTACTTTATAGTTTATGCTCAAGATTATCTTCTGTTTTTTATTGGGTGGGAAATAATGAGTATATCTACATATTTTTTACTCTCATATACACTATCCAAAGAGATTTTACACAAGTATATTATATTTGCAATGGCCTCAGCACTTAGTTTATTTATTGCAATTTTAATTTTATACTCTTCAAATCATAGCTTTTTATATATAGATGCAAAAAGTAGTTTTGAACATATGAATAATATAAAACAAATTATATTTATAATATTAATTTTATTTTCTATATTTATAAAATTAGGTACTATTGGTTTTCATTATTGGCTAATAGATACTTATGAACAATCACATCATATATTTACACCATATTTATCTGCTATATTATCTAAAATGGGAATATATGCACTTATTATACTTGTATCATATGTGACTCAATTATCTTTAGTTTTAGCAATTATTGGTGTAATTACATCTATTATTGCAACATTTAAAGCTATCAATGAAGACTCTATAAAAAGACTCTTAGCTTATTCATCTATTGCTCAACTTGGTTATATTGTAACCGTATTGGGTGTAGCTGATGGGATGGGGGCAGCACTTTATCACTCTTTGATTCATACAGTTATAAAACTACTACTTTTTATTAATATTGCAGGAATTATATATATAACCCAAAAAGACAAATTTAGCTCATTGGGTGGATTAATATATAAAACACCACAATCTTTTGTATTACTTCTAATTGGTATTATAGCACTTGCAGGTATGCCTCCACTTGGTGGTTTTAGTTCAAAATTTATGATTTATACATCACTTTTAGATAGTAAATATCTACTTATTTTATCTGCAGTTATGTTTTCTAGTGCTAGTGCTTTTCTTTATATATACAAACTTATTTATGGAATCTATTTAGGACATCCTACAAATAAAAATTTAGAATCCACAAAAGAGGTACCTTTATCTTTTTTATTTCCTCAATATATACTAGCACTAATACTTGTTACTTTAGGAACATTTCCATCTATTATTATTCCTTATATAAATACTATACTTAGTGATTTAAATCTATCTTTAATCCCTTTTGAAAATATATCTACTCTAATTACACCTTTTGCACAATTTAATGGATTAGTTATTATTAGTGCATTTACGCTTATATTTATAGTTATATTATTAGTATTTATAAATATAAAATCCAAAGCAAAAAATGTAAAAGATCGTTTTGATATAGCATATTGTGCAGAAGAACCCACTCAATCTACTCATTTACACTATGGGTTTAGTATAGGAAAAGAATTAAAACGAGTTGGATTTATAAATATAATTCTTAAAAACTCTGTAAAATATTTTTATGATTATATTACCAAACAGACACTTTTTTTATCAGAAATATTTAGAAAAATATACTCTGGTAATTTATCTATAAATTTTAATATAACAATAATATTTTTAATAATCCTATTGTGGGGAGCTTTAAAATGATAATTTTTGAACTTTTTTCTATGTTTATAATAGCTTACATATTTGGATTTTTATATTATGGTTTATATAGAAATATTACTGCTAGATTTCAACGACGCTTTGGTCCACCAGTATATCAATCATTTGTAGATTCTATTAAATTCTTTTTAAAAAAAGATTCCACTTCACATGGTTGGATGTTTTATTTAGCTCCAATTATTATGATGAGTGGAGCAATTATGACTCTATTTTTTATACCATTTTTTACTAATAATGATAATTTTAATGGTCTTAGTCAATATGGAAATCTTTTTGTAATCTTATATCTTTTAGTATTAGGTCCACTAGGTAACGCTCTTGGAGTTGGAGCTTCAGGTAATCCTTTTGGCGTTATGGGTGTAACTCGTGGATTAACTAGGCTTTTTGCTTTAGAGATGCCATTTTATATAGCAGTCATTGCTATAATGAGTCTTAATCAAAGTGCAGATATAGCAACTATAGCATCTCAACAAACAACAATAAATGCCTTTTCTTATCCTTTGCTTTTTATTGGAGCTATGTTTTCTTTTGTAGGTATGATGGGACAAGCCCCATTTGATGTAGTTGGAGCACCTGTTGAAGTTTATTCTGGTCCAGCATCTGAATTTAGTGGAAAATTTTTAGCTTTATTAATGAGTCAAAGTGCAATATTTACATTTGCAAAGTTAACACTTATGGTTCATCTGTTTTTAGGTGGAGCTAGTGGGTTTGTTGAATTAACTATAAAAACATTTATATTATTTTTATTTGTAATATCTTTTGGTTCACTTTATGGAAGATTTAAAACTCCACAAAGTGTAGATTTTTTACTTAAAGTTCCAACTGCAATATCTATAGTTGGTCTTATTTTAGCGACATGGAGTTTATGATATGCAAGAGGGATTTTTAAAAGAGCAACAAACTTTAGAAGCTAATTTAAACTCTGATAATTCGCACCAAAGTAGTGTAGATTTTCTAATGAATTGGTTTAGAAAAAGAAGTATTTTTGTATTAGCTTATGGTACAGGTTGTGGGGCTATTGAGATGCCACCAACTTTTACATCAAGATATGATGCAGAAAGATTAGGTATAAGAGGAGCAGCAACTCCTAGACAAGCAGATGTAATTATTGTTTCTGGTTATTGCTCGTATAAGACATTAAGAAGAATAATTAGAACCTATGAACAAATGAGCAACCCAAAATATGTTTTGGCTTTGGGAAGCTGTACAATTAATGGCGGAATGTATTGGGATTCATATAATACAATTAAAAAACTTGAAGATTATATTCCTGTAGATATGTATGTAAGTGGATGTATGCCTAGACCTGAATCTATTTTAGAAGGTTTTATTGAGCTTCAAAAAGATATAGCAAATGGTAAAACCTCATCTTGGCAAAAATATGAACAAAATTATGAATTTTATAGAAAAAATCAAGAAAAAGTTTTAGGTAAACAAGTTGAACCTAGCTATGAAGCAAATTGGTATTTATATGATGGAGGTTTGTAATGTTTCATAATATAAGAAATAGTTTTGCAACTAGTGATATTGAGATAAAACGAAAAGATTTATATAAAGTAAATGTAAAATATTCTAGAGTTTTTAATCTTATAGATTTTGTATTTGAAAATTACAATTATAAAATATTAAATGCCATCACTTGCACAGATTGGATAGAAGATGAACATTTTGCTATAACATACATAATAACCACTCTTGATAGAAAAAATACTTTTATGATTCAAACAATGGTTAATAGAGATAATACAAAAATAAAATCTTTAAGTGATAAATTTGCCCAAGCTCAAATTATGGAGCGAGATTTACATGAGATGTATGGTATAGATTTTATAGGAAATGAAAATTTAAAAGAGCTTAGCTTAGAGGGATGGATTCACACTCCACCTTTAAGAAGAGAGTTTGATACTGTAGAGTTTGTAAATGAAAATCTAACATTTCGTGAAGGAAGAGATGATAATATTGACACTAAAGCAGAAGCAAAAAGACTTCGGGCATTGAAAAAAGCACAAAAAGAGGCTCTTCAAAAACAAAAAGATCAGGAGGAAAAAGATGAAAAATAAACATATCACTATTTTTCACGGTCCTCAACATCCTGGAATTACAGGAAATATGTCTATAGAGCTTGATTTAATTGGAGAAACAATACAAAAAGCTACAACCCATGTAGGATACTTACATCGTGGATTTGAAAAACTAGTAGAAAGACGCACAGTAATTCAAGCTTTTACTATAGTATGTAGAATATGTGTACCAGAGCCAGATCCAAATGAAGCTAACTTTGCAATGGCAGTAGAAGAGTTAGCAAATATAGATATAACACCAAGAGCTGCATATATTAGAGTTATGATTCTTGAACTATCAAGGTTAGCTGCACAGTTTTTATGGATTGCTGGGCAAAGTGGTTCTATTGGATTATATGCTGTTGGACAATGGGCAATTGCAGATAGAGATTTGATTTTAGACCTTTTTGAGGAATTAACTGGAGCTAGAGTTTATCATATGTATATTTATCCAGGTGGAGTAAGAAGAGATTTACCATCTGGATTTTTAGAAAAATTATCAAAACTTCTTAAATATATGAAAACACGGTTAAAAGATTATGATGATATTTTTATAAATAATAGCTCTTTTAAAAATCGCTCTACTGGAGTTGGTGTTATTTCACAAGATGAAGCTATAAAAAATGGCTATGTTGGTCAAATACTTCGTGCTTGTGGAGTAGAAACTGATGTTAGAAAAGATTCTCCATATTTAATATATGACGAACTTGATTTTACAATACCAATACAAACTGCTGGGGATGTATATGCTAGAGCGTTAGTTAGAAAAGAGGAGATGAATCAATCTGTATATATTTTAGAACAAATAATACAAAAAATACCAAATGGTGATATTATGGTAAAAATGCCAACACATAGAAAACTAAAACTTCCCAAAGATGACACTTGGGTCAAAGTTGAATCAGCGCGTGGTGAGTTTGCTTATTATATGGCTGGAGATGGAAGTGAAAACATTAGACGGATGCAAGTAAGAGGACCTTCACTTGTACATGCATTTACACTTTTAGAAAAACTTTTAATAGGTGCAGAACTTAGTGATGTTGCTTTGATTATGAACTCACTTGGAATATGTCCACCAGAAATAGAGAGATAATTATGAAATGGTCAATTGATATAAAAGGAACACTTTCTCCACTTAGAATTTTAAATGCATTTTTTGAAAAACCTAATACTATAGCATACCCTAGTGTTAAAAAACAAACTGCAAGTGGATATAGAGGTTTTCACACAAATTTTTTAAAAGAATGTATTGGATGTGCAAATTGCCAAGATATTTGTATGAATGATGCTATTGATATGATAAAAACCGATAAAGAATACAATCCTAAAAATGCTTCACAATGCGTACCTAGAATTGATTATGGAAGATGTTGTTGGTGTTCTTTATGTACAGATGTTTGCCCACCTAGCTCTTTAAAACTTGAGCAGACATATTTGGGTATATCCAAACATGCTTCAGATTTTTTATATATGCCAAAGGATAAATGATGCGTTTTTTATACTGGAATACTTTATTATTTATATTATGGTTATTATTAACTCAAAATCTTCAAATTGCAAATATTTTAATTGGTATTGCTATTAGTAGTAGTTTAACATTACTATATACAAAACTATTCCCTACAAAAGAGTTTAAAGTAATTAATCCATATTGGCTTTTTATATATATTTTGATTTTAATTAAAAATCTGATAATCTCAAATATACAAATAGCAAAAAGAACACTAAGTAAAGATATGAAATTGGCTCCTGCAATAGTTGGAGTAAAGACTGAATTAAAAAGTGATTGGAAAAAATTACTTTTAGCAAACTCTATAACTTTAACTCCAGGAACATTAACCTTAGATATTATAGATGACACACTATTTATTCATATTATAGAGTATCACGAAGGGGAAGATAAACAAAATATCACAAAAGAATTTGAAGAGATTATATTAAAAATATAATCTACGTAATCTATTTTTTAATTAAAAAATCTAAATTTTCTTTAAATAATATTTTTCTAATTTTTTTCTTTCTTAAATATATTATAGTGATGTTATCATCTTTTTTTGGAAGAAGTGATGCATTTTTTTCATCACAAATTAATCCTAATTCATAATCATAACTTTTAAATTTGGGTTTTATAAACATAGATAATACAAATGTAGGTACATTGCTTACATCTCTTAAATAATATGCTTTATGCTTTTTTAAAAAGTTTTTATTTTTTTGTAGAAATTCATTTATTAATTCACCTTTTTCTTGTGAAAAAGCGATAATTAACATTTTTGTTTTTTTATCAACAATAATACTTTGTTCAAATTGATTTTTACAATATTCAAATGGTAAATAACTACCTACTTTAACTTCTTGAGAATAAAGTATTACTGTACTAAACAAAATAGTTAAAATAGTTTTAATCATTAGTGTTATCCTAAATTTTTTTAAAAGTATACCAAATAAAGTTAACCTTATCTTAAATATATTTGGTTAAATATCTTGTTTCATTTATAATTAACAAGAATTTAGATAAAATCTCTAAAATTTAACACACGGAGAGTAGAATTCTATGGAATTTAATGCAAAAAAAATTGATAATGCAAATGCAGTAGTAACTGCAACATTAGATAAAGAAACTTTAGACAAAAATTTAGACAAAATGGCAAAACAAGCTGCTAAAACTATGATAATTCAAGGTTTTAGAAAAGGTAAAGTACCTGTAAGTGTTGTAAAACAAAGACATGGGGAACAATTAAAACAAGATGCACAAAGTGAAGCTTTAAGAGCTGTTGTTCAAGAAGCGCTTGCTGAATTAGAAATTGATAATAAAGATTTAATTGGTGAACCAGCAGTTACTAAATTTGATCAAAAAGAAGATGGATCTATTGATGTAGAGATTAAATTTTCTTCTAAACCTGTTGTAGACTTAGGTGATTATGAAGCTTTAATTCCAGAAGTAAAAGCTATTGAAGTAAGCGAAGATGAAATCAATGAAAGAATTGATCAAATGGCTAAATCTTCAGCACCACTTGAAAAAATCAAAAGAAAAAGAATGGCAAGAGAAGGTGACTTTGTTGTTATTGATTTCGAAGGTTATATTGATGGTGAATTATTCAATGGAGGAACTGCAAAAGGTCATACTCTTGAGATTGGTTCAAACTCATTTATCCCAGGATTTGAAGAACAAATTATTGGTATGAAATATGATGAAACTAAAGATGTTGTTGTAAATTTTCCAAATAAATACCATGCAGAAGAGCTTGCTGGTAAAGAGGCAACTTTTAAAGTTACTTTACATGAGATTCAAGAAAAAGGTGAAACTATAATTGATGATGCATTTGCAGCAAAAGTTTTACCAAATGAAAAAGACGCAACTGTAGAATTATTAAAAGAAAAAATTGCAGATCAAATTAAATCTGAAAAGAAAGCAAAATACTATAATGAAGAGTTAAAACCTGCATTCCTTGAAGCACTTGTAGATAATATAAATATGGATCTTCCAGAAGCTGTATTAGAGCAAGAAATTAACAATTCTTTAAATAATGATTTAAGAGCATTAAGCGAAGAAGAATTTACAAAACTAAAAGATGATAAAGATGCTATTGAAAAAATGAGAGAAGATGCAAGACCAAGCGCAGTTGATAGTGTAAAAGCTACATTTATTGTTGATGCTTTAGCAAAAGCTCAAAATGTAGATGTAAGCGATCAAGAAGTTACTCAAGTACTATACTATGAAGCTATGCAAATGGGTCAAGATCCTCAAGCATTAATCAAACAATATCAAGAAAATGGATACCTACCTGCAATCAAAATGTCAATGATTGAAGATAGAGTTATTTCTAAACTTCTTGATTCAAAAGCAAAATAAGGTATAAAATGAGCTACATACCTTATGTTGTAGAAAAAAGTGGTCGAGGAGAGAGAAGTTATGATATCTACTCTCGATTGCTAAAAGATAGAATTATTATGCTAAGTGGTGAAATCAATGATGCAGTAGCATCTAGTATTGTTGCTCAACTTCTATTTTTAGAAGCAGAAGATCCGGATAAAGATATATATTTATATATCAATAGTCCAGGTGGAGTTATCACTTCAGGTATGAGTATTTATGATACTATGAATTATATTAAACCTGATATTTGTACTATTTGTATTGGTCAAGCTGCATCAATGGGTGCATTTTTACTTGCATGTGGAACAAAAGGTAAAAGATACTCTTTACCAAATAGTAGAATTATGATTCACCAACCATTAGGTGGTGCTCAAGGTCAAGCAACAGATATCCAAATCCAAGCACAAGAGATTCAAAGAATTAAAGATTCTTTAAACTCTATATTAGCTAATAAAACTGGTCAAGATATTCATATTATTGAAAAAGATACTGATAGAGATAATTTTATGAGTGCAACACAAGCTATGGAATATGGGCTTGTAGATGAAGTAATAGAGAGTCATAAATAATATGCTTAGAGAAGTTCTTGTATATCCAAATAAAATATTAAAGAAAAAATCAAAAGATGTTACATCTTTTGATCAAGAGCTTCACACATTGCTAGATGATATGAATGAAACAATGTTAGCTAGTAATGGTGTAGGACTTGCTGCCATTCAAGTTGGAGTTGATTTAAATGTATTAATTATAAATATACCAACTGAAGATGACACGCAACCTATTCAAAATCTAATCGAAGCAGTAAACCCTGTAATTACTCATAAAGATGGTGTTCAAGTTTTCACAGAAGGTTGTTTAAGTGTACCTGGAATTCATGAAGATGTAAAAAGAGCACAACATATCATTGTAGAATATTATGATAGATATGGCCAAAAACAAACTATGGAATGCGAAGACTTTATGGCAGTAGCTTGGCAACATGAAATGGAACACCTAACAGGTCATCTTTTTATAGAGAATTTTTCCATAACAAAACGAAAAAAGTTTGAAAAAGAGTGGAGAAAAACGCACTAGCGTAATTGATTGTTGTTATGAAAACAGTTAATTGTGCTACTTTAGAAATTCTTGATGCAATCCCTTGTAGTGTAGAAGCTACTTTTACAAAAGGATTGCCATCATTTAGCATAGTAGGCCTTGCTAATAACTCAATTCAAGAATCAAAAGATAGAGTAAAATCAGCCCTACTTGTAAATGAATTTAAATTTCCACCTTTAAAAATTACTATCAATCTATCACCTTCTGATATATCAAAAAGTGGAACTCATTTTGATTTAAGTATAGCACTTCAAATAGCTTTACATGATAAAAAAATAGACTTTGAAGATTTTTATATATTTGGTGAATTAGGACTAGATGGAACACTAAAAAATAGTAGTGGATTGTTTGCTATGATTTTATCTTTAGCTCAACAAAACAAGATTAAAAATATTTTAATCCCTAGTTGTGCTAAAGATATAATCAGTGTAATTCCAAATATAAATATATATTGTGTAAATAATCTTATTGAAGCCATTGAATTTTTCCAATCAAACAATAAAGAAGAATATAGAGTAAAAAATATATTATTTGATTTTCCATATATTCAAATCAACAATAAAAAATACTACTATGATACAAATTATGAACTAGACTTTGCTGAAGTCAAAGGTCAAACTATTGCAAAAAAAGCTGCACTTATTGCATGTACTGGAGATCATAATATTATATTTGAAGGGAATCCTGGCTCTGGTAAAAGTATGATAACTAAAAGAATGCAATATATTATGCCACCAATGAGCCTAGAAGAGATACTAGAAAAAGCGAAATTAGATTCAATTGAAAATGCACAACCTAAATTTACTCCACAAAGAGTATTTAGAAGCCCTCATCACTCAAGTACACGAGCTTCAGTATTTGGAGGAGGAAGCCATAAAGCAAAAATTGGAGAAATAGCACTTGCAAATAATGGTTTGCTTTTTTTTGATGAATTACCACACTTTTCAAAATCTATTTTAGAAGCTTTAAGAGAACCACTTGAAGACCATAAAATTTTAATCTCAAGAGTAAATACAAAAACAACATATCATACAAAATTTATGTTTGTAGGGGCTCAAAATCCCTGTCCTTGTGGAAATTTATTGAGTAAAAATAAAGAGTGTAGATGTAGTGATTTAGAGATACAAAGATATAAAAATAGATTGTCTGATCCATTTTTAGATAGAATAGATTTATATGTAGTGATGAATGAAGTATTAGCTCAAGATAAAGCTACAATAAACTCTAAAGAGATGCAAAAAATGGTTATAGATGCTTTTTCATTGCAAAAACAAAGAGGACAAACTAGTTTAAATGGAAAATTAGAAGATAAAGATATTAAAAAATATTGTATACTCGAGCCTGAAGCAGAAAATATTTTACAAAAGGCTATAAGCAATTTTTCTTTATCATTTAGAGCTATAAATAAAGTTTTAAAAGTAAGTAGAACAATTGCAGATTTAAACAATAGTAAAAATATAGATAAAACAGCTTTACTTGAAGCCTTAAGTTTTAGAAAGAGATAAACTATGCAAAATACACAATGTGATGAACAACTAGATAAAATAGAAAAAATAGGAATTGTAGTAAAACCCTCTTCTTTTGATTTAAAAGATATTTATTTAAATATAATAGATGATATTAATCACGCTGGATTTAAAATACAATATGAATCAAATAGTGCTAAAATAATAGGTACTAGTGGAATTGAATTTGATATTTTATGTCAAACTTGTGATATTATAATTTGTCTAGGTGGTGATGGTACACTTATATCTGTTTCAAGAAGAAGTTGTAAATATGATATTCCAATTCTAGGTGTAAATCTTGGAACTTTAGGATTTCTAACTGATATAATGCCAGATGAATTACCAAAATTCTTACAAAATTTAAAATCAAAAAAATACAGAATTGATTCAAGAATGATGATAGAAGCAAGTGCAAATCTAAATAGTTTTGTCGCTTTTAATGATTTTGTAATAACTAGAAAAAATATAAATGGAATTGTAAGAATAGATGCTAAAATTGATGGTAAACAATTTAATAGTTATCATGGTGATGGACTTATTATCTCTACTCCAACTGGTTCAACTGCTTATAATCTTAGCACTGGTGGACCAGTAGTTTACCCACTTACTGATGCATTTATAGTTACGCCTATATCTCCACATTCATTAACACAAAGACCACTTGTATTACCTGGAAATTTTGAAATTGAACTTAGTACTCCAGATAAAGAAGGAGCAGTAATTATTATGGATGGGCAAGATATATATAATATAGAACAAGATGAAATTATTAAAATCAAAGTAGCTCCACATAGAGCTAGATTATTACATAGAGTTGAGAGAAATTATTTTGAAGTATTAAATAAAAAACTTCATTGGGGACACTAAATGATTGAGAGTTTTTATCTAAAAAATTATCTCACATTTAAAGAGATCCAAATACAGTTTGATAAAGGATTAGTTGTATTTACAGGACCTAGTGGGGCTGGTAAATCAATACTTATGAAAGCAATACTTGCAACTTTAGGGTATGATGAAGCAAGGGCAACTCTTAGTGAAGTTATGTTTGAAAATTTTCCAATGGATATTGAACAATATGATATTCAAAAAGGTGATGATGTAGTTATCAAACAACTTAAAAAAGATAAAATAAGATATTTTATCAATAACCAAAATAGTTCAAAAAAATATATTCAAACTATTTCAAATCAAACTATAAGACATCTACATCATAAAGAAAATAGTGATTTTGATTCTATTACTTTACTAACTTATCTTGATAATATATCTATACAACAAAATAAAAACTATGAGCAAACTCTAAATATGTACAAAAATGATTTTAAAGAATTAACAAATATGCAAAATCAATTTAATAAATTAATTCAAGATGAAAAAGATTTAGAGCAATTAAAAGAGTTTACTATTTTTGAAATAGAAAAAATAGAAAAATTAGATCCCAAAATTGACGAGTATGAAGAGCTAAGTCTTATAAAAAAACAATTATCAAAAAAAGATAAAATAGAAGATGCTATATCAAATGCAAAAGAACTATTTAGAATAGCTCCTGCAGTATCTAGTGCATTAAATACTATAGAAGTTGATAGCTCATTTTTTGATGATTGTATAAATGAAGTAAATAATATCTTTGAATCATCAAGTGATTTTTTAGAAACACTAGAAGGTATAGATATTGAAGCCACACTAGATAGAATTGAAGATCTTTCAAAACTAATAAAAAGATTTGGTACGATAGAAGAAGCTTTAGAGTACAAAAAAGAAAAACAAAAAGAATTAGAATCATATGAAAATATATCATTTGAAAAAGCCATTTTAGAGAAAAATATTAAAAAACTAACTATTGAACTTGAAAAGCTAGCAAAACAGATTACAATTACTAGACAAGAAGCACTTAAAATTGCCCATAAAAAAATAAACTATTATTTAGAATTTTTATATCTAAGTAATGCAAAACTTACTTTACAAACAAGTTCTTTAAATAATATAGGTAGTGATGATATAAATTTTGAACTAAATGGCGTAAGCTTGGATACTATAAGTAGCGGAGAGTTTAATCGTTTAAGATTAGCTTTATTAGCAAGTATTAGTGAAATAGATCTAAATAGTGATGGTGGAATTTTATTTTTAGATGAGATTGATGCAAATCTGAGTGGTAAAGAATCTCAAAGTATTGCAAAAGTATTATTACAACTATCAAAATCATATCAAATATTTGCAATATCACATCAGCCACAATTAACTGCAAGTGCAAATAATCATTTTTTAGTAGAAAAAAGCCATAATATTTCAACGGTTAAAAAACTAAATAAAGATGAAAGAATTCTTGAAATCTCAAGAATGATAAGTGGTGAAAATATCACTGATGATGCAAAACAATTTGCTACAAATCTTATAAATCAATCATAAAAATTAAAAAAAAAGGGTTGCAAAATTGCAACCCCTTAAATATAATTATAAGTTAAAGCTAGTTATTAACAAGCAGTTTTTGCAGCTTCTAAAGCTTCTTCATAGTTTGGTTCTTCAGTAATTTCTGGAACAACTTGTTTATAAGTTACTTTTCCATCTTTACCAATTACAAAGATAACTCTTGCAGTGATACCAGCTAATGGTCCATCAGCTAAAAGTACACCATAAGCATTAGCGAAATCTTTATTTCTGAAATCTGAACATACTTTTAAGTTTTCGATTCCAGCAGCTCCACACCATCTAGCAGATGCAAATGGTAAATCCATAGAAACAGTGATAACTTCTACACCTTCAAGGTTTGCAGCTTCAGTGTTAAATCTTCTAGTTTCAGCATCACATACACCTGTATCTAATGATGGTACAGCAATTACTAATTGAACTTTACCTTCTCCACCGATTTGCTCATTTTGAAGCATTGGGTTACAGTTTACTACTGTTACTACTGGTGCTGTATCACCTACATTGATTTCGTTTCCTGCTAAGTTACATACTGTATCTTGTTTGAAAGTTACTGTTGCCATATTATTGGTCCTTTTTGTTTGTTTTAATTTTTGTAAGTGAATTGTAGTTTAATTAGGATAAATTTTGTCTTAATTTAAAAACTTAACAATTTTTATATAAGTTTGACTTAATTTTAAGCTGTTTACTTTTTGTTAATTTTTCATTAGTAGTGATTAATATTTTTGTATTATACTTCTCTTATCAGTAAATGAACCGCGAATAATTTTACTGTCAGACTATTCATTACTTCTTCAAATAAATTTAGGCATCTTTTTAAGATGCCTTTTTTTATATCTATATATTCAAGAGCTTTATCACTTCAACTATTAAAGCTGTACTAAAAAATGAGATAATAACACCATAACCAATAATAGATGAAGTTAATTTTTCATTAAATCCAGACATTGAAGCTAAAATACCTGCAGTTATCATAGGACCCATTGCACTTTCTAAAATAGATGTTTTAGCTATTAAACCATCAAAATTAAATATATATACAATACTTATTGCATAGATTGGGATTAGAATAAGCTTAGTAATCAAAGCAACAGCAAATGGTTTTATATCATGTTTTGGAATTCTTAATTGTAAACTAAATCCCACAGATATAAGTGCAACAGGTACCAAAGTATTTGCTAATTGAGATAATATTTTTATAGTATTATCATTAAATTGTACACCTAAAAATAAAAATGCGACAATTAAACTTACAAATGGAGGGAAATATATAATCTTTTTTATAATAGTATTAAGACTAAGTCTAGAAGATGATGAATATACTGCAACTATTATACTTCCATAAATACTAAGAGCTAAAAAACTACCAAGTTGGTCATATATCATTACATAAGGAAGTGCTTCTATTCCATAGTAGTAACTTACTATTGGAATACCCAAAAATGAAGTATTTCCCAATACTGCAACAAGCATAAGTGATGCTGTAGTTTGTTTGTTAAAATTAAATTTTTTAGAAAATATATATATTGTTATAAAACCCAAAGTAGTCATTGCCCATGATATAAAAAATGGAATGAATACATCTATATTTAATTCTATTTTAGGTACATAAAGCAATACCATCGCTGGTAATGAAACATATATAATAAATTTATTTAATACTGTTGGTGTTTGCGTTGGAAAGATATTAAATCTATTAAATAAATATCCCCCAAGCATCAAAGCAAGAATAAAAACAAAAGTTTCTATTTTTGATTCTTATTTATTAAATGAAGATGAAATGATACTTAAGAATTCATCTTTTGTTTTTTTCTCTTTTTTAAATATTCCTCTTAAAGCTGAAGTTACAGTAGTTGAACATATTTTTTCAACACCTCTCATCTCCATACACATATGTCTAGCATCTACAACAACAGCAACTCCAAGTGGAGAAATAGCATCATTTATAGCATCAGCAATTTGTTCTGTTAATTGCTCTTGTATTTGTAATCTTCTTGCAAATACATCTACTACTCTTGGAATTTTTGAAAGTCCTACAACTTTTCCATTTGGGATATATGCAACATGAACTTTCCCAATAATTGGAAGCATATGATGTTCACAAGTTGAATAAAATTCTATATCTTTTACTACTACCATTTCGTCATTACTACTCGTAAATAGAGCTGATTGAATAATCTGCTTAGCATCTTTTTCATATCCACTACACATAAACTCCCATGCTTTTTGTACTCTTAAGGGAGTTTTTATTAAGCCTTCTCTTTTAGGGTCTTCCCCTAAATGCTCTAACATATTTACTACTGATTGCTCAAAATTCATTTTATTATAACCTTTTTATACATTGATATTACATCACTTTATTCATATCCCACATAGGGATAAATATTGCCAACATCATCCATACTATTAGTAATGCAATTACTATTAAAAATAATGGTTCAATTAATCTTATTGCTTTTTTTAATTTTCTATCATATTGTATTTGATATATGTACACAATTTTATCTAAAACAAGCTCAAATTGATTACTACTATGACCTATTGTTATTAATTTTTTAATAATTTCATCAAATAATTCAATATTATCAAAAATACTTTGAATCGATTTACCTTGTAAAATATTATCTTCTATACTTTTAAAAACTATTTTTAAATAACTATTTTGTATCACTGTTATACTCAAATGTATTGATTCTTGAAATGTATATTTTTGTTTTAACAATGATTTTAAGGTCAAAAATATAATTAGTAAATTTGACAACAATATTAATCTTGAAATTATAGGTACTTTTGTCAATAGAAATTTATCAAATTTTTGTTTAAAACTTTCAAACTTTTTATAACTAAAATATAAAATTAGCAAATAAGATAATAATATGATTAAAAAATATATTGAAAAGTCATTTAATATCTGTTTTACTTCCAATAATATTTTTGTCACTAATGGTAAGTGATTACCATACTGGGCAAATAATGGTTCAAATTGTGGTACAACATAACCAAAAATAACACCCAAAGAGATAAAAAATGTAATACTTAGTAATATAGGATAACTAAGCATCTCAATATAACTTTTTTTGGTTTGTTCTTGTTTTTCTAAAATATCAACAATAATTTGAATAGATTCTTTAATATTACCATTCTTTTGTCCTAAAGATAGAAAGGATATACTCAATTCTCCTAAATATTTTTTATATTTTTCTAACTCATTTTCCAATAATCTACCCTGCTGTAAACATCGTCTTATAGAATTTAATATTTCAAATTTTATTTTTGATTTTTCACTTTTTATTAATAAATCAAGGGTATCTATAAATGAAATATTAGCATTAAGCATCATATTTATTTGTGAAAACATTTGCAGTATATCTTCACGTGAAGTATGACTATATATTTTAAAATATGAATTTAAATCTTTAATTTGTTTGATTTTTATAATATCATATTCAAATTCATTTAATTCATTTTCATAAATAGTTTTTTTACAGATTTTATCATTATTTAAATATCTTATTTTATATTTATTCATATCTTTTTACATACATTATTTAATTCATCAAATGTAGTTTGGCCTAATTCTATTTTCTGCTTACCATCTTCATATAAAGTTTTAAAACCTTTTTGTCTAATATGATTATAAATCTCTTGAGCATTGTAGTTTAATCTAATATTTTGTTTAATATATTGATCATTAACAAGAGTTTCACATATCATAAGCCTTGATTCATATCCACTTAAATTACAATTAGGACATCCCATTGCTTTGTAATAATCTAGTTCAATTTTTTTGCAGTTATCACATAATTTTCTTACTAATCTTTGAGAAATTATCATATTTAATGTAGAAGCTATCAAATATGGTATAGCTTCAAGGTCTAATAATCTATCAATTGTACTTATTGCATCATTTGTATGTAAAGTTGCTAATACCAAATGCCCTGTAAGTGCAGCTTGTAATGCTATATGAAGTGTTTGAGCATCCCTAATCTCTCCAATCATAATCACATCTGGATCCTGTCTTAATATATCTTTTAAAGCTTTTTCATAAGTCAATCCAATATCATTATTTATACTTATTTGACACACTTTTGATATTTGGTATTCAACTGGTTCTTCTAGTGTAATTATCTTCTTATGACCATCATTTATATGTTTTAACATTGCATATAATGTTGTAGTTTTTCCACTTCCAGTTGGTCCAGTTACAAGAACTAATCCTTGATTTTGATTTATTGCATTTAATATATTATTGTAATTATTTTCATTTAATCCAAGTTTGTCCAATTTTGTTGTTATTGAGTTTGAGTTTAAAATCCTAATTACTATAGATTCTCCATCAATTATTGGCATAATAGAAACTCTAAAATCAAAATTCTGACCTTTGATATCTTTTGAAAATCTTCCATTTTGCGGAAGCCTTTTCATTGATATATCTAAATTTGCAATAATTTTAATAATGGCACTTACTATTGGATACAAACCAAAACCAAATTTTAATATTTGTACCAAATATCCATCAATTCGATATCTTACAACTAAGCCATCAGTTACAGTTTCAATATGAATATCACTACTTTTTTTGATTATTGCAAGATCAATTAATTCATTAAAAAAACTATTTACATCTACAGTATTAAATTTTTCTTGTTTAAATAAATTTTGAACTAATTTATATATATTTATTTTTAATTCAATATCATTTAATACAAATAATATTTCTTCTTTAGAAAATACTTTAATTTTTATAGGCAAATTAAATATATTTTTCATCCAAGTCAAGTCTATATCTTTTTTATATACCCCAACAATTATATAAAACTCATCTTTTTGCAAAGGTACCACTAGAGTTTTTTTTAAATCATCAATATTAAATTGTTCTATTAAATCATATTGTATTAACTCATCTGTAATATTACTCATTAAAAACCTTTAAAATTAATTTCTTAGAACTTTTTTGAAGTATTACACTTGCATTTTTAATATCAATTATTTTATATCCAAATAATAAATCACCTTTTAATAAAATTTTGCCATTTATATATGCAATATCACCTACTATAGCAGTTAAATTAAATCTTATGTTTTCTTTTTTATTATTAAACGGATTATCTAAAATCTTACCAATACTAGTATTTTTAAAAATATTGATTTTTTTACCAAATTGAAATACTACATTAGTATCAAGAGTATCATTATCTTTTAATATCTTAAAAGTAATAGATTTAAATTGTATAAGTTTAGATAAATTTTCACAATCATATAAAAATCTGATATTATTTTCATACTTACTAAAATAATTTATTTTTATCTCACCATCTAAATGTGATATTTTTCTAATCTTAATACTATTTTGAAAAGCAAGATTTTCTATATCTTTTAAAATATCAATACTGGTGGTTGTATTTAACATATTTTTATAAATTTTTATTTGATTAGTGTACTTATCTAATTTTATATTGTTTCTATTTTCTATATTAAATATATAATTTATTCCAAAATATAAAAAAATTATTACAATTAGTGGTAATATATAATTAAGAGTTTTTTTAAAAAGTATCAAATACAACCCTTGCATTAAATACTTTTTTATTATCATCAAATAAAATATATTTTAGCTCTATATTTAAATATTTTAACCTATCTACTAATTTATATATATTTTGTTTTTTATTAGTTGAAACTTCTAAACTCACTTTATTAGTATCAATCTTTGCTTCAACTATTTTAATATTATTATGTGCAACTATTGAAAAATAGTTTTTTATTTTTGGAATTAATGCTAATTTATTAGTATTATATTTAATAAACTTTTCATAATTTACTATATGGTTATTAATAAATTTAGCTTCATTTTTACTATGTAAATATTTATATATAGCATATCCACCAACTATTAGACACAATACAACAATATAAACTTTATAATATATATTTTGCATAAAAACTGAACTATTTTTATTAAGCCAATTAAGAGGTTTTATATTATGAAAATCTTTTTGAATCTTAGAATATTGTTCATCACTAATAATCTGTAAATTTAAAATATCAATTTTAAATATATGTTCAACATATTGCTTTATATCATTATGATTTTGAGTTTTATCAATAGATTTACAATATATTAAGTTTTTTTTATAAAATAATACAAAAAAACTAGAAACTATAAAAAGTGTATATGAAGATAAAGTTTCTTTACATAAAGTAGCAAGTAATTGTGGTTCTATAACAATATTAGTGTTTAAAGATTTAATTGCAAGGATACTGTAAAGTTTGGATTTTTCATGATAGAATATATGGATTAAATTATAATTTGATATATTTAAATTAGCAGAAACAAAATCATATATATAATCTTGCTTTATCTTCTGCTTTACTGATATAGTATCACAAAAGATTTTATCAAAACTAATAAATCTTCTTATTTTTTTATCCATAAGAAGATTATATTAGAAAAAATATTATTTTTATCTTAATAAAAACTATAAAATATTATATCCCATATCTTTTAAATCTTTTTTATTTTTTGTCCAGCCTTTTTTCACTACAACAAAAAGTTCCAGAAATACTTTTTTACCACTAAGTTTTTCTATTTTTTCTCTTGCTACTTTACCAACTCTTTTAATTGTAGTAGCTTTTTTACCTATAATCATCCCTTTTTGAGTCGATTTTTCAACTACTATTTTAGCTTTGATTACATCTATATTTGGTTTTTCTTCAATACTTTGAATTACCACATCAGTCTCATAAGGTATCTCATCACTAAGATTTTCAAATATAGATTCTCGTATAAACTCTTTATATATATCTCTTAAATGATCAGTTGTAAGAATTTCAGGATCAAATAAATAAGGATGAGTAGGAAGATATTTTACAACCTGATCTAGTACATCTGCTTGTTTTGTCCCTTTTTGAATAGATACAGGAACCATAGTTAAGAATTTATCATTAAACTGTTCATATTCTTGCATTTTTGAATAAAGCTCTTTTTTTGATATAAAATCAGTTTTTGTAAGCAATAAAATATGAGGTGTATTCTTTTTATTTTTTTCTAAAAAATCTTTATAGTGCTTAATTTTATCTGTAACTGGTGCTAAAAATAAAATCAAATCACAATCACCCATAGCTTTTAGTGCTTCATCAAGCATAAATTGATTTATTAATTTCTCTTTTTCATGAAGACCTGGAGTATCTACAAATACTACTTGATCATCATTATGCATCACAATTATATTTGATCTTTTTCTTGTAGCATTGGCTTTGTGTGACACCATTGCTATTTTTTCACCAACAAGCCAGTTTAAAAGCGAACTCTTACCTGCATTTGGTCTACCAATTACTGAAACAAAACCACATTTTGAATTTTCTACATTTTTTAACATCTACAGTCCATATACACCAAATTCTCTTGGCTCTTTTGATTCAAAAGTATACCCTAATATTTTAGTAATTTTTGAATGAAGTAAAACTCTATTTACATTTGGTGCCACTTTCCCATACGCTGCATCTCCTATTATTGGATAACCTAAAGCTGCTAAGTGTACTCTAATTTGATGAGTCCTACCAGTATCTATTACAACTTTTACTTTACTTTTATTACCCTCAACTAGCATAGGATAAAGATGAGTTGTTGCAGGTTTCCCTTTTTTTCTATCAAGTTTACTTCTTGCAGTTTTACCTTTTATAGTTAAAATTGGTATATCAATTGTTTGCTCTTCAATTACTTTACCCTCAACAATAGCAACATACTCTTTATATACATTATTTTTTGCAAATTCACTAATCGCCTTATTTCTAAAATCTTCATTTTTAGCAAATAGCATTACTCCACTTGTTTCTTTATCTAATCTATTTAATAAAATTGCATGAGGAAATTTCTTTTCAATTTCTGCAGTATTCATATGTGCTGGTTTATCAACTGCTATTACATCATTATCTTGAAATATGATTTTTATTGGTGCAAGAGCTTTTACAGTAAATGTTGTATCTGCTGGTATTTCACCTCTTGCTATTGTAATTTTTCTACCACGAGCTGTAACCAACCCTTTATCTATAAGCTCTTTTGCTTTTGAATTAGAGATTCCCTCTTGTAATGCTAAAAGTTTATATGCTTTTTCACTTGACATTTATTTGTCCTTTTTTTTAATATTATATCGATTTATTACTTCAATAATTGGCGCTATATTACCAACTTGAACCAAAGAACTTTTTTTCATTTTATCGATCTGTTCTAATGTTTGTTTTAATTGATTATTATCAATTAAAGTATAATTTTTTACACACTCAAAAAGTGCTTTTTGATTAAATATATTTTTTCCACTTATTAATTTAGTATTAAAATAAGCAGGCTCAATTGGATTGTGTCCACCTATATTTTCAAATGCTCCACCAAGTATAACAACATCACTTATTGCAAAAATATTAATTAATTCACCCATACAATCTATAAGTATAATATCACTATCAAAATCTTCTTTTTGTGAATATCTATGATAAGTCAAATTATACTTTATAGCATATGACTCTATCATACTAGAGACTGCTTCAAATCTTTCTGGATGTCTTGGTACTATTACAAGTGTTCCAAACTCTTTTTGATATGCATCTAATATCAATTGTTCTTCATTTTCATGAGTACTAGCTGCAGTTATAACCATCTTATTTGGTTTTATTAACTCTTTTGTCACTTTTGGTAGATTTGCTAATTTTATATTTCCTACTACTTCAATATTTTTAGCCCCAAGTAGTTCCAATCGCTCTTTATCAATTTGACTTTGAGCAAATACATAATCAATATTGATAAATATTTTTTTATAAAACCACGCAAACTTTTTATATGAATCAAATGATTTATCTGAAATCCTTGCATTTATTAGCATAGTTGGTGTATTTCTCACCTTTGCAATTAAAAACAACATATACCAAAGTTCTGCTTCCATAACTACCAATATTTTTTGTTTTGTAATCCAAAATGGTAAAAACAATTCATAAGGTAAGTATCTTACATTTTGAGTTAATTTTTTAGCTTCTTCATATCCTGTATTTGTATTTACAGTTAAATTCACATTTTCAAATTGATTTACAAGAGGTACTATAGATTTTGTTTCACCCATAGAACATGTATGAAACCATACATATGACTCTTTAAATTTAGGATTGTTTTTTAGAAAAAATCTTGCAGGAATTGCAACTTTATACTTTTTTGATCTTGCTTTATAAAATAAGTAAGGTAGCGCCAATACCCAAAGTATTAACGCTAAAAGAAAATAAAAAACTGAAAAAAGGTTCACTTTTTATGCTTGAGCAGTCTCTTCTTCTTTATAAAGGATTCTACCACAATGTGGACAAGTTACAATCTCTTCAGATCTAATTACTTCAGAATATGTTTTATCATTTATTTTCATAAAACAACCATAACATGCTTGTTTTCGTACAGGCACAACTGCTGTATCTTTTGCCCATCTTTTAATTTTTTCATAAAATATTGAAATTTTATTATCTATTTTAGGTACAAGTTCAGCTCTTGCTTCTGATACTTCTGCTCTTTGCTTATTGAAATTTTCAATATTTTTATTAGTTAAAGCTTGCATTTCATTTATATCTTCTTGCTCTTGTGCTAATTTTTCTTTAGCTTCAGCAAGTTCAGCTTCTTTTGTTTCTACAATAGCATCAAGTCTAGCAATCTCTTCATTTGCAAATGAAATTTGTTCTTTTGCAATTTCTTCTTCAAGCTGAAGTGCTTTTAACTCTTTTTCACTAGTAATTGAAGAATTCTTTTTAGCAATATCATTAAGCTTATCTTTTAATTCAGCTAAATGTATATCATTTTTCATTCTTTTTGATTTTGCATCATCTATTACTCTATATGCATCATCAATTTGAGCTTGTAACTCATTTGCAGTTTGCATAAAAGTTTCTAATTTTTCTTTTTCTTGTGCAATCATTGGTTCAAATGAACTAATTTGTTTATCGTAATCATTTAGTTGTACAAGTTGTTTTAAATATATATTCAATATTTTTCCTTTTATTTATAGTTGAATGGGTTTTTTGAATCTGATATTATACCTTTTATTTGATTTTTTTTCAAATATTTTTCAAGAAGTCCCATCATTAGGCTTGTGAAGTGCTGTTCACTTTCATAGTGTCCTATATCAATTAAGCTAATATCTCTACTTTTAGCTTCCATAGCATCATGATATTTTATATCACCAGTCAAAAAACAATCTGCATCAATTTCATTTATTAATGACATTCCAGACCCAGTTGTTAATGAAACTTTTTTTATATAATCTTTTGTTTGTGTAGTTTTTAAAATAGATAAATTTAATTTATCTTTTATATATTGTTCAAACATCTCAAAACTCATATTTACATCTGCACTACATACAAAATCTTCACAAACTACATTTTTAAATCCTAAAATTTGTGTAGCTACAAAATAATTTAAATGAGATTTATCAATATTTGTATGCATACTGATAAGTGCAATATCTTTTTTAATTAAAATTTTTAATAGTTTTGTTGAGTATGAATCAAAATTTATTTTAGATAATGGAGAAAATATAAGTGGATGATGTGTAACAATTAAAGAATTAGGCGCAACCTCGTCCAACAATTTTTCATCTAAATCCAAGCTAATTATTATATTTGTAAATTCTTGCTCAAAAGAGCCTACAATTAAACCACTATTATCCCATTTTTCTTGAGTATCAAAAGGACTTATAGTATCTAAATAATCATATATCTGCTTTATTTTCAATTTTATTTTACTCTTTCTAATCGTTCTTGTTCTTGCTCTTTGTACATCACTGCACATCCACCAGAAAGCTCTCTAATTCTTAAGATATAGTTTTGTCTTTGAGTTACTGATATAGCTTTTCTTGCATCAAGTATATTAAAACAATAACTTGCCAACATACATTGATCATAAGCAGGAAGTGGAAGTTTTGCCTCAAGAGCTTTTTTACACTCATCAAACGCATCATCAAAATGTCTAAATAACATCTCAGTTGAAGCTACCTCAAAATTGTATTTTGAAAACTCATATTCACTTTCCATATGAATATCTTTGTATGTTGTAACACCATGTTCATTTTCATTCCAAACAATATCAAAAATATTATCAACACCTTGCAAGTACATAGCAAGTCTTTCCGTACCATATGTTATTTCAACTGCAACTGGGTCACAAGGTAATCCTCCAACTTGTTGGAAATATGTAAATTGAGTCACTTCCATACCATCAAGCCAAACTTCCCATCCAAGTCCCCATGCTCCTAGAGTTGGCGATTCCCAATTATCTTCTACAAATCTAATATCATGTTTGCTTAAATCTAGTCCCAAATACTCTAAAGATTTTAAATACAAATCTTGAATATTATCTGGAGATGGTTTAATCAATGCTTGAAATTGATAATATGAACCTAGTCTATTTGGATTTTCTCCATATCTTCCATCTGTTGGTCTTCTACTTGGAGCTACATATGCTACACTCCAAGGTTTAGAGTCCAAAGATCTTAAAAGTGTTGCAGGATGGAAAGTACCTGCACCACTTGGGATATCATAAGGTTGTACTATATTACATCCTTGATCTGCCCAATACTGCTGAAGTTTTAAAAGTAATTGACTAAAAGTAATCATACTATATAATTACCTCTATCTCTTTACTATCACTCTCTACAGCTTTTTCTTTTACTACTCTATCTTCTTTTAATTTTACTGCTAATTCTTTATCTGTTATTGCTAGAACTTGCATTGCTAAATATGCTGCATTGATTGCCCCAGCTTTTCCAAGAGCAACAGTAGCTACAGGCATACCTGAAGGCATTTGTACTGTACTAAGCATAGCATCCATACCATCCATAGCTCCACCTTTCATAGGTACACCAATAACTGGTTTAGTTGTCGTTGCAGCAACTGCACCAGCAAGATGAGCAGCCATACCAGCTGCAGCTATAAATACTTGAGAACCTTTCTTTTCAGCTTCTTGGATATAATCCTTAGTTCTTTGAGGTGATCTATGAGCTGAAGAGATAATCATCTCATACTTTACTCCAAATTTTTCTAAAGTATCAGAACAATTTTTCATCACTTCATAATCTGATTTACTACCCATAATTATTGAAACAAAATTCATTTTTAGCCTTTTAATTTATATTATATCTTGCGATTGTATCTAAATAGTTGTTAAAATCTTTTTAACTTTTAATTCTTTCCAACCTTCATATTGATATAAACTTAAAGTATCATTTTCATAAATAAAATTACTAAGATTTTTTGTTTTGTCTTCTATCTTAATAGCTTTGGTTTGTATATAATATTTTATTCTTTTGTCAGGATCTATATTTGTAAATATTACAACTGTAGGTATTGCAAAAGCATCACTTATATGATAAGTAGCAGTATCTACAGTTATTATTGCATCCATTTGAGATATTATATATACAAAATCACTATAATTTTTTGAGTATTTAAAAAGATTTAGATAATTATCATCTTTTACTTTTTCAATATTTAATGCAGTTACAACCATATAATCTTTAGCTTTTAATATTAATTCTTGTAACATATTTTTTGATAAATCACTTGGCATACTTCTATACAATACTGAACTATATGGATGAAAAAGCAATAGTTTTGATTTTAATTTTGCATCTTGTATTGCATCTTTTAGTTCTTGTTTTGGTTTATAAGTACCTAAGTTTATCTCATTATATTTTTGATTATTAGGTATTCTTTTATAATCAATTCCAAATTTATATAAATATGCATCAGTAAAATTAAACTCTTGTGCATAAGTTGTTTCATTGAAAGAACCCATATCTATATAAAAATCATATGTACATAACTTTTTTACACTTATACCTAGTGGCAAAATAGAATTTATAAAATTGTAATTTTTAAATATCTCTTTATCTCTTGAATAATATTGATTTTGTGAGGCATTAATATACAAATCAATTTTAACTGTTCTAAATTTATTTTGTAAAGTTTTATACAATATTCTTAAAGCCGTAGCCCCACAAATCATCTGACCAATAGTAGAACTTAAGCTACCAATTATAGCAATAGTTATATCTTTTTTATTTGTATTTAATTGGGTATTTATATCTACAAACTGTTGATCTAAATAAAAATCTACATAATCTTTTTGTTTTGTTCTAAAATAGTATTCATTATTACTTACGATTCCTAAAGGCTTTGGAAAATCTTTTAGTGCTTTAATCTTTTTTTCTTGTATAATTTTAGTTTGATAACTTTCACCTACACTTTTAAATACTGTTTTCATAGTTTCAAAATCATCATAAGTAGAACAATAAGTAGTATTATATTTTTCTTCAATATTTTTTTTATTTACTACATATTTTACCAAAGATTTATCTGTAAGTTTTATATTTATATTTTGAGTTACAGTAAAAAATATCATGCACGCTGCCCTTATTAAAACTTATATTATAAACAAATTGTACACTATTATTGATTTAAAATTAGATATAATACGAAAATTTTATACATACAGGATACTTTTTGAACTACAAACAATATTTATCAGGACTTAGTGTTAGTTTAATAATTGCTGGTATTGCATTGATTATTGCACCATTTTTACCTATTGGATCAGTTGTAATAGCTATTTTAGTTGGTATTTTAGTTGGAAATTTTATAAAACTACCTTCTCATACAACTACTGGTATTACATTTGCAGAGAAATCAATACTATCTTTTGCTATTGCACTTATGGGAATAAATTTAGATTTTTCAATACTAGTTCAGCTTGGTTTTAAAACTCTTATTTTAATAACATTGGGGATGGTTATAACTATTTATAGTGCCGTATTATTAGGGAAAATTTTTAAAATAGATACGAAATTAGCACTTTTATTAGGTATAGGAAGTGGTGTATGTGGAAGTAGTGCAATAGGTGCTGCTGCACCTATAATAAAACCAAATAAAGATTTTATAGCTCTTAGTGTAGCAATAGTGAATCTACTTGGAACTATTGGAATATTTTTGGTTCCATTTATTGCTTATAGTATCGGACTTAATGATATAGATTCAGGTATTTTAGTAGGAAACACACTTCAAGCAGTTGGTCAAGTAACTGCTGGGGGATTTGCAATCAGTGATAGTGCAGGTATTAGTGCAACTACAGTAAAAATGGGGAGAGTATTACTTCTTACTCCTCTTATATTTATTTTAATTTATATATTTCATAGCAAAAGTGAAGATACAACAACCAAAGCAAAAGTTCCACTATTTATTATATTTTTTATTCTATTTTCACTTATTAGCTCTTTTTCACTTGTAAATGAACAAATCAAAAATATTATCTCTACGACATCTCATCTAAGCCTTGTAATTGCCATGAGTGCTATTGGATTGAAAATTCATTTTAATGCTATAAAAAATGATGGTAAAGTAGCTTTAAAAATAGCTACTTTAGTTTTTGCAATACAAATTATATTTAGTTTGGGATTTTTACTTATTTTTTAACTTATCTCTTGGGATAAACTCCAACACTGTAGCATTGATACAAAATCTTTCTTTCCCATCTGCTCTTGGAAATACATGCCCTAAGTGTATCCCACTTTTTTTGGCAATCACTTCAATTCTGTGCATACCAAATCTAAAGTCATCTTTTCGTATAACTGATCCATCAACAGCTTTATAAAAACTAAGCCAACCACTATGTGAATTAAATCTATCATTTGTATCAAATAGTGGCTCACCTGATAGTTTATCTACAAATACCCCATCAGGTGTATTTTTAAATATATCATACTGTTTACAAAATCTTCCATCCGTGCCTTCATTGAATGCTACATTATAAGCTTCAGAATTTTTTCCAAGTTTAAACTCTCCAAGTACTTTATAGAAAGCTTTTTTATCCATATATCCAGTATATGAAAATTGTTCAATACCATCTTTAATAAATAAAATTGTGGGGGTTCCTTGAATTTTAGTTTTTAGTTTAAAGCCTTTTAATCTATTTTGATTAGCAGTTCTTAAAGACATAGTTCCTTTATATGATGAAGTTACATCTTTTTCAAACTTCTCACAGTATGGACAAAATGGAGCATCAACTACAATAATTTCTTTCCCACCAAGAGGTTTGATATATGCTATATTTTTAATCTCTTTTTTAAACTTTACACCAGTTGAGTGATTTGGACAATATCCATTTGGATTTTCTTGCAGATAATCTTGATGATACTTTTCTGCATCATAAAACTTTTTTAATGGCAAAATCTCTGTAGTAATTTTCCCATACCCTGCTTTACTTAAAAGTTTTTGATAGATTTTTTTTGTTTCATAAGCTATTGTTTTTTGAGTGTCATTTGTATAAAACAAAGCACTTCGATAGTTATTGCCCCTATCATTACCTTGTCTATTTCCTTGAGTTGGATCATGTAATTCCCAAAAATCTTTTATTAAATCTTTTGCAGTTATTTTTTCATTGTCAAATACAACTTTTACAGATTCTGTATAGTTTACAATCCCTTTGGGTGCATCTCTATAAGCTAATATCTTACCATATGTTGGATTTTCATAGTTTCCTCCAGCATATCCTGAAGTAGCACTAATCACACCTAAAGTATTATCAAAATGTTTTTCAACACCCCAAAAACAACCTGCTGCAAACACTATTGTTTCTTGTTTTGCAAATAAACTTGCAACTATCGCTAAGATTAAGATTATCTTTTTCATACTATATCCTTAAATTTTTCTCTTATTTCTAAAAACTCATCAAGATGATCAAAAAATATATCTACTAATTTTGGATCAAAATGTTTACCTCTTTGCTCTTTAAACAGTTTAAATATTTTTTCATCATCCCATGCTTTTTTATAACATCTGTCACTTCCTAATGCATCAAATACATCAGCAATTGCTGTAATTCTTCCTGCTATATCAATATCATCACCTTTTAGTCCTCTTGGATATCCTGTTCCATCATATTTCTCATGATGTTCATATGCTACAACTGCAGCTAATTTTAGAAGTGGTCTAGTTGACATTTTTAACATATCATAACCTAATTGAGAATGGGTATTCATAATTATTCTCTCATCTTCATCAAATCTACCCGGTTTATTTAATATACTATCAGGAATACCAACTTTTCCTATATCATGCATTGGACTTGCTTGTTTTAACATCTGTGCATATTTCTCATCCAATCCATAATGAAGTGCTAATATTTCAGAATAACACGCTACTCTTTTTACATGATTTCCTGTCTCTTTACTTCTTGTCTCACCTATGGCACCCATTGTAAAAACTACCTCTTTTTGAGTATCTTCTATCTCTTGATTAAGTTGATTTACCTTTTGTGTTGAGATTTTTATTTGCTGCATTTGGTTATTAAATCCATCAAATATATCTTTTATCTCATTTTGAGCCGTTGTATTAATAGTAACAATTTGATTGTTAATTGGATCACTTTCTTTCATAGCATACAATAATTTAGAAAAAGGTTTTGTATAGCTTCTACTTAAAAACAAACTTAATATAAATCCCAATAACAAAGCAAATGGAAATATTGTTAAAATAGTAATTACCATATCTTGATATTTTTGCTTATAAAATGATGTATCTATATTTATAATAATAGCACCATATTTTTGATTATCAATAATTATGTCTTGTTGTATAAAAAGTTTACTATTATCCAATACATATACATCTTTTATAATATTTTTAATATTGTTTTGAATTTGCTTTATATCTTTATATTTATATATCGGGTTATATTTATCATCATATAAAATAACACCATTAATCTTTTTAAATGCACTTAATCTAAAAGTTAAATCAGACAACATATCTGCAGTTGGATTAATAATTATTTTTACGAAATCATTATTTAGTGATTTTGCTATAATTCTAGCATCATTTATAGCATTATTTTGCGTCTCTTGTTTTTGAATTTGTAATACTATAAATATAGTACTAATCTCAACCAATGTGACTACTAATGTAATAAAAACAATTAACTGAACTTTAATACTAAAACGGTTCCACATAATTAATTCACTTGAGGATTAATAACTGGTAGGCTAAAATCATTCCCCCATTCTTTCCAAGATGCATCATAATTTGATACATCATAATCCAATTCTCTTAGAGCAAAATAGTTTGTAGCAGCAATTCTACCAATAGCACAGTACATTACAACTTTTTTTGTTTTATCAATATTTTTATATAAATTTTGTAAATTTTCTATCGATTTTAATTTTGATGAGTTTTTACCATAGTTTATATTGTGAGTTGCTGGTATATTTAGTGCTTTTGGAATATGGCCATATCTTTTTGCTGTTGATATTTTTCCAATATATGCTAATTTACCTCTTGCATCAATAATAATTTTATTTGGATTTTTTACTGCAAGTTGAGTAGTAAATTTTGTGGCAAGTCTCTTATAATTTATTTGTGCTATATAATTACTTTTATTTACCTTATTTATTTCCTGACTAATTTGATAATTTTTATTAGACCAATCATCATATCCCATATTAAGTAATTTAACATTTCTAAATCCATAGACTTCCAATGCCCAAAACACTCTACTTGCATCAAAAAAATCTCCATTATCATATATAATAACTAAAGAATTTACATCTAAACCCAAATCTCTAATAAAATTTTGCATTTTTATAGGATTTGTTAGTTTACCATTTATTTCTTTATGTTCATATGTTAAATTTACTGGAAAATTTAAAGCACCATCAATATGTCCAAGTGAAAAGATTTCACTATCTCTTACATCGATTATTTTATATTTTTGTAGATTATTAGATAACTCTTTAGGCTCTATTCTTAATGATTTTGCATTTAGTATATTTAGTGTAAATAGAGTTAAAAACACTAATATTATAGATTTATATTGTTTCATACTATTCCTTTATTAAAGATGCCATTTATAATAATAACTTATTATATCTGTGACATCTTTACAAAAGAATAATAATTAAAACTAATTATTATTTAAAAGAAATAACTTTTTAACAATATTTAAGATTTTTTAACAAATTTAGTCAAAATAACAATTCTTTGCCCTTCTACTCTTCCTTCTATTTGTTCTGAATTATTTGTAAGTGCGATTTTTCGCACTGCTGTTCCTCTTTTTGCAGTAAATCCTGCACCTTTTACATCAAGATCTTTTATAAGTACTACAGTATCTCCAGCATTTAGTGTTACACCATTACTGTCTTTATGAACTATAGCATCTTCAGTATCATCACTAAGACCAGCATCAGCCCAAGCTTTTATATCATCTTCTAGATACATCATATCAAGTAAATCTTGTGGCCAACCTTCAGCTTTTAGTTGATTTAGCATTCTATATGCTACAACTTTTACAGCATCTACTTCACTCCACATGCTATCATTTAAACAGTGCCAATGACTTGCATCAATCTTTGAAGGATCTTCAAGTTGTGTTTTACAAGTTTGACATACTAAAATTGATTGATCTGCCGTTTCATCACTTGGAGTTACCGCATAAACACTTAAGTTCTCTGTATTTCCACATAATTCACATTTTGATCCACTTCTTTGTATTAATTCTTGCTCTACGCTCATATTCTTTTGCCTTTTTTAAAAAAATTTGCGTATTATAGCATATTAGATATTATTTAACTGTTTTTAGACCTTTATCAATCCAACCATAATTGATTCCACCCTCAAGTTCATTCACATCAGTATATCCAAGCTCTTTAGTTAAAAAATTTGCAACAACCTTAGATCTATTTGCATGAGCACATACAAGTATAAACTTTGTATCTTTTGTTGGTACAATTTTTGTAAATTCTTTCATCCATTTATTAATATCATATCTACCATATCTATCAAAAAATGTAAGTTTATAACTTCCTTTTATCACACCATATGCTGCCCATTCTTCTGCTCTTCTAATATCTATTATTGACACATTTTTCTCTATAGCTTCTTGAACTTTCTTTGTACTTAAAGTGGTAAAACTATTTTGAGCAAATACAAAACTTACCAAAAATACCAATATAAATGAGATCTTTTTTATCATACTAATTTCCTTACTAATTAAATTTATAAATAATTGTATCTGCTATTTTTAAAATAAACCTTTATTTTAAAAATACTCTATAATATTTACCTTTGATTTTAGAATTAGATAATTTCTTTTGTACCTCAGCTGCCAAAGATCTTTTTACTGCAACATATGAGCAAAAATCTAAAATATTTATTTTACCAACTTCATCTTTTTTCAATCCAATTCCCGCAGTTAAAGCACCTAATATATCCCCTGCTCTCATTTTATTCTTTTTACCACCATTTATAAACAAAACCTGCCAAGGAGACATTAAATTAAATTTTTCATTGGTTTGTATTTCTTTAGTACTTTGTAATACAAAATCGCTGTTTAAATCACTTTTTAAATCATCAAAAATCTCTAATTGAGTTTCATCAACTAAAGAGATTGCATTACCTTGTTTACCAGCTCTTGCCGTTCTTCCTATTCTATGTGTATAGTTTTTTGAATCAAATGGTAAATCATAATTAATTACCATCTCAATATCATCTATATCAAGTCCACGTGCAGCAACATCAGTAGCTATTAATACAGGATAAGATTTTGATGCAAATAAAATCAAGGTCTCATCTCTTTGTTTTTGATCAAGATCACTATGCAGAACTAAAAGATCAATACATTCATCTTCTAAATCATCTGCTAATTCATCACATGCAATCTTTGTATTACAAAATATTATTGTAGATTGAGGTTTGAAAAAATTAAATGCATCTAAAATAGCCTCTAATTTTTTATTTTGATTTGTTTCATAAAAATTTTGTTGAATATTATTATTTTGATGTATTGCATCAATTTTTACATTTGAAGGATCAATTAAAATATCATTTGCTAACTCTTCAATATTTAAAGGGAATGTAGCTGAAAACAATAAAGTTTGCCGTTTTTTTGGCAAATAATCAATTATCTCATTTATATCATCATAAAACCCCATATCTAGCATTCTATCAGCTTCATCTAAAACTAAAGTATTTATATCTATTGGATCAAATGATTCCTCTATTAGATGTTTTAATACCCTACCTGGTGTTCCAACTATTATATGTGCTTGGTGCGATAAAGAGTGTACTTGAGGTTTATAAGGCATACCTCCACATAATACTGTTATCTTTATATTGTGTGTAAACCTTGCTAACTTTTTTAATTCAGTTGCAACTTGTGTTGCTAATTCTCTTGTAGGAGTTAAAATCATAGCTTGTATTCTAAATTTTTTTACATCTAATTTTTGTAAAATTCCTAAAGAAAAAGCTACAGTTTTACCACTTCCAGTTTTTGCTTGAGCTATTAAATCTTTATTTTGTAAAGTTATTGGCAAAGCTTTTTGCTGAATTGGTGTCATACTTTCATAACCCAATGTTTTTAAATTATCTAAAATTTGTTTATTTAAATTTAATTTTCTAAATGAATTATCCATTTATATTATTCCGTCCATACCATCATTTAGGTATTCATCAATTTTTTTTATCATATCTTCATAAGAGATATCACCTTTTTTATCAAACAATACGATTTTTTCTCCAAAATCATCTTGTATAAAATGCTCTTTTGTTATTACTTCTTTATATAGTTTTTTACTTATTTCATCACTATCATCTTCATTAAATAAAAACCAATATACCATACTATCATTAATTCTTACTAAGCCATAAGTATTATTATCATCTACATAGTCTTGAATCGTACCATTTTCAAAACTTGCTCCCACAACCATATCATGTTCATTTAATATCATTTCCATTTATTTGCCTTACTATATTTTATATATATTATATTATACTATTTATTAGTTTTTTGTTATTAAGTTAATTTGTCATATAATTGTACTAATAGATTTATTAATAAAGGTTTTACTTGAACTCTCAAAAAAAGACAACATTTACACTTTTTGGTATTATGTTTATATTTTTCATTATTATGATTTTTAATATTACTTTTAATATTAGAAGTTATGGACTCAAAAATGTAGAACAAAAAGCTCAACTTGTAGCTCAAACTATCAAGCATGGGTTAACCTCACATATGATAAATGGTGTAATAGAAAAAAGGGGAATTTTTTTAGGGGAAATAACAAATCTAGACAATATTGAAAAGCTTTGGCTAGTAAGAAGTAATAGTGTAATTGATCAATATGGTTTAGGGTTACAAAACGAGTTAGCTAAAGATAAAACTGATGAAAAAGTTCTAAAAACTGGTAAAACTATAAAAGTTATAGAAGAAAATATATTTGGTAGTAATAATTTTAGAATAACTATTCCATACAAAGCACAAACACTAGGAGCTATTAATTGTCTTCAATGTCATAATGCTAAAGTAGGTGATACTTTAGGTGCTATTACAATAGTTATGAAAATAGATGATCTTAAACAAGAAGGATTAAATACAATCTTTACAACTGCTTTAATTGCTTTTATATTAATTCTTGTAATTTTATATTTTGTAAACAGACTAATAACACCATATATGTCAATATTCTATTCAATAAAATCTGTTATGTATAAAGCTAAAAATGGTGATTACTCTCATAGAATAAAAGAAACTTCTACCTTAGAAAATAAAGAAGTTGCAAATTCTATAAATGGTGTACTTGATAAATTGCAAAATACTTTAACTGATATCAACTCAAAAGTAAATAAATTTCTTACAAATGACAAAACACAAAACGATGATCCATTAATTGAAGTACAATCAACAGTTTCTAGACTTGCTGATGTTTATAGATTTAGACAAACAATAGAACACGATGATTCTATTTCAGAAGTTTACGGTCGAATAATAAATATCCTAACAAATAAATTTCATCTTGAAGACTTTAATTTCATAGAAGCAGATACAACAAAAAAAGAGACTTATGTTATCTATGTACATAAAAAATTACATTGTGATGCATATAAAGGTTGTCGTGCAGATAAAACAAATAGTATCGTTGATTCTTGTCAATTTGAAAATCTATGTGATAAAGTTATTGATAAAGATATTCACTATTTATGTATCCCTTATTCTATTTCAAATGATATGGACTTTGTAATTAATATCAATTTACAAACAGCTGAAGAATTAGAAAGAGTAAGAGAACAATTACCACAAATAAAAGATTATATAGAAGCAGCCAAACCAGAAATTGTAAGCAAAAAGCTAATGCAAGTACTAGAAAAAAGTGCTAGAACTGATCCTCTTACTGGACTATTTAATAGAAAATTTTTAGAAGAATCAATAGAAAAAATTGTACAACAATCAAAAAGAACCCAAATATCTTATGGGATACTTATGGTCGATATAGATTATTTTAAAATGGTAAATGATACCTATGGTCATGATGTCGGAGATGAAGCGATTAAAATTATAGCAAATACTTTAGTAGAAAATACAAGAGATTCTGATTATGTAATTAGATACGGTGGAGAGGAGTTTGTAGTACTACTTTATAATTGTGATGCAAAATATATTATGCAAGTTGCACAAAATATAAGAATTGCATTTAGTAAAAGAAAAATTAGCGCAGGTTCTACTAACTTTAGTAAAACTATAAGTATTGGTGCTTCTATTTTCCCTGATACAGCTGATAGCTTTTGGCAATGCATAAAATATGCAGATATTGCACTATATCATGCAAAAGAGACAGGAAGAAATAAAGTTGTTTTATTTGATAAATCTTTGTTAAAAGATGAGAATGATAAAAGCTATTAAAAAAATTTCAAAGAACTAGAAGAATACTAATCTTCTAGCTCTTCATTTTTTACTCTAAACATTGTAAGGTATGGTAATTTACAAGGTAATTTAATCTTGTTTGTATTCCCACTATGCACTGAATCTAATTGTTTATCCGTTTGTGTCATTATCTTTTTAAATTTAATATAATACTTACCATCATCTTTTTTATAAATAGAACCAATTTCATTATCACACTCTTGAATCTTAGAATTAAGTGGTGCAAATATCTCAATTTCATCACCTGGATAAGTTTTATATTTACACATAAAATGCATCTCATCTTCAGTAACTAATCCACTTACTTCATAACTTCCTTTACTAAGTGCATAATCATGATTTTGGGTATTTTCTTTTTCAAAAGGTTTATGTATCAAATATGCATCTGTAAATCCACGATTTTTAGTAGTATTTAACTCCAATTGATATTTTGAAGCATCAAACTTATTATTCTCATAATCATCTATTGCCATACGATAAGCATATGCCGTAACTGCTGCATAATAAGGAGATTTTGTACGACCTTCTATTTTAATAGAATCAACTGCACCTGAAGCTAATATCTCATCTACATGAGAAGCTAGATTCATATCTTTTGCATTAAAAATATATGTTCCAACTCCAGGATCCTCTTCAAGTCTAAATAGGGTACTGTGATCTTCATTTGCTGCATATAAAGTGTATTCAAATCTACAATCATTTGCACAACTTCCTCTATTTGGTACTCTTCCCATTTGTACTGCAGATATTAAGCATCTACCACTATATGCAAAACACATAGATCCATGTACAAATATCTCAATTTCCATATCAGGAAGTCTTTTTTTAATCTCTTGAACATCTTTTAGACTAATCTCACGTGCAGCTATAATTCTTCTTACACCCATATCATAATAAACTTTGGCATCAAGATAGTTCATAACATTTGCTTGAGTTGAAAGATGAATATCAATATCAGGAGCTATTTCCTTACATAAAGCAACCACACCAGGTGCTGCAACAATAAAAGCATCTGGATTTAGTTTTGCCATATTTTCAATATGTGTTTTTAAAAGCTCTATTTGAGAATTAAAAGGAAAGCCATTAATTGTCACATAAACTTTTTTACCTAAATTATGTGCATAGTCAATACCCTCTTTAAAAGTTTCTATAGTAAACTCTTTTCCACTTCTAATTCTTAAAGAAAAATGGCTCACCCCTCCATATACCGCATCAGCTCCATATGCAAATGCAATTTTTAGTTTTTCAAGATTTCCCGCTGGACTTAATAATTCTACTTTTTTATTCATAATTTTCATCTTAATATTAATTTTATGCAATTATATCAAAAACAGTTAAAGATGTGTTAAATTAGATAAATAATCTATATTTAATATTGCATAGATTATAATAAATTATTATAATAAAAAGGTAAAAATAGATGAAAAAATTAGTTTTACTAATTCTTATTTCTGTGCTTAGTTTCGCACAAATGGAGTTTACTAAACCAGCACCAACATTTGAGAATCCAAGAAAGTGGCTTATTAAATTGCACACTGCAGATATTCATGTTGTAAACCACACTTTAGGTGCTATTTATAATGTGCTAAGCGAATATCCACCAGAAGCTATAAAAATTGTAGTAGTAGCTTATGGTAAAGGTATGAGGGTACTAAAAAAAGATTATGATAAAAAAACATTATCAAGAATATCATCACTTATGGATTATGATGTTGAATTTGTAGGATGTAAAAATACTATGAAAACTATGAAGTGGACACAAGATGATTTTATAGATGATATTAATTATGTACAAGCAGGAATAGCTGAAGTAATTGAGAGACAATATGATGGTTGGTATGTAAATACTCCATATTAAAAGGAAATATATGTATAAAAAAATAGTTATAACACTACTTATCTGTAGTGTTAGTTTATTTGGTTTTGATTATAATTTGAAACCAACAAAAGTAAGCCAAAATGTTTGGTGTTTTTTTGGTAAACTAGAAGTACCAAATAATCAAAATGGTGGAAATATGTCAAATAGCTGTTATGTTAAAACAACTGATGGTTATGTTTTAATTGATAGTGGTCCAACTTATAAATTTGCAAAACAAGCATATGAAGCTATGTCAAAAATAGAAAAACTTCCTGTAAAAGTTGTAATAAATACGCATGATCATGATGATCATTGGTTGGGAAATAGTTTTTATAAAGAAAAATTCAATGCAAAACTTATAGGGGTTGAGCTTCAAGAAAAAAACTATAAACCTGGTGATAAAACAAGAATGTTTCACCTTTTAAATAAAGATATTGTTGAAGGTACAAAAATTGTAAAACTTGATGAATATGTTAATGAAGTAAAAACATTAAATATCGGTAATGAAGAGTTTACATTAGTTCCAATTGGTACAAAAGCGCATACACCTGAAGATATATTTGTGTATATGCCAAAAAGAAAAATACTTTTTAGTGGTGATTTGGTTATGAACGGCAGAGTTACATCAAATAGAGATGGAAGTGTAATAGGCTCACTTAAAGCACTAGATATGATAAATTCTAAAAAATGGGATATATTAGTTGCAGGACATGGATTTGATACTTCAAAAACAGCTACAGATGAATATGTACAATATTTCACACTTTTAAAACAAAGAATTATGAAAGCAGTTGAAGATGATGTTGGTGCTGACGAAGTTACTAATATTATTAAAATGGAGGAGTTTAAAGATAAAGCTATGTATGATGAAGTAAACTCAAGAAATGTATTTGATGCATATGGTGAGCTAGAGTTTTATGAAGAAGATTAATAGTATCTTTTTTAGATCAATATTTATATTAATACTTGCACTTCATATAAGTGTTAGTGCAAATACTATAGATTTAGATAAAATAACTAAACAAAATTCAAAATCTCATACTTTACTTTTTTTTCATATGAAGTATTGTCCATACTGTGAAGCTATGATAGATGAATCTTTAAAGAATAAAGATTTAAAAGAGATTATTACAAATAATTTTAACTATATTGATGTAAATATTAGTACTAGTGGGGATATAAAATATAATGACTTTAAAGGATCAAAACATAACTTTGCAAAAAGTTTAAATATCAATTTTTACCCAACAATTATATTTTTAAATAATAAAGATACAATTGTATATAGAGTAAAAGGTTACAGAGATATTGAAAAATTTACAAATATCATAAAATATATTAGTTCTAATTCATATCAAACTATGAGTTTAGAGGATTATTTAAATAGTTTAGAGATGGATATAGACTAACTTTACTCCTCTTCTAAACTATCAACAATAGCATCAACTGTTGTTTCGCTCATATCTAAATCTAAATGCCCATAATCTTCCACTTCTATCAGTGTCACATCCATACCTTTATGTTTTGCTATTTTATAAAAATCGATTGTAATATCTGGTTTCGATATTTTATCTTCAGTACCATATACCAATAGATATTTAGTTTTAATATCTTTGTTATTAATAAAATCTATTAATGATATTAAATCTTTATTCTTACTTCTTTTATGAATATCATAATAACCTCCTGCAGCAACCATAAAATTTATAAGATTAGGTTTATAGCCACTTAAAGTTGCTCCCATAGCTGCACCAGCAGAATGTCCAATATAATTAACTATTTTGGCATCATATTTATTTTTTAATTTTATAATTAAGTCTCCTAAAAATTCTATATAATTTTTATTAGATGCTAAATGTTTTACTCCTTTATGAGAAAGAGCAGGAAAGTTATTTGTAGATGAATTAGAGTATCCAGGAAGTGCAATTGCTATAGTTGTTATATCAGTTTGCATAGCCAATTCATCTGCAAATGGAGCATATCTTCCAAGTGTATTACTACCCTCTTTCCAAGTACCATGAACTACAATAGTAAGGATACCTTTTCTATCACCAAGTGCTTCATGAAATTGAATACACTCGCCACCAGCAAATATAAAATTGTTACCTTTTAACTTACACTGATCTTTATCTATAGCATTTAAAGTAGTAATAAATACTATTAAACTAAATATTTTTATTATAATATTTTTCATAATAATTCCTTTTCAAGTATTAGAAAATATAATATCACATAAAGTTTAAGTAGGTATAAAAAAATAAAATTGATTAAAAATATAGAAGTTAAGAAGTAGCTATAAAACCTAGCAATAGCTAGGTTTTATAATGATATTATACGATACCAGGATTACCTTTTACACCAATTAAATCTGGAGTATCAACAGTAAGTTTACCAATATGCTTAATATTTTTTAAGTATTTTTCACAAGTATCCCAAATAGGTTCACCTGGTGAAACAGAATTAACTGTAGACCAACCAGCTACTCTATATTTTTTACTTGCTTCTATTGGCTTACCATTTTTAGTTAATCTAATATTTGATATTCTTTTCCCAATAGTTTGTTTTGGATCAATAGTATAAGATATACCACCTGTTCTTACCATATCTCCACCTGATTGTAAGAATGGATCTACATTAAATAAGTTATCTGCTACATCTTCAAGTACAGCTTTGATATCTGAACCTTTCATATCTTTAGCATAAGTTTCTGGATAAGTTAATGCTACTTGAGTCATCATATCATCATAAGTGATTGCTTGACCTGGCATAACTGATGTTCCCCATCTAAATCCTGGTGAAAATGCAACATCAGCATTATTAATTTCCATTAATGCATCACAAATAATCTGATCCCATGATCCATTAAAGTTACCTCTTCTAAATAGAGTTACATCAGTAGTTGCAATCTCTCTTTCTAGTTTTTTAATATAAGGAGCTCTTACAGATTTAATATATTCTTTCATCTCTTTTTCTTCTGGAATAAGATTAGAAAAAATTGGAAGAAGTGTAAATTTAAAATCAACTACTTTACCATTTTTCACATCTAAATCTAATACATTTAAGAATTTACCATTTGATCCAGCATTACATACATATGTTCTACCTTCTTTATTCTTAACTTCTACAGCTTCAGGAATACCATCATGAGTATGTCCACCCATGATAAAATCTATTCCAGTTACAACTTCAGCCATTTTTTGATCAACATCAAATCCATTATGAGAAAGAACAATAATTACATCTGGTTTTTCTTCTTCTTTAATTAGATCAACAGTCTCTTGCATCTCTACTTCTTTAATACCAAAAGTCCAATCTGGAATATTTCTCTTTGGATTTGCAATAGTTGTATATGGGAAAGCTTGACCAATAACAGCAATTCTAGCTCCACCCATCTCTTTGATTGTATAAGGTTTAAATGCTAATCCACTATCTTCATCATAAGCAGGAGATCCTTCCATAATAGCATCTTCTTTTACAAAAATATTTTGTGCTAAAAATTCTGCATCTAGCGCTTTTACATTTGCTAAAATTTCTTCAGCTTTGTATGTAAATTCCCAGTGACCAACAGCTACATCAACACCAAGCTTATTCATAGCACCAACCATATCTTTACCTCTTGTGTAAAGAGCAGTTGCACTACCTTGCCAAGTATCTCCACCATCCATTAATAATGTTTTTTCTTTTCCAAAATCATCTCTTAGATAATTAATAACTGTTTTTAGTTGAGCAAAACCACCAACTTTTCCCATAACTTTTGCATGTTTTTCAAAATCGATACATGTGTATGCATATTCTAATCTTTTATTACCTTTAATTCCATAATAATCCATTAGTTTTTCACCAACAATATGTGGTGGTTTTCCAAAATTTGAATTAAAACCTAAGTTTACACTTGGCTCTCTAAAATATACTGGTAATAGTTGTGCATGACTATCTGTCATATGCATCAATCTTACATTACCAAATTTTTGTAATTTATAATAATCTTCAGCTTTCCCTGTATCTGCTAATCTCATATGTGAGTTTGCGAATATTGGTGCACTTCCAGCTAATAATGCTGACATATATATAAATTCTCTTCTACTTAATTTACTCATTTGTTCTCCTTGATTGTCTATCTACCCAAAAAAGCCAAGTTTTACCTTGGCTTTTTATTTGTGTCCAGATTATCATTAAATAATATTAATATTTAAATCCATCACCTGGTACTGCTGCACGCCATGTAGTTTCACCTTCGGCTTTTAGCTGTAATGCTGCAATAGCAAATACACAAGCTCTATGAGCTGCATATTCTACAGTTACAGGAGGTAATTTTTTATCTACTTTACCCTTTTTATTTAATAATTTAACCATCTTTTCACCAGCTTTTAAAGCTTTTCTAGTTTCATCGATGTATTGAGTAGTAGTCATACCCAATCTTTTAAATTCATTTCCATACTTCTTAGCAATAGCATTATATTGTTCTGCTGTATCCAAAACTTTATTTATACCATTTGCTTTTACATCACATACTTTAGTAGTATCTAATTTAGCTGCCGTTTCTAAACTTGGAGATGCAGTCGCACACCCAACTGTTGATAATGCTAATGCTGCTGTTAATGTTACGCTGTATAATTTATTCATAATCTTCACCCTTACTTTCTAACGTCTGGACCGTCTACATTCATTCCATTTGACATATATGCCATGAAATAAAGTAACTCTTTCATCCATTTACTATTTGGTTTGTGAGGATTCTCACCTTGATCTTTATTACAACCAGCCATTCTTCGCTCAAGTGTACCTAAACCATTTTCAACTTTATCTTTACCCCATTTAAGTCTAAATACAGGGAAATGTGTTGTATGCCCAAGTAATTGAGAAAGACTTTCATTTCTAACTCTTTTTCCAGCACCTTGTACGTGACAAGTAGCACATGAAAGTTTTAAGTAACCTCTTTGAGTATAATACTCTTTTTTACCTCTTTCATAAGCTGCTGCTGCATCAGCACTATTGATTTTAATATTAACTTTTTTCTCAGCTTCTTTTGTTTCATTTGCAAAATAAGCTTGTAAAATTGCCATTTTACCTTTTTTCTCATTCCATTTTTTTTGTCCAGCATTTACTAAACAATCATTAATAGCTGAAGTTAAAGTAACAACTTCTTTTTTCTTTTCATCGAAATATGGATAATCTCCACCAATAGTTACATCAGGAAAACAAGCTTGTAAAGCTTTATTACTATTATAAATCTCTTCACCTTCGTCTATTAGATCTTCATATGGTGGCATCTCTTTGATCTCATCATATGAAAATTTACCTTGTTTAGAAAATGCATAATTACCTATAGCAAATTCAGGTGCTTTTATTCCAGCTTTAATATTATTTTTCAATTCATCATCAGTTGAATATGGAAAATATGTATATCTATTTTTTACTGGATCACTAAATTTAGCTACAGTATAGGCCTCTAACGCTTTTCTATCTTTTTCCGCCTGAGCGTTGAAATCACCTGCATTCAAAGTACAAGCTGCAACAGCTACTAAAACAGAAGATCTTACAATTTTTAATAACATCCGTTCTCCTTTGTTATTTGTTATCAAACAATTACAAAAGTAATTATTTGATTTTTTTCTTATCAGTTCTTGTATTACCTTTTAAATCAGTCCAAGTGAATTCAACTTCTTTACCTTTGTTTTCACCTTTAAATTTAAATTGGATGAAAGGATTCTTAGATAAGAATTGACTAGTAGATGCTTCAAATACTACTTCACTACCAACTTTTGCTACCATAGAAGTGATAAAGTTTGCTTCTTTACCTTTTTTCTTAGCTTCATCATAACTCATCATTGGATGATTTGCTAAAACTTTTACAGTTGTTATACCTTTTTTTTCTTTTGCTTTAATTCTAGATTTTTTTGCCATTTTATTTCCCTTTTTTTATGTTTTTTTGTTTATATATTATTAATTATTTAGTTTGATGGGGTTGGATCAACCACCACATCCACCAGCTGTTACTTTAACCATTTTACTAGCACTATATAATTTACCATCTGCTTGTACAATTGCTGTTACTGTACCAGTTTTAGCCATTTTAATTCTTAATTTATAATCAATTAAACCATTTGCAGGAACAGTAAATACTGCTACTGTTGCTTCAGGATTTGCATCTTGGAATACTGCTACTGTTGAACCAGCTAATTTAGAAGATATACTAATTGGTACAACTGCACCATTTTCAGCGATATCTGGACCTTTTAATTTAACTTTACCTTTAGTAGTTGCACTTGTTCCAAAAACTTCTTTTACAGCTTCATCAACTTTTTTTGCAGTCCAAGCCTTTGGCTTTGTTGCTCTAAAATCGATTGCACTTAAACTAGCAGGTGCTAAAGCTACTGCAGCTACACCTAATCCTAAACCTAAAAATTTTCTTCTATTCATCTTTTTTTTCCTTTTTTTTAATTTATTTAATTGTTTTTAAATATGCAACAATTGCTTTAATCTCAGCATCATCTAGCCAACCTGTTGTTCCAAATGCTGGCATTGCAGAAATTTTAATACCTCTTGCTTTATAGATATCAAAAACTGTATCATAAAGCATTTTATCATCCCAATAAGACAATCCCGTAAGTTTTGGTCCAAAACTTCCTGGACCATCTACTTTTTTACCTTCAATATCGTGACAAGCAAGGCAATTTCCACCTTTTTTATTCATAAATAGTTTCTCACCTTGCTTTACTAAATCTGCATTTGCAAAACTAGCCGTAGCAAGTAAACCACTCACTGCAGATGCAACTAGTAAACTCTTAACTAATTTCATATTTTATCCTTTTTATTTACTCGAATTGATCATAAAATCAATTGTCTGTTTCATTAACTCATCAGATATATCAGCTCCACCTTTTGGTGGCATAGCATTGATTCCATTAATACCATTTTCATATACCTCATCAATACCTTTTTCCATAACTTCTGTCCAAGCATCTACATCACCAACAACTGGAGCACCAATTGCTGCATTTGCATGACATGCACTACATGACTCATTATAAATTTTTTCACCTTCGCTCTCTTGAGCTACTGCTTCAATCACAGGCATATCTCGTACTGTACTTGCTGCTGGTTTAAAATCATTTAATTCGTTTTTGATTCTTAATATTGGAACTTTACCTTTGATACAATCTTTCATACATCTTGTACCTGCACCATAATTTTTATTATCGCTTAAAAACTTAGTAATGTTTTTTACACCTTGGATTGGATCTTTTGGGGTATCAACATTTGGATAAAATCCATCTTTATTTGGCATCTCAATATCTTTGAAGTTTTCTGCACTAAGTACAAATTCTTCATCAATCTCTTCACCATTTGCTGTAATACCATTTTCCATAAGTAAATAAGCAGTAATTGCATATGTTTCACTATTTGTTAAACTTTTTGGATGAGGAAATGGCATAGCATCTTGAATATACCAAAAAAGTGTACTAGCATATGGCCAATAACTACCAATCTTTCTTGAAGGTGGCTCATCATTTGGTTCAGCATCTGCTGGATTTTGTAACTGGTAAGTTAAAGTTTCGATATCTCCACCTGAAAGTGCAGGATACCCTTTTCCACCTGATCCAAAATCACCATGACACATAGCACATTTTTCATCATAAAGTTCATTACCCCATTCAGCACTACCCTTTGCAATAACAGGTTTACCATCTTTCATAACTGGTTCACCATGTTTCATATCATACTTAGGTAGTCCAGTTCCATCTGGCATTACATCAATATCCCATACTCTTATCTCTTTTTTAGTTGGAATTCTACCATTATTAATTGGTCCAATCTTTTGAGTATTTACATGATATGCTGTATACATTCCATTTTTAGTTTCATATTTCATTCCTGCATCAACTGCTGTTGCTGCACTTGCCGAAGTTAAAAAGAAAGAAGCTGCTACACTTAAACCTACTAAAGTTTTCTTAAGCATGATGTTTTCTAATATGTACATTATTTACTTCTCCTTTTTTATTTACTTCCCATGTTACAATGGCATTTCTATGATATACTGATTCTACTCCAACTACTGATGTTTCTTGATCAATTGTTGGTTGAACATTATTTGCATCATCCATTGCTCTACTTGATAATAATAATGGCTTACCATCCCACTTAATAATATAAGAGAATCTTGTCCATGATTTTGGTAATACAAGTCCTTTAAGACTAGCTTCAACCCAATTATCACCACCATCAAAAGAGATATCAACATGCTTAATAGTACCATGACCACTCCATGCTAACCCTTCAATTTCAACTACATCACCTTTTTTAAGGTCTGTCCATGGCTTTTCAGGACATGGGCTGGTAATTACAGAATTTACCTCATTTGGCCAGAAATATTGTATAGCCTTTCCTGATTTTTGAAGCATTGTATATTTAGAAGTTTCCTCTTTAGAGTGCCAAGGTTTATTTGAGAACTCTAATCTTTTTAACCATTTAGTATTTAAGTTACCTTCCCAACCTGGAACAAGAAGTCTTATAGGATAACCTTGTTCTGGTCTTAGTGCTTCACCATTTTGAGCCCATACAAGCATTGCATCATCAAGTGCTTTTTCAGTAGGAATAGTTCTTGGATTTCCAGCATTATCACTACCTTCAGCAAGCATCCATACTGCATCTTTTTTAAGTCCAAGATCAGCAAGTACAGTTTTTAGCATAACTCCCGTCCACTGAGCAGAACTCATCATACCTTTCATAAACTGCAGATTGTTGAACTGAGGAGCTCTCCAACCTGTTGATCCGTTTGCAGGACACTCAATAAAATGAATTCTAGTTTCACTTGGATATCTTTTTAACTGATCAAGTGTTAAAACAATTGGTTTTTTTACCAGTCCATGAATCATCAATCTATATTTTTTGGGATCAACATGAGCAGTACCACCATGATTTCTTGTAAAAAACAATCCATTTGGTGTAATAATACCTTCAGATTCATGTATAGGACACATAGAAACTGATGCATACATATCTCCAGAAGATAATAATTCTGTTACTCTTCTAGTGTTGTTATGCTCATAAGGTGAAGGTTTACCATATAGGTTTTTATCAACTGCATCACCTAATTTAGTTCCCCATTCAGCTTCCCCAATAATCGCTTCATCATCAGCTTTTACACTAACTGGCGATAAAATATTTGCAGCTGCAACTGCACTAACTGAATACATAGCTGTTTTTCTAAAAAAATCTCTACGACTAACTGGTGCAGATTGTTCTACATCAGGCTGTAAATCATTTTTAGAAATTTTGCTTGATTTTGTCATTCATCCTCCTCTTTAACTTTCATAGTTATTTGATAAACTAATATCAAAACAAGTAAGTATAATTAAAAAAACTAATATTTGTCAAGGTTTTTTCGTTATTCTAAATATAAGTGTTTCTTATAATAACATTTTTTGGTCACTATTATAAGCTCAACTTTAATACAGTATTAGTATGAAGTATACAAAATCTTTACTATGCCCGTATATTAGGCTTTCTTATACATATCTTAGATAATTTTATTAGATTATAACTTATTTAAAGTATGTGTAGATTCTACACATTTGCACTTTGACATTCACAAAAATTTATGCTATAGTTTTACTAATAATTAATATTAGGTGAGCATATGACAAACAATAATGTAGGTAAAATTTTAGAATTTTTCATATCAAAAAAAGGTGAAAAAAATAGAATAAAAAAAGATAAACTTTTATTAGATGAAAAAGGTGTAATAGATGATAAATTTTATAATACAGATATACAAAGATCTGTACTAATAACCTCTATTCATAGCTATCATCTAGCCAAATCAAATGATATAAATATGGAATATGGGGCATTAGGTGAAAACTTATTAATTGATTATAATCCATACCATTTAGCTATTGGCACTCAACTACAAATAGGTGAAGTAATTTTAGAAATCTCTCAAGCTTGTACTTTATGTAATCATCTTTCTAAAATAGATAAAAGAGTACCAAAACTTTTAAGAAATGATAGAGGAATATTTGCAAAAGTTATTAAATCTGGTAGGATTAACGAAGAGGATAATATCCATCTAATTTAAATATTATCCTCTTTATCCATTACAAAACCTATAACCAACAAGGCAATTACAAAGATACTAATTAATACAATATAAATATATTCCATTATAACTTACCTTGTTTTTTCATAAGATTTAAAAACTCTTGTTTATCATCATCAATTTTTAAAACTTTTATAATATCATTCCAACTAATTAAACTATTATCATAATGTAAACCATCATCTTTTAGTATAAATTTTACATCTTTATTATCAATATTTGAGTTATCATAATATTTAAGAATCATCTTTTTTCTTAAATACCATCTTCCATAGTACCAATAACTGTTAAATGCAATGCTAAAATACACCAGTAGTGCAAAGTAAAAATGTACCACATTAAAGATAGAATTTAACTAGAAAAAAACTAGGAGGATTCTTGATAACAAATGAGGAATTTGTAGTGATACATACATTAAAAAAACAAGGTCATAGTATAAGGTCTATATCAAAGATAACTAAACTTGATAGAAGAACTATTAGCAAACGATTAAAAGAAGATGAAAAAAAATTATATAAAAAACGAGAGTATAAATCTCATTTGAACCAAATTTTAAACAGTGTGCTATAAATCTTTATAGTAACAAAGTTCCACATGGCATTAAAATGAAAAAAGAGGAAATCTCAGGAGAGTTAACTCATCAAACAACATCAAATTTACAAAATCTAAAAATCAAAAGCTCTAAAACTATAGAATCAAAAGTATAAAATAGAACTTCTATTTTATACTTTTGGAATTTTTATATATTACTAAAGATGAACACTGCTTTTGCTCTTTATCAAAGCAAATTTTGGTATGTTGATTTGGCCAAGGTGTATCTGTAGCAAAAAGGTATAAATAATATTTTTTATCCTTATATTTCAATAATATTTTCTCATAAAAAGATGAACTTGAAAAAGTATCTGGTGCTAATCTTGAATAGATAGTAACACTATCATCTAACTCCTTTTTACTTAATAAATAAACAGTTCCATATATTCCAAGCATTTTAAGTTTGTTATCTTTGGTTGTTATATATCTACTATTTGTAGGAAATTTTTTAGCGTATTTAAAACTGATATTTTTAAAAATCTGTTTTGCTCTAGCATATGATGGTTTTACTTTATATGATTTTATAAAATATTCCAATGAAGAATCTCTACAATCAATTTTACCTTTATTTAGACAAATCAAGCCAATATTATATAATGATGAAGCTTCTTGATTTGTACTTACATTTTTATTATAAATACACTCTTGTGCCATTTCTTTTGCTTTTTCTAATTTCCCTAATTTAAAATAAACAACACATAGATCACTCATTGCTTGAGTATAATTATGATCATATTCTAAACACTGTTCATAAAAATAAGCAGATTTTTCATACTCTTTAATTTTAAAATATTTTAATGCTTTTTTATAATTTTGTTTTGCTCTTTTTTGATACTCTTCATTTGAGATTGGCTTTAGAAGTGATTTTAGTTTTTTAATATCATTTTTAGTTAGATTTTTATTCTCTTCTGAGTATATTTTTATATAATCAAATGGTGTATGTTCATCTGAATCTTTTAAATTTTTATTTGCACCATTATCTAGTAATAATTTAATAAATTTAAAACCAGCATATCTTACTGCATAATGTAATGCTGTAACTTTATGAGTAGTGATTATATTTTCGCAAGAATCTTCAAGACGAAATGTTGCTTTATTTATATCTATATTATATTTTATAAGTAAATTTGTACTTTCATATAAATTGTATTGTGCTGTGTACATCAATGCAGATTTTCCAAAACTGTTTGTATCATTTATATTTACACCTTTACAGATTAAATAATCTAATAATTTTGGGTAATATAAAGCATAAAACAGCATCGGTTCAGTATCTTCATTATCATATGATAACTCTTTTGGATATTGCCAATTACCTATAAGTAAAGGTTCTATCTTTTCTATAGATCTATTAGTAAGTAAATACTCTCTTAATTTATCATATTTCCTTACTTCTGTTGAATATTGATTTACATTAAAATGTGATGATAAAATATCATCAAAAGAATAAAGTGCATATTTTTTTGCTATTTTTATATCAAAATTAAATTCTTTTATATAATAATCTTGTAGATCTTTTAATGCTCCATTTTTAGAAGCTTGATACTGTTTAAATACCTTATAATTATAGATACTTCTATAACCCCATTGTTTTATTAATGCTTTTATTGTATCTATCTTTTTGTATCTATTTGGATAAAGAGTTTTCTTCCAAGGTTTATATATGATTTTATCTAATGTTTTTGGTATTCTTTCTTCCAATATATAAGCAACAGGATCAATAGGTGGACAATATACATAATAACCTGTCATAGATTCTAAAGCATCATTAAACAAACTAAAATATTTTTTATTTTTTAAAGTTTCATAATTTGAATTTGCATATAAAATAGATGGAATTATAAAAACTACAACGACTAGTAACCAGACAAATATTTTATTAAACACTCTTTTATACCCTTTATATATTATAAATAATTATATTATATAACTATTTAAATAAAAGTAATTTATCCAATAAAAAAGAGCGCTTAAGCAATAGCATAAACACTCTTTATAAAACTATATGCAAATAGAAATTATTCTTCTATACAGATCTCACCTTTTAACATATGCTGAATAGTTCTTAATGCAACTATTAATACTACAATTGTAGCAATTGCAATAAATAAATATGCAAAATAACTATATAGTACAATATGAGTAACCTTAAAAGCTAACATTGAAGCAATTGCAATTGCAGTTAATGGGAATGTAAATGCCCACCAAGAAATAAAGAATTTTAATTTCATAAAATTTTTATACATGAAAAATAGTAAAAATGTAAAAAATAGTGCTAAATTATATAATGAACTAGCAAACATATCATAATGCATGTGATTCATTTTCATATACGCTATAAATGCAACTGCAGGTGGAGCAATAAAAATAAACAAAGTAGGTATAAATTTACCAGCTAATTGATGATGAAAAATAATTCTATTAATTAAAATAGCAGTTAATATCACCCAAAAGAATAACCCAACAGCAAAATAATACATTAATAAATTTGCATCAACAAATCCCATACCTGCAACAGGAACTAAAACATTACCAACAATAGGTATAAACCAAGCTGGATTTGAGTGATTTAATTCAAGGTTTTTATTAATCCAAAAAGCAATAGTATTAAATGTAAAATATGTCTGTAATATAATACCTGCTATAAAACAATAATAAGCTATATCTTTATTTACTGGATGAAATGCAATTGAAATCAATAAAAATGAAATCGCAACTGTTGCAAAGAAATTAATTCTAACTGGATGGTTAAACTCTTTTTTTACTTCACCCATATATGTAAACATTTTTACAATATATACCAAACATACAATAATAAATATTGCAATATCTAAATATAATAAACTTGTACCAATGATTTTGCTAACACCAAACATCTCATGAGCTTTCTCAAATACAATTGTAAGTCCTGATAAACCCATAATAATTGCAAACATCATAATAGGAAAAAATTTTAACCTATTTAGCTCTACTTTCTCACACTTTTGACCCTCTGTCATAATCTATCCTTATTTAGATATTTAAATTAAATGCAATTATAATAAATATAACTTAAATAGAACTTTATTAGTGATAATTATTATCAATAATTTATAAAAAATTAATATTTCTTATATTTATTATAAGTTTTAATTAATCTTATTTTAAAAAAAATAAACTATACTTATAAAAAATTATAAAGGAATTAAAATGACATTTTTAGATGAAGATATATACGAAGCAGTTAAAAACTATATACCAACAGTTAGTGAATACGTTAATTCTCATGGTGGAGGTATAGATTTACTTGCAGCAAAAGACGGAGTAGTATATATAAAATTAACTGGTGCATGTGGTGGATGTTCTATGAGTTTAATGACTACAAAAATGGTTGTTCAAAAAAAATTAAGAGAGTTAATATCTCCAGAACTAATTATCGTAAATGTAGATGGTTTACCTGAAAACGACATCCCTGAAGGTGCTTACCGACCAGAAGAAGAGGAAGAAAAGACAAGTCATGAAGATGGAATGATTGATAAAATCAAACATGCAATTGGACTATAAAATAAGAGCTATAAAAAGCTCTTATTTTATTATATTTATATAGAAAATTTCTTTTTTAATTTAAAAAAGTATACTACTGTAATATATTGTACATATACAAATGGTAACATAGCTATAAAATATCCAATTGAATATTTATCAACAATACCATTTAATGTAAGTCCAAAATTCACAAAAAACATACCAAATACCATAAATGCCACACCTGGACAAATAAGTGCAAATGATACTGGCGATTTTTTATCACCATCAATATATTCTGGGATGTAATTAATTTTCTTCATTACAGCATAACCAATCATTCCAAAAATTACTTGTAACGATACAACTAAGCTAGTAAATGTAAATAATGAAGCCTTTGCTAACTCTTGTTCAAAATGATGCTCCAACCCAAAACTAACTCTAATATATGTAATTCCAAGTAGAGTTAAAATAGGTATCATTATCCATAAAGATGGACTAGCCTCAGAACTAATCCCATGTTTTAACATATCATTAAAACCTAATACAAGCTTGATAAGTATTAATAACATAGCTATTGAGGCAAAGAAAATTGCACAAAATATACCTATTGCATTAATTTGAACATAATGACTCATAGCTCCAGGAGCAGCAAATCCAACTGCAACCATAGTAAATGTAAATATAGAGATCATTTGAGATAAGTTATTGTTTTTAGTAAAATCAAAATCTCCAGTAGTTAACAATCTTGCAAAATATTGCATAAATATTTTAATTGCAAAATATCCAGTTACCATAAATCCCATTAATGCAAAAGGAAATAAATACTCTACTACACTCCAAAGACCAGGAACAAAAACTGCGCCAATTACAAAACAAACATTAATAGTCATAGTAAGGGTAAGTGGTATTGCCATAAGTGTAACTTCTGCATTACTATTTAATAAAGTAGTAAATGCTTCAGTTTGCTTAAAAGCTTTATATTGTTTTATATTCCAAAATAATAACTTAAAATGTAAAACAGCAAATACAATAATTGCTAACAGTGCTAATGCACTAACTACTGATATCCAATTTTGTTTTAGTAAAGCTGCATAAACAAAATCAAATGTTGCCATTGGAGCACCTTTGTGTGGCACTAGAAACATTAAGTATATATAAAATGATACAGATAATCCACCTGCACCCAATGCACTTAAAAAGTACATTGGTGAATATTTTTCTTTTAACATTATTCTCCTTTTAGATTAAAATGTAATATTAGATGAATCTAAATCTAATAATTTTTTTGCAACCATTGGTGGTTTTGCAACTGTAACACCTTCAAGTAATACATCTTTTTTAAGACCTGCATTTGGTAAATATAAAGGACATACTTGTACATTTGCTCCAAGTTTGATTAACATTTTTAAATGTTGTTTTGCGGATGGTGCTTTTCCATTTGGTCTCTTAATTGGTGTACCTTCAATATTTTTATTAGCTAAATCTCCAGCTGCTCCACATAAAACCATATTTACAGTTGCTTTATGTTTTTTTATACTCATCAATGACAATACCATCGCCATTGCTTGTGTTTGTGGGTTAGCAGAGTTTACTAAAACATTTAAGTTTTTTGCTTGATTAGCACTTACTAAACTAGGAACTGCTAATGCAACTACTAACATTGATTTTAAAACTATTTTTTTCATTTTAATCCTTTAAATTATAATTTTTGTAATTTTATCTAACTTATCATAATTTAAACTTAATTTTATTATTAGTTATTTACTATAACATCTCTTTTTTAAATATTGTATATTTTTTATACAAAAAATAATGCAAAATAAGATTATCATATGTCATAATTCTGTCAATAAAATTTTTACAGGAGAAAATTAATGAAAAATAAGTTACTTGGGCTTTTAGCTCTTATATCACCTGCAATACTTTTTGCAGAAGATAAATTAGATACGGGAGATACTGCATGGATGATGGTATCTACTGCATTTGTATTACTAATGACACCTGCAGGTCTTGCACTATTTTATGGTGGGATGACAAGAGCAAAAAATGTTCTTAATACATACGCTATGGTATTTGGAGCATTTATTGTTGCATTTGTTGTATGGATTATAGCTGGATATTCTATAGCATTTGGTGATGGTGGATCTATGCAAACATTTATTGGTGGATTTGGTAATGTTATGTTAAATGATATCAAATGGACAGACTTAAGTGGAACTTATCCTACATATGTATTTATTGCATTCCAAGGTACTTTTGCTGCTATTACTGTTGCAATTGCAGCAGGAGCAGTAATTGAAAGACTTAAATTTTCAACTTGGATGGTAATTGTTGCACTATGGGGAATCATTGTTTATGCTCCAGTTGCTCATATGGTATGGGGTGGAGATGGTGCCTTATTATTTGATGCAGGTGCTTTAGACTTCGCTGGTGGTACAGTTGTACATATGAATGGTGGTTTAGCTGGTCTTGTTCTTGCTATTTTAGTTGGTAAAAGAGCTGATTATAAGAAAACTGCTATTAAACCTATGAGTGTTATGCTAACTGCTTTAGGTGCAGCTATATTATGGTTTGGTTGGTATGGATTTAATGCTGGATCTGCTTTTGGCGCAAATGCTATTGCTGGTGTTGCACTTCTTACTACTACAATTGCAACAGCAGCTGCAGGTATAACTTGGATGGTAATTGAGTGGATTGTTTATAAAAAACCAACACTTCTTGGAATTGCTTCAGGTGTAGTTGCAGGTCTTGTTGCTATTACTCCAGCTGCAGGATTTGTAGGAATTGGTGGAGCATTTATTATTGGTATAGTTGGTTCTATTGTTGCATTCTTTGGTGTTGCAAAACTTAAACATATGCTAAATTATGATGATTCATTAGATGCATTTGGTGTTCACTTCTTAGCTGGATTATGGGGAGCATTAGCTACAGGTGTACTTGCGCTTCATGATACTGATTTATTATGGGATGGTCCACTTAAAGAATCAATTACAAAAGGATTATCTCCAGATGTAATGGGTCAATTTATGGTACAAGTTGAATCTGTATTAGTAGTTGGTCTATGGACTCTAGTTGGTACAGTTGTAGTATACTATATTGCCATGATCTTAACTGGATCTGGTGCTAGAGTTGATGAAGAGACTGAATCTGTTGGACTTGATGAAGCAGTTCATGGTGAGAAATCACTAAACTTATAATAAGGAATAAGATATGAAAAAAATTGAAGTAATTATAAAACCATTTAAACTTGATGATGTAAAAGAAGCATTAACTGAAATTGGTGTAACAGGTATGACTATAACTGATGTAAAAGGTTATGGTAGACAACAAGGTCACTCTGAATTATATAGAGGGGCTGAATATATTGTAGATTTTATTGCAAAAACAAAAATTGAATTAATTGTTGCAGAAGACGACCTTGAAAACATAGTAAAAGTTATTCAAGAATCAGCTAAAACTGGTAAAATTGGTGATGGTAAAATATTTGTATCAAATATTGAAGATATAATTAGAATTAGAACTGGTGAAACTGGAACTGAAGCTATATAAATTATATTTATATTTAAAAAAGGGTCAAGGTAATTTACCTTGACCTTTTTTATTTTATATTATTACTTGACAATATTAAACAATTAGTGTAATATTTTTAAATAATAATATAAGGATTATTTATGATTAGAACTAAACAAATATTTTTTTTAAGCGTATTACTTACAGCTTTAGGTATAAATATATATGCTAAAGATATAAGAACAGCTCAAGAAATTTTTACAAAAAAATGTGCTATGTGTCATACCATAGGCAAACTAAACAATAAGGCTCTTAAGAAAAAGATGGTAGCTCCACCTATTGATGTAGCTATGAAAGGTGTAGTTATAACTATTGATGCCGTAGATGGACCTTTTAATGATAAAGAGTTAAGAGCTGAATCTATTAGTTTTTTAAAAGATTATTTATATGAACCTACAGAAGAAAAAACAAATTGTGAAGATATAGTAGTTAAAAAATTTGGAAGAATGCCATCTTTAAAAGGTTTTATTTTACCTCAAGAGTTAGATATAGTTGTACCATGGGTTTATGATAAATTTAAACCATTGAAAATTAATGGTGAATATCAAAAATAATATAGCCTTAAAAGGCTATATTAGATTACTTTTTAGAGTTTAATCTTGATTGAAACTCTTGTCCATGTTTACAAACAGGACAAACTTTTAAAGCTTTTTTACCATAATGTACATGTCCACATACTTCACAAATCCAAGCTTCTTCATCATCTTCACTCACATGCTCAGCACCAGCTTCCAATCTTTGTAAAAGCATCTTAAACATATTTTCATGTTCAACCTCTATTTTACCAATACCAGTAAATAATTTAGCTGCTTCTTTATACCCTTCATCTTTTGCAATTTGTGCAAAGTCTGGATACATAGTAAGATTTTCATATGACTCACCATCAATAGCATATTGTAGATTCTGAGCTGTAGTACCAAAACTATCTTCACTATCATTTTGCATTCTATTATGTAAAGCTAATTCTAATTTTGCATGAACTTTTTCATTATTAGCAGCGCGTTGAAAATGTTCTGCAATATCTCTAAATCCCTCTTTTTGAGCTACTTTTGCAAAATATTCATATTTATTTCTTGCTTGAGATTCACCTGCAAACGCTTTCATAAGATTTACTAAAGTTAAATTTTGTGTAATCATTTCCATAGCTTCGCCACAACAGTGTAACTCACCACCACCAACATTTTGTACTTCAACTATATTTCCACATTTATTACATCTATACGATTCATATTGTCTCATTTTTATTTCCTTGTTTTATTTTATAAAAGAATTATGACATAAAATATCTTAAACGATAATAATTTTCTTTTAGTAATATATATTTGTTACTTTTAGCCAATTTTTCCAACGGCACAAGATACAAAACTTTTAGCTTTTGTAGTTACTGTTTGAAATGTTGATAATTCATCATCAATAAGAGGATATCCAAGTTCTCTAAGTTTTACTTTTAATATATCAAATTTATTATCATCTATATCTAGTATTATTTGCCTTGGCATAACTTCAAGATTAACTTCTACATCTTTATACTCATCTTTTAATGACTTAATTAAAGTATTCGCACAGCCACCACATTTTACATTTTGAACTTCAAATATCTGTTTCATTATTTTATCCTTTTATATTATATTTTATTATAATAGATTTAAAATAAATATAGATAATTTAGTAATAAAGTTAACTAATTTTACATTAAGTTTTAAGAGATAAACTACTAAATAAATTTAGCAAAAAAAAAACACATAAGGAAAACAAATGAGAAACCAAAATATAAATAGAAGTATATTTATAAAAATATCCCTAGTAATTGCACTGTCATCTTTAATATTTGCACTAGAAGTTCCAAATAATCATATTGTAAATACAAACTGGTTGGAAAAAAATATTAATAATAAAAATTTAGTAATTATTGATACTAGAAAGAATGATGATTATAAAAAAGCTCATATACAAGGTGCAATAAATTATCCAAAAAAGAGTTGGTTTCAAGGAAAATTAGGAAATGTACCAAAAGAGCTAAATACTCCTGAACAAATAGAAACTATGATGCAAAATGCGGGAATAACTCAAAATAGCATAATTATTTTTTATAGTGCAGGTAAACAAAATAAAGATTTTTCTGATGCTGCAAGTGGAATATGGAATACTTGGATTTATGGAATAAAAAATACAGCTATTCTAGATGGGGGATTTAAAAAATGGCAAATATTAAATAAACCTACTACTACAAAACTACCTCATATTACAAAAAGTGATTTTGAGATTGAAACTTTTAATAAAACTGCAGTAGCATCTATTTATGATATAACAGAAGCTATATATAATGACGATATCCAAATAACTGATGCTAGAGTTAATAAATTTTATATGGGTGAAGATAATAGAAAAGATTTAAGTAGGCATGGAAGAATCCCAACAGCTAAACTAACTCCTGTTATTAGATATACAAAACAAACTAATCAATATTTTGAATTTATATCAAAACAAGAAGCTATTAAAACTCTAAATAATAATGGTTATGGAGTAGAACTAGATAAACCATTAATTATATATTGTAATACAGGACACAAAGCAAGAGGTCTTTGGTTTATATCAAAATTTATTATAGGAATGAAAGATGTAAAAGTATATGATGGAGGAATAATTGAATATTCAAAATCAGCCATGCCAATGGAAACTGGCGAGTCTATGGATTAGTTGCAAATCAATTATGGTATAATAAAAAATGATACATGAAATAAAAAAAGAGATTCAAAAAGTTGTAGTTGGTCACGATCAACTTATAAATAGTATGCTTATTGCTCTTATAAGCGATGGACATATTTTACTTGAGGGTGTACCTGGTGTTGCCAAAACAACTGCAGTGAATACCATGGCAAAATGTATGGGTTTTGAGTTTAAAAGAGTTCAATTTACACCAGATTTATTGCCATTGGATATTATTGGAAATGAGATACTTGATTTAAAAAATAACGATTTTAAAATAAAACATGGCCCAATATTTACAAATCTACTTTTAGCAGATGAGATAAACCGTGCAGGGGCCAAAGTTCAATCAGCACTACTTGAAGCTATGGCAGAAAAACAAGTTACAATTGGGGAGCAAAGTTTTAAACTAGATAAACCATTTATGGTATTAGCGACATCTAACCCTGTTGAGCAAGATGGCACCTACGAATTACCAGAAGCTTCACTAGATAGATTTATGTTAAAAGTAAATGTTGGATACAACACTATAGATGAAGAGTTTGAAATAGTTCAGCGTGTTGCGAAAAATGGATTTGCCAAAATTAATCAAATTATTCAAAAAGAACAATTTGAACAGATACAACAAGATGTAAAAAATATACATATAGATGATGAACTTACAAAATATATATTAAAAATTATATTTGCCTCAAGAGATCCAAAGCAATATGGTCTTGAAGAGTTAGCACAATATATAGATTTTGGAGCTAGTCCAAGAGCAAGTATAGACTTATATAAAGCAGCAAAAGCTCATGCATATATAAATAATAAAAAATTTGTAACACCTTATGATATTTCTGAAGTTATCTATTTAGTATTAAGACATAGAATAATTTTAAATTATACTGCTGTTGCAAATAATATAAATGTAGATGATATTATAGAAAAAATTATACAAACAATTCCACTACCCTAATGAACTTAACAAAACAAGAGATACTATTCCAAACAAAGAAGAAATTATTTCTAAATTTTCATGGGGAACATACCTCTATTTTTAGTGGAAATGGCATAGATTTTAAAGAGATACGCCAATATACTACAAATGATGATATTAGACATATAAATTGGAAAAATACAGCCAAAACAAAACAACCAAGTGTAAATATATATAATGAAACAAAACAACTAAATATAGTTTTATTATATTTAAATAGTGGTGGATTAGATTTTGGAGATAAAAAATCTAAAAAAGATATTGCAACAGAAGTTATAACAGCACTATCTTTTGCAACAATATCTAATAACGATATGCTTACAACAATTTTTTACGATGAATCAAATATAAAATTTTTTAAACCGACAAAACATAAAAGTATTGTTGATATAAATTATGATGTAGCAACAAATATTAAGTCACTTGGTAAAACTATAGATTATAATCATTTAAATTGGTATATATTAAATAAACTCAAAAAAAAATCTCTTATATTTATAATTGGTGATTTTCTAGATTTTAAGGATTTTAGCCAAATATCAGAAAAACATGAAATTTATTGCATAGTTATTAGAGATAAAAAAGAGGAAAATCTAAATTTACTTGGTCAATATAATATAATAGATACAAATACCCTTAAAGAATATGATATTAATATAGATAGAAAATCTATTACAAACTATAATAAACAGATGAAAAACTATGATAATAAACTTTTTTCACACTTTAAAAAATATAAAATAAATTATCAAAAAATATATACTAATGATAACAGTATTGAAAAACTAAAAATACTTGTAAAAGGGTATTAATGATTGAGTTTTTATATCCATATATATTTTTAATATTTATTTTATATTTTATTTGTTTGAGATTTTGTAAAAAAAAATTAACCAATATATATTTTTCAAATATGCCAATGCTTTTAAATACAACAAAGCAAAAAACAAATATGGTTAAAATATTACAAATATTGATATTATTTTTTATGTTAGTATCTTTAGCTAGTCCCATAATTAAAAAAGATATAAAACTACATAATACTAATGGATATGATATCTCTTTAATAGTCGATGCAAGTTTTAGCATGAATGAATTTGATAAATTTAATATTACAAAAAATATTGTTGAAAAATTTATAGACAACCGCCCAACAGATAGAGTAGCTTTAAGTATATTTGCAGATTTTTCTTATAATGTAGTTCCTCTAACTTATGATAAAAATAGTTTACAAACATCACTTAAATATATTCAAGTTGGTGTTGCTGGTTCAAGAGATACTGCACTTTATGAAGCACTATATAAAGGTATTGATGTATTTAAAGATTCAAAAGCTAAAAATAAAATAGCTATCTTGCTAACAGATGGATTAAATACAGTTCAATCTATTCCTCTAGATATAGCAATAGCAAAAGCAAAAAAATACAATATAAAAGTTTATACTATTGGAGTTGGACAAAAAGGTGATTTTGATAAAAAAACACTACAAACAATAGCAAAACAAACTAATGCAGTTTTTTATGAAACATCAGATCCTCAAAAACTACAACAAATTTATAACCAAATAAATAAACTTGAAAAAAGCAAAATAACAACATCCTCATATACTCAAAAACAATACCTTTTTCAATATACATTAGTAATAGCTATTATTTTATTTTTAATCTTAATTTTTTATACCTATAGTAATAGAAAAAATCTACTATTTTTATATTTAAGTTTTATTTTTGCACTTTTTTCTATATATAGACCAACAATTTTATCAAATGCTATTGATATATCACAAGAAAATAAACAGATACTTATTGGTTTTGATTTTAGTAAATCTATGAATTGCCAAGATGTCTATCCAAATAGACTGGAGTTTGCAAAAAATAAATTTATACAAATATTAGATAATTTTAAAAATATAAAAATAGGACTAGTTGGATTTTCAAATCAAACATATCTAATAGCACCAATTACAGATGATTATAAAAGTTTAAAATTTTTAATTTCAAATATAAATCTCTCTACAATAGAACAAAAAGATTCAAATATATATCAAATTTTACAAGCAACAAATCAATTATTAAAAAATGAAAAACAAAAAACATTAATTTTATTTACAGATGGAACAAATAAGCTAGATTTTGAAAAAGAGATTTCTTATGCTAAAAAGCATAAAATTAAAATATATATCTATGCTATTGCCACTTTAAATGGTGGTGTTATTCATACAAAAAATGGTACTTTAAAATCTAAAGATGGAAATATTGTAATAACATCTTTAAATCCAGCTATTAAAGATTTAGCAAAAAATACTGGTGGAAAATATATACAATATAGTTTAAAAAATAATGATTTTTTACCAATTATTAAAGATATTGAAAAAAATTTATTATATAAAACAAATTTAAATAAAACAGTTACAAATAGTAAAGAACTATACTTTGTACCATTGAGTATCTCTTTAATCTTTTTTATATTATATACCATAGGATTAAGAAGGTTTAAAAAATGAAAATATTATTAATTTTATTAAATCTTCATCTATTTATATATGCAAACTTCTTAAATGACAACTATAATATATATCAAGCAAAACAATATTACAATAATCATAACTATAAAAAAGCATTTAATTCTTTTAGTAAAATAGAAAATAAAACTTCAAAAATTTACTATAATATGGCAAACTGCTTATATAAAAATAATCAATACAAAAAAGCAATATTATATTATAAGAAAATAGATTCTGATATTTTAAATTATGAAAAATCACATAATATTGCAAATTGTTATATTAAGCTAAATAAACCACAAAAAGCTATAATATTTTATAAAAATGCTTTAAAATTCAACACCAATAAACAAACAAAATTTAATCTAAAACTTGCAAAACAATTATTAAAAAAACAACTTGAAGAGGAAATTAAATTAAAAAAACAAAGAAAAAAGATAAAAACTATGAAAAAAAATGAGGGTAAAGATGATGGAGATAAATTTATAGATGATATAAAAAAGAAACTTACTAGCGATAAATTAAAAAAAACTCCACAAATTAAGTCAAATAATCTATCAAATCTAAAATCCAAAAATATACTTCAGAAAATAGATATAATAAAATATAAAAAAACAATAAAATATAAAACTCAAACCAAACCAATTTTTTCAGATTTAGAAGAGTATAAATGGGATAAAAAATTAAAAAATAGACCAATTAATACTTTACTTATACCTCTTAATCTAAAAGGAGAACAATATGATATTAAAAAACCTTGGTAAAATATTTTTCATTTTTATATTCTTTTTAAATATACTAATGGCAAACAGTTCATTTAATTTATATTTATCAAAAACCAAAGTATATACTTCACAATGTATAGAATTAACCCTAAGATTAGAGTATGATAAAAATGATTCAATAATTAAAACAGATTTTGAAGAGTTAATTATAAAAGGTTTCTGGATAAAATTTTTAGAAGAATCAAAAGTTATAAAAAAAGACAATAAGTTTTTTAAAGATTTTAAATATTTAATTTTTCCACAACAATCTGGAGAATTAATTATAAAACCACAAATGATAAATATAGCAAAAAGGGAAGAGAAAACAAATCAAATAATATGGTCAAAATTATATACAAAAGCTACTTATGTAAATGTACTGCCATTACCAAATAATATAAATATTCAAGGTAACTATACTATAAATGCAATCATAAATAAAACTAAAACTAAAATAAATAAGCCAATTAATTTAAGCCTTGAAATAAAAGGAAAAGGGAATATTGATGATACTAAACCATTTAAAATTAATTTACAAGACCAATTGATTTTTAGTGATAAACCAACTATACAAACAGATTATAAAGATAATACATATCAGGGTAAATTTATACAAAAGTTCTCTATTATCACAAATAAAGATTTTATACTTCCAAGTATCTCATTTACCTATTTTAATAGTGATACTTTATTAATTGAAACTATAAAGACTAAACCTTTAAGTATAATCGTTACAAATAAAGTAAAAGAAAATAACTCTTTTATAAAATATATCTATGCTCTTCTTGGATTTATACTTGCATTTGTATATATATTTTTATATAAATATTTAAAAAATAAAAAAATAAAAAACAACTTACCGATATCACAAAAAATTAAAAAAGCCAAAAATGATAAAGAGCTTTATTATATACTTTTAACTTATAAGAATAATAGCAAGCTAAAAGAGATAATAGATAAATTAGAACAAAATATCTACTATAAAAAAAATCATTATATTAAAAAAAGTGATATAATCAATCTACTTTGAGAGAGC